>MDTG01376189.1_pt1 | contig 13029 bp, 8 predicted proteins | sample 811421 | NCBI WGS metagenome assembly MDTG01 (sample SAMN05326645, study PRJNA326480) | marine metagenome | isolation source: seawater | place: Pacific Ocean: South East | collected 2011
ACCCCGGAGGGCAACAGGCAGAAGCGAAAGGAGTGTATCAGAATCCCGCGCAAGAAGCCTGGCGGCTCCTCCCCCGGGAGGGAGATTCCCCTGAGGACTCGGGTGGGACTAACTGTATTTCCTGCCTGATCAAAGGAGGCTCCGGAACCCTGAAGACCCCTCGGGCAGGACGGCTTGCATGACCTCGTTGAATGGTCAGTCGATCTTCGGGACGGAAAGGAGCTTGATCTGTCCTTCCCGGCGGGAGGTCCCCTTGCGGGCAGCTGGCCCATTGCCGGGAACTTTTCGTCCGCGGAGAAATCTCCGGGATTTGCCTGCGGACACGCGGGGGACCCGGGCTGAGCATGGCAGATCTCGTTGCCAAGAGCCACCGTTGACCTATAGTAATCCCTTCGGCGGGCCCGACTTGGTTCGGGCCACCTCCCAAACCATCTCCCTCCCCTTGAGCTCCCCCGCGACCTTTCCAATCCTCCGGGTAGCCGGCACCCTTTTTTCTGCTCTCCTGCTGAGCGGTGCTGCTTCCTCGGCGCCTGTTATTTCCGAATTCATGGCGGCCAATCGCTCGGCCCTCGCTGATGAAGACGGCGACTTTTCGGACTGGATCGAGATCCATAACCCTGCCACTGCTCCGGTCTCCCTCGGAGGCTATTTCCTCACTGATGATGCCGGGGACCTGCTTAAATGGGCGCTTCCGTCCTTCATCCTCGAGCCTGACGAACGGCGAGTGGTCTTTGCCTCAAATAAGGACCGCCGGGATACAGGTGGAGAGCTGCATACGAATTTCCGCCTCAACGCCGGTGGTGAGTATCTTGCCCTTGTAGCACCAGATGGCACGTCCGCGGTAAGCAGTTTTGAGCCCTTCTTCCCTCCCCAGTTTGACGACCAGTCCTTTGGGGTGGGAGTGCCGGGATCGGCCACTAACGTAGAGATTTCCCCGGCTTGGAACTTTCCAGGCAACTACAGCAACGTAGTCCTGATGGGAACGGCCACGGCGACCGAGAGCGCGACTGCGGACAGTTTTGACCTTGGGAGCAATACCCCGGGGAGCCAGCTCTACATGTGGTTCGATTTTTCGAGCCAGCTCGGGCTTCTTCCTGCCGGAAGCTCGGTGAGCTCTGCAGTCCTCTCGTGGGGAGGCTCGGTACCCGCCAGCGTTTTTGGTTCTCCGGTGACACGCTCCGCGCTCGGGATTTTTCCGGTTCCTGACGCAAATCACGGCATCGACAGTATAGCGGCCGACTTTACGGGCAGTGACCTGTTAGACTACTACGCAGGGAACGAACCGATGGCTGAGTATACGGCGGTGGCCGGGCAGACATCCGTGGCAAGATGGGAAATCGCTCCCCTCGTCCAGGACTGGATTGACAATCCGCTCGGAGCGCAGCGGGGACAGCTTATGATTCTCAATCAGGACCGGCCCTTCTTCATGGACTGGGATCTGGATGAGGCAGGCAAGCCTGACCTTTCCCTGGTGGTCTCCACTCTTTCGAATCCTGACGGTCCGCCCCTGTGGGTGTATTTTGATAATCCGACCCCGGGGCAGACAAACAGTGGAGGGGTGCGGAGCGGGCCCCTTTTTGGACCAGTTACCGAAGATCCGGCCCAGCCAGTGACCGGGCCCCTGACCATTACGGCTGAGGTCACCGGATCGGTCAGTCCCGTTGCCGGGGTGCAGCTGTTCTATCGCCGCATGTTTGGCGGGGAAAGCATCCTCAACATGGTCGACGACGGAAGCGGGCCGGACGAAGAAGACGGCGATGGCGTCTATACCGCAGTGATTCCGGCCAATGCCATTGTGCCGGGCGAAATGGTGCGCTGGCGCTATACGGCCTTCGATGTTGCGGGCAACGAGACCAGGGAGCCAGCCTACCGGGACCCGGGCGACTCGCATCAGTACTTCGGGACAGTCGGACATGACGCGGAGCGTGAGAGTAACCTGTCGATCCTGGAGTGGTTTATCCAGAATCCGGCTGGCGCCAATAACACTATTGGGACGCGAGGGGCCCTTTATTACCTCGGGCAGTTTTACGATAACGTGTATTTTAACCGGCATGGGCAGTCGACCGGTGGCTTCATCAAGAAGAGCTACAATATCGACTTCAACCGGACGCGCCGTTTTCAATGGTCTCCTGATCCCGACATCCCCCGGGTAGCCGATATCGACCTCCTCACCAACTGGGCTGATAAATCAAAAGTGAGGCATCCCCTTGCCTACGAAATCATGCGCGATTCCGGGGTCCCGGCACACTTCGCGTTCACGGTGCGGGTAGAACAGAACGGCGAATTTTTCAGCGTAGCCGATTTCGTGGAGGATGGGGACGACCGGTATCTTGAGCGGGCCGGGCTCAACCCAGAGGGCGCCCTCTACAAGGCCTACAGCAATCGCCTGACAGGTTCGGCCAACAGCGGATTCGAGAAAAAGAACCGCAAGTTCGAGGATAACTCGGACCTGCAGGGTCTCATCGATAACCTCACTCTCAGTGGCCAAGCCCGGCTCAATTACCTGTATGACCACATCGACATCCCCAAGTGCGTGAACCTTCTTGCGGCCAACTCGGTGATCCGCAACATCGACATGCACTCGAAGAACTGGTATATTTATCGTGATACGGGGAGGACTAATGAGTGGGCGTTACTACCCTGGGATCTTGACCTTTCCGGAGGTCGCGTCTGGAACAGGACGAACACCTACTTCGACAACGAGCTCTATACCAGCAGCCTGGTGGTTACCGGCAGCTCGATCCAGCTGGTTTCCCACATGTTTGGCGATGCTGACATGCGCTCGATGATCATGCGACGAATCCGCACTCTGGCCGACACCTACCTGCAGCCCCCTGGGACTCCCCTGCAGGAGAGGTGGTATGAGCGCCGTCTCGATGAGCAGGCAGCCCTTATCGATCCACCCGCAATCGTGCCCTCCGACGCGCAGCGCGATTTTGAAAAGTGGGGTTCTTGGATCCAGGGTTCGGAATCAGTTGCCAACGGAAGTTATCGCGGGGCACCGGTGCCCCATACCAGTACCCATCCGGATGTGGAATCGATGGCTGAGGGAATTGCGCGGTGGAAAACCGAGTATCTTCCAGGCCGTCGGGACGAGATTTACAACAATCAGACCGTGGGCAACGGGGGGGAGATTCCAGCGCCGCAAGCGGGCTCAGCTGCGGTCCAGTTCACCCCACTCGTCGAGGCAGGGGCACCCTGCCACGCGTTAGTTCCCGGGGACGACAGCCTGGGAGTGACCTGGATTGGAACGCCCACCCAGGAGCCGTTTGACGTCGCTGGCTGGAAGGCCGGGACGACGGGCGTAGGTTACGAGCGCGGGAGCGGTTACCAAACACTCATCGGAACGGACATGAATGCCGAGATGAGAAGCAACGCTTCGGTCTATGTCCGGATTCCTTTCACCGTGGCCGACCCTCGGGCTTTCGACCGGCTGGAGCTTCGCATGCAATGGGATGACGGGTTTGTCGCCTTCCTGAACGGGACGCTTGTCGCTTCGCAAAATGCCCCGAACCAGGTGGCCTGGGACTCGGCAGCCCTCAATGCCAACCACGAGGCCAGTGTGAGCAGTTTCGATATCTATGACGTCAGCCAGTATGTGAATTCGCTGGTAGCCGGGCAGAATATTCTCGCCATCCACGGGCTAAACCAGGGCACTGGGAGCAGCGACATGATTATTCGTCCCGAGCTTTACGGCGGGGTCGAACAGGAAGGCCCCCCGGGAGAGCCCATCATTGAATTTGGCGCGCTGGAATTTGCTCCCCTCTCGGGCAACCAGGACGAAGAATACATCGAGCTTGTCAATCCGAATGGCATCGCGGTGGACATCTCTGGCTGGAAGATTGACGGCGGAGTCGAGTTCACCTTTCAGGGAGGAACCGTCATTCCGGCGGGAGGGCGTCTCTACGTGAGCCCGGACGTGAATGCTTTCCGGGCCCGGACGGAAAGTCCGCGGGGGGGGGAGGGCCTGTTCCTGCAGGGTGGATACGCCGGACACCTGTCCAGCTTTGGAGAGACGCTGATCCTTCAGGACTCTTCCGGTGATGAGATAAGCTCGATCAGCTATGTGGGCGATCCTTCGGACGCCCAACGCTACCTCCGCATTACTGAAATCATGTATCATCCAGCGGATCCGGGGCTGGCTGAGTTCGTGGAAGTGACCAACACCAGTGATACCCTTACGATTGATCTAACCGATGTGCGCTTTACTGAAGGAATTGATTTTGACTTCAGTGGATCGGCCATCACTTCGCTGGGACCCGGGGAGCGCGTCCTGGTAGTGCGGTCCCTCGAGGCTTTCGAGGCTGCGCATGGCCCCGGCCTGCCGGTGGCAGGAGTCTTTGCGAACGGCACGGTTCTTAACAACGATGGAGAGACCCTCAAGCTGGAGGATTCCCTGAACGGGACCATTGCGGAGTTCCGCTTCAATGATGCATCTCCCTGGCCGCGGGAGGCGGACGGGCAGGGGCGCAGCCTTGTCTTCCTTGCGCCGGGTGCAGGACTTGACCCGACCGAGGCCGCAAGCTGGAGGGTGAGCGTTGCACCAGGCGGGAATCCGGGGACCTCGGATGCCCTGGAGCTTCCCGCCAATCCCCTCGGGGACGAGGATGGAAACGGGATCGTGGATCTCCTTGACTACGCGCTGGGCAACCACCTTGGGGAGGCCCCGCTTCCGGTCCGCGTGACCTTCGAGGATTACGCTCTTGGTGGGCAACTGGTCGCTTTGCCCACCCTGACCTACCCTGCGAGCCTCGGTGCGGAGAGTGCCAACATTGCGATTGAGTACAGCCGTGACCTTTCCCTCTGGGAAGATGCCGCGGCGCGGGCCGAGGTGGTCGACGCTGTCGTCCGGGCTGATGGACGCTCCCTTGTTACAGTGCGGATAAATCCCCCGGGGGGAACCGGGTCCCGCTTCTTCATGCGTCTGCGGGTGAGCGTGCGCTGAAGCACTGAGAATTGGCTATTTGGCACCGTCCGGTATTAGAGGAAGGCCTGCGGGGAGCCACTTTCGCACCTGTGAAAGCGTGGGGATTCCACGCATGGACATCAGCACGTTGCCCTCCTGGTCCACGATGGCGCTGGAGGGGAGCGCCGGGGCCTCGGATCCCTGGGACTCTGCAAAGAAGGTGCGGACCGCGGCCCGTTCCACGGGGCCGATATCTGCAAGCGAATAAGGAGGATCCCACTTGTTTTGATACTCCTGCAGTCTTACAGCGTCGTCGGTGTCATCGACCGGGACGGCGATGATGGCGATACCGTTCTCGGAGAGGTGCTGCAGATCCGGCAGGTGTCCGCTGCAGGACGCACACCACGTGGCCATGGTGGTGTAGACCTGTCCCTGGCCTCCTTCTGGCGGGCGGACAGGAAATCGTTCAAGTGTTTTCGCCTGCGTCGCAGGTGTGCGGTCACGGCGGTATGTGGATCTCTCAAAGGGATCCTCCGCACGATCCTCATGCACTCGCAGGAGAGTGCCCTCAGGGACTGCTTCCGTGATTGACGTTCTTCCCGAGGGCCAGTGTACGATAACCCTGTCGACCTCCTTCCAGGCCCCTAGGCCGAGTATCATGGTTGAGCTGTTCTGCGCGGCAAATCCCTCGCCGCAGCGGTATTCCCTTACAATGGTCTCCTCGTCCCGGTGGAGTTCGACTCGTGCGCCATACCCGTCCCGGTTGCTCCATGGGGAACTGCCTGCGGTGCGGTTGCCTCCCACGAACTGGATCGCGATCATACCGGCGGCGTTTTCCGAAATGATCCGGGACATGTCGTTGTGGAACAACTGGGCCAACGGGTGGTTGGCATTGACAGTCACCACGTCAAGCCAGCCATCACGGTCGTAGTCGAGCAGAGCAAAGGTGCGGGCATCCGCCTCAGAGTCCATGCCGGAGATCGCGGAGACGTCAGCGAAGTCCTGCCCCCGGTCACGGTTCAGAAAGAAGTGGTTGCGCTCGCGTCCGCTGAGTGAGTGGACCGCCAGTTCGCCCTCCCGCATCTCGTCTCCGATAATCAGGCGCAAGTCGACCTCATCACCTCCCCATTTTTCCGAATTGACCCGGGAGTCGGGCACGAACTCCGGGTCAGTGCGCACGACCGTGCGCCATAGGTTACTTCACAAGTCCACCTCCGAGGCAACCTCCCAGGGGGCGGTGAAGTATCCACTCAGGGCGTAAATGTCGAGATCGCCATCGTTGTCGAAATCAGCGAACTGGCCACCCCACGACCAGCCCGCCTCGGCCACCGGAAGCCCCGGCGGCTCGAGGGAGGAGACCTGCTCGAACTGACCCGGAAACTTCTGGCGATAGAGCACGTTACCCTCCGCAGACTTCACGTAGTCGTCGCCGATCCCGCTGAACTGCGCGAGAATGCGCCGGCCTGCCTTGCTGTACATGTTGGAGACGTAGAGGTCCTGCAGCCCGTCGCCGTCATAGTCTCCGAAGCTTGCCCCCATGCCGAAGCCGTAGGTGCTGGCCCCGGAGGCGCTGGTTACCTCGACGAAGCCATTGGGGCCCTCGTTGCGGAACAGGCTGTCTTGGGCAAAGTCGTTGGCGAGGTAAAGATCGGGGTCGCCATCGGAATCGTAGTCCGCCCAGGTCGCCTGCAGGGTGTTCTCCCAGATGCCAACCAGCTCATTTTCCGGAGCGCGTTCGAAATTGCCCCCGCCCCGGTTCACCCAAAGGGAATTCGGGGGACCGATCTGGTCCAGGAAGTGATGATCACCGCTCTCGTGGAGGCGCATGTAATGGGCGGCGTCCTCGCTCGAGAGAAAGCGTTCGGGCCAGGTCATGCCCGTGTTTCCGCTTCCTCCTGTTCCGCCCAGTCCCGGATTACTGTCTCCCAGGGCTTCGGGGCGGTAAGTGCAGATATAGAAATCGAGGAGCCCGTCCCGATTATAGTCTGAAGTGGAGATCGAAACCGCCAGAGATGGCAGCTCCCGGGTCCATGGGGCCCTGCTCTCGGTGAACCAGCTACCATTGTTCTCGAGGAAGAGGCAGCGCTCGACGCTACGTCCGAGCAGGAGGTCCGCATCGCCGTCGTTGTCAAAATCTGCAAAGATTCCACAGGTCGAATTGCCCTCCAAGGAAAGCTCGTAGGCCCTGGCATCTTCCTCGAAGGTGCCATCACCTCGGTTGCGCAGCAGGAGGTTCCTGCCCATGCGCACCATCAGGTAGATGTCGTCAAAGCCGTCTTGGTCGATATCCACCACTGCTACTGAAGGCTTCTGGTTCATCGCGATTGGAGCGAAATCGTGTGACTTGGCCCGCCGTTTCCCACTGTGGTAGTACTTCACGAGCTCCTCCTGGTGGATGGAGTGGCGCGCCTGTCGGCGCTGGGAGGGGTCGGGCAGGGCCGAATCGAGCTGGTCGGAAAAGAGCGCTCCCCCGACGCTTGCGCTCAATAGGACAGACTTGGTCTGCCAGGCAGTGATCTGCCAAGGGGCCAGACTACTCGCCCGCTGCCATCTCAGGACGAGCTTACCGGCAAGGCCAGCCCTGCCGCCGGAGCGGAGCTGGGCGGAGGCCCCGAATTTGACCATGGTCTCAAACTCACCCATGCCGACAAAATCGCCCCGGATGATCCTGAAGCTGGCGTGTTCAAGGAAATCGATGCCGTTGAATATCCCCGACCAGAGCGAGAGTTCGTCCCGGGGTATTGTTACCGTTTCGGGAGCGATTTCCAGCTCCCGCCCGGTGACGATCGAGACGTTTCCTGTCTCCCGGCCACTCGACAGCCTTGCCTTTATACTCAGGTCCGTGACCGTCACCTCAGAAGCAAAGAGCTCGCGGGCAGTTCCGGAGGGAAGCCTGAGGTTCAAGGCGCTGCGGGACACCTGATCCAGCTTGGGCGTCAGTTCCAGGATCAGCTCCTCGCTGTCGACGACCTCGCGGATCAGTTCTTCCGACGGGCCTTCTCCCTTTTTTTGCCCGGGCGGATTGGCAACTAAGAGAATAAGAGCCCCGACGACTAGCGCGAGAGCGCCCCACAGCAGGAGGTTGCGACGATCGACAACGGGGTGCGATATTTTGTCGCGGGGAGACGGCATCTACGGATTCAGTGCCTGATTTCAGGAGAAATATCCAGTGTCCATTCCTGCCAGCCCCCGGAATTTTCACCGGAATCCGGTAAAAAGATCAGATACAACTGGACAGCGGGTTGGAGACTGCTAGGCCTGTGGGGCTGACCCATGAAGACTACCCTAGCGTTTATTCCTTTTCTCGCGCTCGCTACTGCAAGCACCCATGGAGCGATTGTCTGGTCCCTTGGTGATCGTGACGCGGCTGGCCGTCCTGCTAATGATAGCCGACAGTTTTATGGACCTGCTGGAACCGTTTTTTTCGCGCAGGAGACCGGTGTAAATGCTCTTCCCGGAAATCCCAACAATGCCCCGGTCAACCAGCAGGCCGACGACGACTACTACTTTGCGGGAATTTACACCAATCAGGTTGATGGCGGTCCCCTCTACACCCCGGTCGGGGTGGTGGCTGCCAACGAGCAGACCCTTGAGCGGGCGGTCACCAACGGCGACTCGAGAAACCGCTTCCATTTCAATTTCTCGAACATTCATACCACTCAGGATACATTCACGGTGTCGTTTGGTATGACTGACCTGAATGATGGAGGGACCGGCGCGAGTCCCGCCCAGTATGACTTCGAGGTTCTCGTCAACGGAGTAAGCCTCGCTAATTTCTCCCACACCCCGGGTTCGATCAATACCGATTTCACTACTCCGAGTTTTACCCTCGGTGACGTTAACGGAACCGCCGGTGCACCGGATGACAACTATGTCGAGTTGATTTCCAATAACCCCGGGACCACGGCGCGCTGGTCGAACTTCGACTACATCCGCCTGGACTATACGGCCGTACCCATTCCCGAGCCGGGGACCTCTCTCCTCGCCCTCCTCGGTGGCTTTGGAGTGCTGGCCCTGCGACGCCGGAGGCGCTAGTCCCCGGTCGTTATCTTTCCAGCGCCGGAGCCTGGCGGGCTCCGGCGTTTTTTTTGGTCCTGGGATCGTGGCCGGTGGACAGATCAGCCTTCGCCCCGGAACCACCTGTCCCAGTTGCCGCGATAGCTATGCTGGATGAACTGGTCTGCTCCAGGGTAGTTGGTCGCCTTCAGTCCTCGGTGATCCCACTCTATTTTCTGGCCGGTGCGGTAGGCCACGTTGCCGAGGAGGACGGATTCACTCAGGGGTCCGGAATAGTCAAACCGGCAGGTCGTAGTGCCGCCTGTCCTGATGGCATTCACCCATTCCAGGTGGTGCCCCTGTGAATCTTGGAGAAATCGAGCGGGCCGCTCGAAATCCTGAAAATTTTTCTCGGGGAGGAGCGCGTGACTGCCGTAGTTGGAAATCAGATGCCCCTTGGAGCCTACAAAGAGAATGGCGCTTCCCCAGCGCTTGTGCTGCTCGGGAGTGATGAATTGTTCGGGATACCGGCCCCCGTGGTACCAAGTGAGCGGGAGAGCCTGCCAGTGGCGGCCATTCACGACCCGGGCGGGAAACTGGTAGCGCACCGTGAGGGCGGGAGGAGCTGAATCGGGGTGGACCGGGGGTCCGTCGGCTTCCGCCGAGATAGCATGGCTCAGGTCAAGGGCCCAGAAGGGAAGGTCCATGTAGTGGCATCCAATATCAGCGAGGGTGCCACCGCCGAAATGCCACCAGTGGCGCCACTTGAAGTGGGCCCAGTCGGGATGATAGGGCTGTTCCCGGATGGGACCCAGCCACAGGTTCCAGTCGAGATGCGGGGGAACCGGTGGAAACGACTTGAAACGATCCTTGCCACCGTAACCTCCGCCCACCCAGACATGAACCTCCCTGACTTCCCCGATTGCCCCGGTGCGGACGAGCTCCACCACGCGCCGGTAATTCAAGCCGGCATGAATCTGAGTACCAAGCTGGGTGACCCGTTTCGTTTCCCGTGCGACCTCGGTGACAATTCGAACTTCGGAAATAGTACGCGCGAGCGGCTTCTCGCAGTAGACGTGCTTGCCGGCGCGCATGGCGGCCACGCTGGCCACCGCGTGCGTGTGGTCGGGAGTGGCGACCACGACCGCGTCGAGATCCTTCTGTTCGACGAGCTTACGGAAATCCTTGTAGGTCCGGGCCCGGGGATATTTTTGGGCAACCGGGCCGAGGCGTTTTTCGTCAACGTCGCAAAGCGCTGCAATGTTGGCGACCTCCCGGAGTTGTCCGATGCTGAATGCTCCCTGGCCAGATGAGCCGATTATCCCGACGTTCAGCTTTTCATTGGCGGACACCTGTCCCTGGGCGCGCAGGATGTGAGGTGCGGTAGTCACCAAGCCTGCGGCGGTAGAGGAGCTGGTGGCCAGGAAGCGGCGACGGTCGATTGGCTTGGATGGAGTGGACATGATTCCGATCGATCTAGGAGAGATCACCTTCTTGCCGTGACGCGGGATTGGTGTCAATGCCGCTCATGAGATCAAGGGGAAGACGCTGCGCTGCAACTGTTCTGGAAGGCCATGTCCCAGAGAGTCCTTTCGGGCCTTTGCCAGAAACTTGCGGGACTGGGATTTGACCGCCGGGACTTCGTCGTGATCGAACTCCCGCCGGTCATGCTCCGGATCCTGTTCTCTTCTCTCCTTCTCACTCTCATCCTTGGCTCCTCTTCCGCCCGGGGTTACCACCTGCAGGCTTGGCTTAACGGGGTGAAACCCATTGATAGCGTGCACGAGGGCGGCCCTCGGGAAGGATCGATCATGCGACGGAGACAAGCACACCATCCTCGCTGTAAAGACGCTCATGGTCCGGCCCGGGGAGTGATTTCATGGCGGAACCCCGGTCCTGTCTGCCGTCCTACCCGGGAGGGATGATCCAGCGGGGCGGCCGGTCAGGCGGGCCCCTTCCGGCATCTGGAGCGGCGGGCTACTTGGTGAAGCTCAGCTTGATGCCCTGCAGATTCCACGCCCGGGCGAAGTCGGCTTGCAACTGAGCGTCCGTCCGACCGGATCGCAGCACGGCCCGGGCCTCAGGCTCCGGTCGGCCCTCCAGAAGCATTTCAGCGTAGCGCTTGAGGTGGGAGCCGGCCTTCCCATCGTCGAGGCGGGCGAAGAAGTAGAAGACCATCAGGGAATACGGGTATGCATTCCTGAACTGTTTGAACCCGAGGGCATCGGCTGCCATGAAGCTGTCGAGGGGAGCGAGTTCGATAGCGCGTCCAAGCCGGTAGCCGCCAAGGCTCTCCCACCCGAAGGCTGTTATGCATTCAACTACCGCCCGGGGGTGATGGCTGAGCAGGAGGCGGTTCTGGTGAAACGGGACACTGGCTACGAACTCGGCGGAGCCTTCGATGAACCATGCCGCCTGCTGGGTCCTCCCGCGCATGAGATAGTGAGTGATCTCATGCTGGAGGACCCGGGAAGACATGCGATTCTTGATCACGGAGCCCCCTGTTACGGTCCGGCTGCTCAGGCTGGAGAGCGGGACCATGATGGCATCGCGGGCAGGCAGGTAGACGCCGGAGCTCCGCGGGAGGCCCCCGGCTCGTAGGTAAGCGGTGCGGTTTTCGAAAATATAGGTCCGGATTTTCTGACTGGCGTCATGGATACGGGGAAGCTGGATCGGAAGAGAGGTCACGTAATCGTAGGTGACTTCAAAGGCCCAGGAGAAGTCCCGAACGAGGGACTCCTTCAGGTAGCTGTCAGAAACGAATTCAAAATGCGGGGTTTGATAAACCCAGCGCCGGAGCATGGGGTCATTCTCTACCAGCCTGACTGGCAGTTGAAGATTGGCGGTCATTTCGGGAGCCCTGTTCATGAAAGTTCCCTTCAGGCTGACTTTCGAGGACTCGGTCCCGGGGCGCCGGGAGCTGATCCCCCCGGGAGGGGCGGGCAGTTTAATTTTCTCAAGGTAGAGGAGATCCGCCTTGGAAAGATTCTTCAGCGGGACGGGTCGACGGGAGCCGTTTACAACGAAGACCGCGGAGGTTGTGTTGACCTCGAGAAGCTCCGCTTCGAACTTTCGGCCGAGATTGTCGGTCCAGACCCGCGCGTTTCCAGCGGCGGCGCCCAAAACGAGAAGCGCGAGCCCGAGGATAGAGATTCTGGCAACCGGATGCTTCATTAAAAGCGACTATATTAAGAAGCTTATTAAATCACAGGTTATTCCAGGACGGGGTTCGTGGTCGCCAGCTAACCGAGGCGTTTTTGATCGGCTGTCTTCTGGATGCCCGGCTGGTTGGCCGCCTCGTGTGCTCGCTTTCAGGGTGGCCCACCTTTACGATGATCCCCATCGCTTCCGGGAACTTCGATGCCCATCTCCCGCGCCGTAAGTTTCTCCAGCAGGCCGCCGTCGGCGCAGCAACCTTTTTAGCAGCAACAACTCACTGGGCTTCAGGTATTCCGGGTGGCAGGATGCCATTGATGAAGCGTTCTGCAGAACTCCGCCGGGAACTGCTTGCCTGCCTCGGGGGAAACAAGCCCACCTATGCATGATGCTATCATGAGCGCGGGTGAAGCCTCGCTGGGTGAAGCTGTGCACGGCCGTCCTCCCTGCCCTGCTGATGTCGGCCATTTCGTTCGGTTCTCCGCCACAGGGTGCGTGCGGTCGGGAGAAGAGTCTTCCCTTTCGGTTTCCTATCACGCTACCCTCGCTTTTCGGGACCAGAGGGAAGCGGAGGCTCCTTTGCTCCTTCCTTTCCGGTCGGGCTGCGAAGAGGGCTGGCGATGATGGGAGGCCGGCTTGGGGTATAAAAACGCCCATGGCCCCTGGTGGGTTGAGCGACGCGACGAGGAGCAGAGACTGGCGGATTAGAGGCCCGGGCCCCGGGAGCGGACTTTTTGGGGCAGCAATCTGTATTCGCTTCGGAGTGGTTAACGGAATCACGAATAACACGAATAGGTTACAAAGAAGGCTCCCGTCCGAAGAAACCAGGGCTTAGAACCCAATAAAACACCAAAATAAGGGGGTTTAGCCGCTTTTTTGGGTAGCAGGCAATCTGATGAATGGCGCGGTAGGATCGAAGAAAAATCGAACGATGGAGAAAATCCTTCTCATCCTGGAAAAATTCAGTCATA
>MDTG01448914.1_pt1 | contig 13028 bp, 23 predicted proteins | sample 811421 | NCBI WGS metagenome assembly MDTG01 (sample SAMN05326645, study PRJNA326480) | marine metagenome | isolation source: seawater | place: Pacific Ocean: South East | collected 2011
ACATTTTTCCCTTGAGAAGACCAAACACTTGCTAGATGAATTGAGGTACAAGTTTTAGCTACTCCACCTTTTTGGCCACATACAGTTATGAACAAAGGAGGGAATGATAACTAAAAATAATTTGCAAGATCTCACTATAAAGTCAAGTACCCAAACAAAGATTAGTCAAGAAATGCTAATAATATACAATTTAAACTATAAGTAAAACAAATAGTTACTAGTTCATTTTGTATTTTTAACTACATCTTTATGACATTATTCGTAAATTGAGCATCAATATAAAATACTAATGCTTGCGAGAAGTTTTTTCTATTGCATATTAATAAGTATGCATTAAGTCATAGAAATGATCTTCAAAAAAATTCTGTTACGTACTAAAAGAAAGCTTTCAGAAATTTTTAATTCTGTCGATAAACAAGAAGAAAGCTTTTCAGATAGATGCCAAAATCTTACATCGATACCAGGAATAGGTTCAAAAAATTGCAATAATTTTTACGAGGCTGGGTATATGACACCAGAATCAATTATTGCTGCATCTGATGAAGAACTTTTAAATATACCAGGAGTGGGTATTAGCTTTATTAAGAAATTAAGAAAACACATTGTCGAATCTTAGTAAGACATATATTAAAATTAACTTATATTTTACGTATTGATTTTTTGCACATAGTAAATAATATTTACCAAGGTAAAATCTCTCCATTAGAATGCCAAAAAGATCCTGTGTTATCTATAGAGAGTTCATCAATCCTTTTAAGAAGTCCTTTTACTGATTCACTAGGTTCAATACCATTTGAAGTAAATCCTGTCATTCGAGTGCTAACTAGTCCTGGATGTAAAATTGCTACTGAAATATCTTTAGATTTTAAATCTAGAGATAAAGATTTACCGGCCATACACAAAGCTGCTTTTGACATCCTATATCCATAAGAACCACCAGAGCTATTATCCTCTATAGAACCCATTCGGCTACTTATTAAGGCTATTTTTCCAGGCCTATTAAGATGACTAAGCATCGTTTGTACAAAACACAATGGGCTTAATGCATTCACCTCGAATTGATGCAAAATACTTTGGGGATCAAGATTTGACAGAGAGTTAAATTCTGCAATACCAGCATTTTGAATTAAAACATCAATTTTATCAGTATTTAATTTCTCTCTCAGTTTAATAACTGAGTCTCCTGAGTTGATATCTATTCCTGTCTCAACTCTGACTGACAAAGAATTTAATTCAGGGGAAGTTGATCGACACGTAGCGATGACGTCTTCTCCCCTATTCTTTAATTGACGAACAAACTCCAAACCAATACCCCTATTGGCTCCTGTAATTAAAAAAGTAGACAAAATCAATTATTAAGTAAAATTATTATAAAACAAAGGGATAAATTTATTTAATATAAAATAAAAGCATAACATAAATTAATTAAGTCACTGATCTAAATATTTTGAATTTCAAAGTTAAATAGCAATTAAATAATAACTCATTATTATTTAATTGCTATTTATTTCTTCGGAACCTCCTATAAGTTTATTTAAAGATAATTGATATGACTTTTCGTGATGATTTAAATCATTATTACCAGAAATTTCTTTTGAATTAAACCAATTATTTGAATTAACATGATTAATAATTTTTTTTATCCGATAGCCAAAATTAAAATTTTGATTTGCGAGCATTCGCCACTCTCCATTTTTTTTTCGATAGCCAAATTCAAAATAATAAACACCTCTAGCTATAGGAATAGGAAATGAAATAGAAGATTGATATTTATTTACTTCAATCTCTTTCATTATACAAGTTGATTTATCCTTATTTCTAACGTTACTGATATCAAATAATCGAATTGCATAAAAACAACTTTTGCTTAATTTTATCCTCAGATTATCAATAGGAGAAATTTGCCAAAAGCATTTTACATAACCATCTCCAAGGTTATTAACTGTTAACTTACTAAATTTATTAGTAAATTTTTTCAGACTATTCCAAAAATATTCTTTTACCTTGACTTGAAACCGAATTTTCATTTTTCTAATAACGTCAACACATATATAATTCTAATTAATATTTAATTTTTTTCTAAAAATTTATTATATGTGATTTTATTTATCAGGATTGATTAAGAGTTTTATTGGTAATAAATACCTAAAATCTTTATATTAAGCTACTTTGGCAGCCTGCTTTTCAGTTATTATTGCTTCTACTAAGTCAGCAGTGGCTTTTCTTGATGCAATATTACTTGTCTTCCAATGATTAATTAAAGTTTGCAACTCAATTATCCTTTTTTCAGCTACTTCAATTCTCTCTGCATTTGACATTAGAATAATAATAACTTGTCTAACTTAAGATTAACCTTTTTTCACCATATATCAATAGTTCACCAATATAATCATTAGCCTTAAATTAACTATTCAACATACTCATTACGTATAGATAAAAAAAGCCAGCTTTATATAAGCTGGCTTAATATTAAAAAAAGATTTATAGAACTATATAAATCTATTTATTATAAAACCTTTCAAGGCAGGAGCAACAGAGTAAAACAGCTTTTTTGTTTCCACTGACTCTTGACCGATTGGTAGATGCGACAATGGATCACCTCCTTAAATAGACATGCTTTAAGAATAGCTAGAAAATAAGCTAGATAGACGAAATAAATAAAAATTTATTGAAAAAAAAAGATTTTTTTTATGGTTCAAGAAAAATGAAGTTCAGAAAAATATGTGTAATAAAACAGGAAGTTGTACGGAGATATCAACAAAGTAAGTAAGAAAAATAAAATAAAAAAGTAAATATCTTAATGTTAATCACACTAAACCATTCGAGTCGCTAGAACAAAAACCCTAACACTACTCAAATGAGTCAATTAATTTTTGGAGGGTTGCTTACTACCCCTGCCCCTACAGCCCCATTAGTAGGCATAGCATCCATTGTTTTGTTTGCAATTGTAGGGATTATGGTAGGCCCAAACTATGATGGGATGAATGCACCTGAAGTTGGTAGCAAAGCAAACGAAAAAAATTAAGAATAATTTTTCAATATTCGAAATCAGTTAATAGAAATTAAATATCTATTAACTGATTTTGATTTTAAAAAATTCCTGGAATCATTTGGCCAGTAGTTGCATAAGCTCCTATTCCTGCGACTATCCCTAACATGGCCATCAAACCATTGAATCTTTCGGCACCTGTGTTCATGACTTTATGAAAAAATTAATAATAACCAAATGTTTGATACTTTAGTGACAGGAATACCGAACGAATCCTGATAAAGTCAAAATCAAAAATTAATTGGTAGAAGTAGCAGTTATTTTATGCGATGCTAAAAGTAGAAGACTTTGCAGGATCATCAAAATAGATAGGAGTACCACAAAATAGCCAGCATATGATACTAATGTACTATCTTCATGCGTAATGGCAAGTCTATTTAAATTTTTAACCTCTGTCTTGACAAACAAAGTACCCACAAGAACTTAAATCCAGAGTTCTTCGAAGATTTCAAAAATAAGTCATAAACACTACTTTTTTATTTAGTAAGTTGTTTATAAAAAAATTATATTTTTCAAAACTTTTTACAAAACTAGTTGCGAACTGACATAACGTTGTAAATATTACTTATTAAGATTATGACTATTACAATCAATCTGAAAAAATCAAATACATAATTTAAAAAATTCGATCATAAGATTGTTAGATAACAATGAAATTATTCTAAAGCTACAATCAAGTATATACTTAATCAGCTAGCATTTATAAAGACATCTGTTCCTTTTATTCAGACTAAGATCATAGACCATATTATAAGATAATTGAGATCCAAAGCCTCACAAAATACTGAACATACATTATAAAAACATAGTTAATTACTACATCAAGTTTTTAAATAAAATATTTAAAAACTTCAAACATATTATAATTAAATAAAAAATTTATGTCTGAAAAAAACGTGCTAGGGACAGAGCTCAAGACTTGTAGTTGCAATCCCATGACTGGATGGTATCGAGATGGGTCATGCAAAACAGACATTTCTGATCAGGGGATGCATACAATTTGCGCTGTTATGACAGAACAGTTTCTTTCATATAGCAAAGCTCAAGGTAATGATCTATCTTCTCCTAATTCAAGTTTTCCTGGCTTAAGAGAAGGTGATCACTGGTGCATATGTGCTCCTCGCTGGAAAGAAGCCTTTGATGATGGAATGGCACCTTTAGTTAACTTAGAAGCAACAGAGGAAAGTACTTTGAAAATCATTGAACTCGAGATATTAAAGAGATTTTCACACAAAAAATAAGCTTCGAAGTTTGAGTAAAAAACAATTTGACTCTATATATTTTTTAATATTTGGATGTATATAGTATTTTAAAGGAAGAATGAGTTTAAATTAAATTTTTAACAGTTTATTGATAATCAGAGTTAACCCAGTATTCATAGAGATTCTTAAATAAGTTCATATTTTTAACATGGACATCTTGCACTTTATGCTTTAGAAGCTAGAAATAAAAAAATGTATACCTTTGTATGTTAACTACTTCAACACGTGTTCGAATTCAAGAAATATTAACAAGAATTGCAAAAGGAAATGAAGTAACACTTGAAGAGAGAATTTATATAAACAAATATGCTTCTAGAAATCAAAACGTTTCAGCTTGGTTACGAAAAGCATCTCATACTCAGAGAAATAATTTTAAATTAAATCCAATAGATCAATTACTCAATGGACTTGATTTATGTTCATCTGATCCTCATTCAACATTTAATCCCGATAAGGATGATCTTGGAGAATGGTTTACAGGAGCACCTTCATGGGTTAGAAGAAGCTAATGTAAATACTCTTTCAAGAGTACAAAGCTCCTCTTGCCCAAAAAGTTTTAAGCAGCTTCTTTCTTTTCTTTTGTATCAACCTTAAGAAGGTCTACTACATTAGCCTTTATGGGTCCGAAGTCGTTATCTTTAGCAGAAGAAATTGAATCTTTCATTAAAAGTTTCACGAGGGCAGTAACAGAGGCAGATAAATACTTAAAGCTTTCAAAAATATTTCCTAACTCGATCTTAATTTCGTCTTGATGCTTACCTTTACTCATTAATGTTGATACAGTCCAACCAGCCAAACCTAGTACAAGTAGTAGAATTAACGTGATCATAGTAAAAAGAATTATAAATCATATATATCGATTACTCACAAATAAAGCAAGATCATACGCAAATAATATTTGAATTTTAATAAATTTAAAATATTGTTTTTATATTCCAAGATGTATTGTCGATAACTAATTCATTAAATTTTTGTCTATATGAAAAAATAGCCCAATCTATTTCTTCAAGTGTTAAAAATAAAAATATTAATGCCAAAATAAAGTTTATAATAATAAATCTTAATGCTTCAAATAAAGTCTTAATGTCAAAAATGCTTCTTTCACTATAGCTATATCCAGTTGCAACAGCCATTACTAAAAATAAATATAATTATGAAATAAGCATAAGAAATTTCTCAACCAAGTCAATACTTCTAATAAAAATTATTTATACAATAAATATCAAAACGTGAATTTATAAAATTCTAAAGGTAATTTTCATTGAGTAAGTTTGACAACCTAATAGAACTAGTCATAGCTGCCTCTACTCGACTACATTTACCTGCGTCAAACCAGTCACCGCAAAAACCAATATTGTTATTCGAAGACCATTGTAAATCTTGAGATAAAAAATTATTAATAGGTTGAGACGCTCTCCAATCCATTTGGTCGATGACTCTCGCTTCCAGAAATAAATCTACAAATTGTTTTTGCTTGGCAAATATTAACATTAAAGATGGAATAACACTTTCAAATTTTTTATAAAGTTTATTAATATAAGCACTATGTAAAATAATAATCATAGATCCATCTAATTGAATTTGGAAAATAATCTTTTCAAACTTAAACTCATCTTTAATAGTTTCTGAAAAAATCACTTGCAAGTATTTATACTTAAAATTTTTAACTATTGATTTAGAAGAAACAAACAAAATATAATTTCTTCTTTTTATATATTCTTGCTTAGAAATTTTCCTTATTAGCGAGTCTACAATATAATCTTTACCCTCAAGTAAAGCATCTCGAACTGGTAAGGAATTAACTTTTAAGATCTCTAGACATCTTGGATGAGCTAACAAAGAACTTGATAAAATAAGAATTTTAGATCTTACAAATTTTTTATAATTTATTTCTACTTCCCATAAATTATTTTTTCTTCTAAAAGATTTAGAAAGTGTTTGGAATAAAAAATTGATGTTTTGGGGATTACTTGATTGATTAACTATTTCTTCACAAAAATTCATCATAAATGGCAAGCATCTATAAGTTTTATTATTCAAAAAAGCCTGATTTATTTCACACTTTTCATCAATTAGAAAAATTTCATTTGAAATATCAATTAATTTTTTTGAATTTATCAAAGACGAAATCATTGGAGCAATTTCTTTAGGAGGATTATTGCTAAAAGTAATAGATGGTAAGCCATGATCATATTGAATAATATTATTTCTAGATTTTCTGCTTGTAGACCTTCCTCCAATTCTTCTTCCATGTTCAACTAATAATATTGAAGAATTAGGAAAATTCTTATTAAAATTTGAGGCAAAAGTACATGCCGATATACCAGCACCTATAACTATTAAATCGTAGTAATCATTCATTAATGCGGCAAATATAAATCACGATTACTTGCTATCTCTCCTTCTTCTTCAAAGAAGGCTCTTAAATTATTCTCTTCTTTCTCAGTTACAAATTCACCACAGTTTTTCCTAACTCTTTCAATAGTAAAGGTCCAGAGATCTTCAATAAATTTATCATCATCAGGAAAAGCTACAAATTTTAGATAGGTATTATTTAAAGCAAACTCACTAGAGGATTCAGCAGAGAAACCTTCTTTCTTAGCTTCGCAAAATTTATTTGCAAATCTTTTACCAACTGCATCTTGAGCTGATGTTAAATCCAATTCCAAAGCATGTGAAACTGGAGTATTTAAAAGAAGAATCAAAGAAAATATAACTAAGCAAAATCTAAGATATTTTTTCATGACCGTAAATATAAGGAAAAATTATTAGTTGCTGTAAAAATTATTTGTTTAGAAATATTATATATAGAAAATCTTAAAAGTGAATAAAAAATTAATTAAAAAAGAAAACTATTTTTGGTTACGTAAAATTTAGTCACTCACTTGATTTTACTATCATTTATTGTTTTGATAGCTTATTTTAAGGATCTTACATTTCAAAAGGGATTGTATGCGCACAACATTAATCAAGTGAACATCTATAAAATCGATTGATCAAAGGATGTTGAGTAGATTCGTTTAGCCTCTTTGTGAACCTTTAAAAGATTATAAAAAGTCTTTTACAATCTCTTTCGTATGAACCTTAAAATTCGACTAAAACCTCTGCAAAAAGACTTTTCAAGTTTATATAAATAAATAAAATTTTGAAACTTTAGTTAGATCGCAGCCTTACTTTGAACAAAATCATAAAACATCTAAATAAGTACTAAAATATATTTGATTTATTTATATACTTGTTGCATTAAATAGGTTAACATCTATATAGTCAAATAAAAAGCCAAAAAATGAATATCAACTCCTTTTTACTTTTACTAATAGTAATAGCAGCCTATTTAAATTTATATTTAAAATTTAAAAAGCTAAAGAAACAGAATAGAGATACCAAACTACCTATATCCTTTAGAGAGTGGAGAGAAAAAGAAGAAGATGAAAATTTTAAATCATGGCAGTCCAATAGAGAAAGATTAAGAGATAAAAAAAGAATTAAACAAGAGGAATAGCAACAGAATATTGTTTTTTAATGTTATTTATTAAAACAGACAATAAATTTCAAATATTATACTAAATTAAATCAAACAAGATTAGCGATATCTAGCTTATTATGTTTTTTATTACAAACAAGAACTAAATACAGTTTTAAATTAAAACTAAGTTTTGAGTTTAACCAAGTACAATTATCTAGACGTTCCAGTAAAACAAAATCCGTTCTTAATACAAAAATCATAAGCAAATAGTTTTAGAGATTCTGGCATGTCTATCCACTGCATTTCCTCTAAGTTATTTAACTGGTCTGTAGTTAAATTCTCTTTTGCTTCATAAGCATCCATCATTTTGGACCAGCTTGAAGAAAAGGTATCAAGATAAAAAGCTTTTTGATTCTGATTAAAAAAGTTAATTATATCTTCATTGCTAACTACTTCTCTAGATAATTTCTTGTAATGTTCAAATTCTGAGGACCAATCTGGGGTTAAGTTTGAAGACATCAAGAACTAGATTTAATTAGTAAATCACTATAAATTATTCAATCCATAATAATTAGAGGAATTGCCAAATGAACATAATAATTAAATGAAAATATAACCTCATCCACCATTCCTATGTCTAAAAGAAAGTTCAGAAAAACGTATAGATGCTTTTTCTAAGTTCTTTTTAATATACTAAAAGCTTATTAAGATAATCCTCATAGATTCTCACACAGCTCTTTGAATCTTCCAGAAGTCAAGAATTTTCTACTTTTGTAGTACTACTATCAATTCTGATAAGCTGGTAGATAATTGATTTTTATGGGAACAAGCGAAATCTATTAACCTAAGAAATCGAAGAAAGTTATTGGTTAACCAATGCAACTAAAAAGTTTAGAAGGATGCAGATTAACAATTGGTTCGTATCCACCTTTTACTTACAATGCTAATGGGGGAGGAGGTACAGCAAACCTAGTTCAAGGTAAGAATCAAAATTTAATATATTTGAAATTTTCCTCTAAAACATTCACAATTCCTCCGCTTACGTCAAAAACAACAAAATTTTTATCCCTTCCATTTCCTCCGGGATTGAATATTGAAATGTCCATGGATCAATTAGAGGGAACTATTGATAAAAATTCTGGAGAAATATTATTTGAATTTGAATCAAAATTTACTTTTAAAATTGCTTCTATTATTAGATTTCCTGATTTGTTAGTTAAAACATCACTTATAACTGGAAAAGTACAGGGCAAGTCACATAAAGGGCAAGGTCTTGTACTTCAAAAAAATGGCAAAACAAAGCTTGTAGGTATCTCGATGATTCCTAAAACAGGAAATAAAATTTTAGATACTTTCCTTGGTCTGCCTAATGAAGCCATGGCAGAACTGCGATGCAAAATTATCGAAAAAAATTAATATATTAAAATATCTTCTTATCAATAAAGCCATAAAATAACCAAATTATAAAGCCAATCATAAATAAAGGGCATAAAGGTATACATCCTTGCTTGTCGATTTATTGTATCTCTCTTTTTTTATTTCTATTCCATACGTCGATCTCAAACTATCAGATATAAAAATTTTATATAAAGAAGCAACTGCAATAATACCTGAGATAATTTTATTAGTTCCCTTAAGTGTGCTTAACTTCTCTAATAGAAGACCTATATTAACTATTAGTGTGAGATAAATACTATCTACCAATAAAATAACTTTTACGCATACTTCTTTTAGAAAAACAAGCTATATCAGTCAATAATCACTTAGAGTTGACTTTCTCTGATAAAAAGCGATGAATTCCTCATACTTATATATAAGTTTCATTTCTTTCCAGACAATATTGTGGTATCGGAGTTGTAAATTTTCAATCTTTGATAGATTCGACTTTATCTCTCTAAGCTGAAAACTTATAAGAATAGACATCTCAAATTTTACAACTAAATTTTTAAATTATATAAAGAAACATCTAAAGGATAATCCCCCACTAAAACTTAAACTCAACTAATAAAAAAAGCATTGGTTAATAAAAAATCAAAATAATCAACTTACGTACATTTACATCCATGTACGATTAATGAATAAACATTTACAACCTTGATTGAAAATGTTAAAAATTATCTAGTTGGCATCGAATCTCTGTGACATTAAAAAAAGCCTTATCCGCAATTTTTTTGCAGTATAGAAATTTAAACCCTAAAAATCTTTTAGAAAAAAAGCTAGAAAAGAATTCTAATTATTAGAATATAGTTTGATCGAAACTTGTAAAAACTCACTACATCAACTTAGTCGATACACTTTCTGCTCAATAACGAATGACTCCTAATTTACCAATCATTACTTCTTCAAAACGAAAAAAGAATAAAAAAGAAGATAACCTAATACCGAAATGGACTGTATTTTCTCTATGCTTCATAAGTACTTTGATAGTTGTTAGTTTGATAAGAGCTTATCTTCCATTACTAGTATCCGCCGTTGCAATGCTTTTTATATGGAGTCAAATTACTAAGCCAGTAGCAGAGATAAAAACTAAAAAAACAAATGATGATAGTAACCAATTAAATTTATTTCATAGACAATACAAAATTGGAAAGAAGTATGCCAAAGTTAAAGAGGTACTAGATAAAGTGGAAAAAGCAGACCGAAAAGTTGCATAAAATAAGGAAAGTATCAAATAAGATGTCAATTTCAAATAATTCATCATTTTAAAGAAAAACATAAGCGAACTAACTTGTCTATTAATCAAATAAATTCCTAAAAGTCTTTAATATAAGGAAAGCATCAAATTACCTCATTCGCCTATTGCGATCAATTACTGCGTAAGTAAAGCTGAATTTATAATTTCTTTTCAGTAAAAATTCAAATGTCTCTTGAGTTCTACATATTAGTAATTCCATTCTGTACTATTCCTGTATTTTTAGTCTCAATCGATTATTTAAATAAGAATGCTGAGAACCGTAAAAGAGAGCGTAATGTGATTGACTTTGATAAATTCATAAAATTAAAAAAAGAAGGTGATTCCATTGATAGCGAGATTGCTGAGCTACTAAATATTGATAAAGTTGCCGCGTAGTATATTCAAAGTATAAACTCAATAAATTAAGGATTTATTAAATTAAAGAATCATTTTAAGTCAATAGTCCATCTTCGTTTACCCATACGATCTGATTCTGAGTAACAATTAGCAATCAAATCTCCATTTCTTTTTCTTACTGAACATTCTATCCCATCCTCAGTCCGATAGAAACTTGAAGTCGATGCAGAGGCCTCCTTAGATAAATTCGTGCTCAGGCTATTTAAAATCAAAGACCAAATTAGTTCCTCATTTGAATCTTCGTTAGTTGTGAAATGCATTTTTAGATTTCTCTTTTTTAGGTAGAACTGATTCTGTACTTAAAATATCAGAGCCAGGAATTCCTTTAGCTACAGATCCGATTAAAGTCATATGAGCATCTGGATCTTTCTTTAAACTTGTAACTCCAAGATCATTTTTTGAAATTAATATAAAAATAATGATCCCAACAAATGTCAAAATAATTCCTAAAGCTAAAGAAGAATCCATATTGTGTATTAATTACTCTTAACAAGATAAGACAATAAACAAAAACAATACGCATATGACAAATAATTGTTATCGATATATATTTTTCTTTTGTAATCTATAAGTAAAAAATATCACAGATCGATGTAATAAGTTTAATTAATTTAAATTTTAGTAAATGAAAATACTCTTAGTCCGTAGATTATTAGATAATCTTAAAAGTTTAATTTCAATAAATGCCAGAAGATAGTTTTAATGCAAGCAATCCTGAAACAGCTAATCATCATTGGTTTCCTTTTCTTAGATACAAAAAAGAATGTGAGGCGAATGGAAAAGAAGTAAGTGTCAATGAATGGATGAGAGCCACAGGGCAACTTGATGCAAAAATAGCTCATGAAGAATCAGTAGCTTTAGCGGCAAAAATAGCAGCCGAAAAAGAAGCTGATGCAAAAAAAGCCATCGAAAAAGAAGCTGAAGAAAAAAAAGCAGCTCTTAAAAAGAATACTGATAACACAAAAAATTCTTTGCAAGAAAAAGAAGCAAATAAGAAATAGATTCTGAATAAAAATTATATATATTTAGAATAATTGATAAAAGATATAAATCTATTTAAAAAGACTTTTCAAATACCAATTTGTAATCGGTTCTAAATAAAAAATATAAATAATAAAATCCATCTGGCTTTAAGCTATATTTAAAATAATGCTTCACATTTATATTTGTACAATTTTAAAACAATCTATTAAAGAATAGACATAGCAAAATAATTGATAATAGTGAATGTGATTTATAAGCATGAATTTGTTTCATTTTTAATAGACGAGATGACTTGAAAAGGGCGAAGATAAGAACAAAAGTAATTGATCCTGCCAACATATATGTACTTATCCAAAAATGATTCAGAATTTTTTTATAAAAAAGCAATATTTTTTAGTACCAGTAAGTTACATGATTTAGATGAATATTGGAGTAATAATATATCACATCCTACACATCAACAAATACATGAAATGATTGAAAGTGTCTTAATTAAAAGGGGAGAAAAAACGCTAAAACAGCAAAGATTACAGATCATCAATCATTTAGAAAATTCCTTCCTAATCTCTACACCTTTAGGACGTATTAGTGCAAATATAATTGGTCTAATAACTAAAATATTATTTTCAATAAAAATAATTAAGGATTAATATGAACCAAGATTTAGAAAGCTTAATTAAGGCGAAGAATCAATGGGAAAGTGATATAGAAATGTACAAAGAGTTTTTAAAGGGTGAAACTAAAACTTTTGAAGGTAGATATGGTGCTAAAGAATATATTTCTATGGCTGAAAATAGATTAGAAGATATAAATAAAAAATTAAAGGAGATAACAAAAGAATCTTAAATTATCCTCAAGCAGGATGAAATTTTTTATACAATTGATTTTCTGACAATTCAATCCCAAAACATACGATATCATCAAAGTCGCCATTACTATGCATCATAGACATATGATCTTTGATCTCTATATTATCTAAAGCTAATCCAGCATCGTTGCAGTACTGAGCAAGAACTTTCATTGCTCCTTCGTGATCGGTAAGAAATTGTTCGCATAACTCTGACAGATTATCTTCATTCAAACTATTAATCATATTTCTGAATTCATCAAAATTACTCATTAGAATCTAAGAAGTCGAAGCTATGTATTAATAACTTTTTTTCTTAGAATTGTCAT
>MDTG01078234.1_pt1 | contig 13027 bp, 12 predicted proteins | sample 811421 | NCBI WGS metagenome assembly MDTG01 (sample SAMN05326645, study PRJNA326480) | marine metagenome | isolation source: seawater | place: Pacific Ocean: South East | collected 2011
GCCGTGATGGGCAAGACTTGCTTCACCCGGTCGCGGATTGCTCCCACCCCCGACGATCGACGGACCGGACGCGGTGTGATGAGGCGAACGCACCGGGCGAACCGAAAGCGGACCGCTTGCCGCATCCAGCCGCCCCGCACACGAATAGACTCTGGTGAGCTCGAGCATCTCCTCCGATGACAGCGGTGGAAGCAGATCGGAAAGCGATCGGGCCAACATCGACTTCCCACAGCCGGGTGGACCGATGAGGATCAGATTGTGCCGACCGGCGGCTGCGATTGCGATCGCACGCTTCGCCATGGGCTGACCCTTGATCTCGGACAGATCGACACCATGGGGTCGGAAATCATCGTCGATGCGACACCGCGATCGTTCGAACGGATCCAGGCGATGCGTGCCGTTCAGATGCGTCACGACATCGGCCAGCCGATCCGCCGGCCAGACCTCCACACCTTCGACCATCGCCGCCTCGTCCGCATTCACCCGGGGAAGGATCACATGGCGACGACCACTGTCGCGAGCCAGCATCGCAAGTGCGATCGAACCACGAATCGGTCTCATTGCACCGTCCAGGGCGAGTTCACCGGCCACCATGCATCGGTCCAGATGCCGCCGACCCTCGATGTCGATGATTCCGCCGGCACTGAGAATGGCCAGGGCGATCGGAAGATCGAACACCGGCCCCTCCTTTCGGAGATCGGCCGGCGCGAGATTGATCGTGATCCGTCCGAACGGGTACTCGAATCCGCTGTTGACGATGGCGGTACGGACCCGTTCGGAGGATTCCCTCACCGCCATGTCGGGAAGCCCGACGACGGTCGTCCTCGGCAATGCGGCGGTCGATACATCCGCCTCGATGATGCACGCGACGGCATCGATGCCCTGAAGAACGTAACTGACGATGCTCGTGCCCATCCGAACCGGCTCCGCTTCCCGAAGCGGCGGCGGACTACTCGTCGGAGGACGATCCTCCACGAAGTCGATCGATCGTCACGTCGCCGAGCGCCTCGCCGACGTGATCCTCCTCGGTCACGATGATGTCCGCGCCCGCAGCCTCCAACAGGTGGTTGTGGACTTTGTACCGGGCACGAACCGCAATCAGCAGATCGGGTGCGAGATTTCTTGCCTGCTCGATGACTGCGATCGACGACTGCGTGTCCGGAAGCGTGACGATCATCGACTTCGCCTCCTGCACGCCTGCGTGGAGCAGGATGCCTCCCCGGGCCGCGTTGCCCAGGACGACGTGGTGATCGCTGTCTCCCAACTCGCGAACGGTGCGTGGATTCATCTCGACGATCACCGGTTCGCGACCTTCCGCCCGCAGGCGGTTCAGCACCGCCCGCCCGGCCGGTCCGGCACCGACCACGATCACATGATCCTCCAGTTGCGAGAGCTCCTCCTCTTCGAGCCCGGCATCACGCAGCAGGCGCATCCAGACGAGGCACTGCACGATGAAGTTCGCACAGCCACGGCTGCGCCCGACCAGCAATGGAACGAGCAGGAGCGTGATCAGCGACGAGGACGTCAGGATCTGGAACACCTCCGGAGGAATGAGCTCCCGCTGGCTGGCCGCGGTGCCGATGACGAAGGAGAACTCGCCGATCTGGGCAAGACTCAGAGCGGAGGCGATGCTGACCCGGTTCTGGATGCCGAGGAGCCTGAAGATCACGACGGCGACGACGATCTTCAGGAGGATGATCCCGAACGAGATTCCGAGGACGATCAGCAGATTGAAACCTGACAACAGCCACGGGACTTCGGCGAGCGTACCGATCGACGCGAAGAACAACGTCAGGAAGACCGCCTTGAACGGCACCACATCGGAACGGATCTGCTGGGCGTACGGTGAATCCGCAAGCACGAGTCCGGCACCGAATGCGCCCAGTGCCGGCGAGAACCCCAGCAGCCATGCGATCCAGGCGGCCAGGAGGCAGGTGACCAGGGCCAGCACGATGGGCAGATCGCGATTGCCGGTCCGCGCCGTGCTCCCGAAGATCCTCGGGATGACGAGAAGACCGATCAGGAAGATCCCGGCCAGGAAGCATGTCAACCAGAAGGCGCGACCACCGACTTCGATGGCCACATCGTCGAAGGACGAGCCGGATCCGAGGAAGCTCACCATCAGCAGCAGCGGCACGATGGCCAGATCCTGCATGATCAGAACCGACATCGACACGCGACCGTGGAGCGAATCCAGTTCGCCCCGTTCGGTCAGCACGCGGGCGACGGATGCGGTCGAACTGATGGCGACCATCGAACCGACGACGAGTGCGATCGAAATGCCGCCGCCCAGCAGCAGGACGATGCCTGCGGTCACGGCGATGGTGATGACGATCTGGAGCAGCCCACCCTGGACACCACGAAGGCCGTAGCTGCGCAACCGGCTTCTTGACAACTCCAGTCCGATCGTGAACAGCAGCAGAGCGACGCCGATCTCGGCGATCTGCTCGATGTGCTCGGGCTCCGTGGTCACCGCGTGCAGGATGCCGGGCCCGACGAGCATTCCCGCGACGAGCGAGCCGATGATCGCACTGAGACCGATGCGTTCGCAGAGCATGCCCAGAAGGGATGCCGCACCGAGCAGGATCACGATGTCACCGAGTATCGTTCCGAATTCCATCGATGCGGGTGCTCCTACGACGACACGGCAGGGTCGTTCGACTCACGGCCATCGATGTCGCCGGGGCCGGGGAGCGGCCATCGCCCACCGGTCTCCTCGCGGATCATCGCACGAAGTTCGAGACGAAGCTCCTCGATGCACCCGTAGATCTTCGCCAAAGCGGCCTCGGCTCCCATTTCGACCAGTTCGTCAGGACACAGCGGCTCGCCGATCTTGACCTTGATGCGTCCCTTGAGATTGGGCCTCTTCTGACCGCTGGGCCAGACGTCGTACGCCCCTTCGATGGCGGCGGGAATCACCGGCGACTTTCCTCGCTTGATCAGCAGAAAGACGCCGCGCTTGAACTTCGACAGGGCGCCGTCCTTCGAACGGTGCCCCTCCGGATAGATCATCGTGATGCGTCCCACGGCCAGCTCGTTGAGCGCCGCCTTCATCGCTCCATGATCACTCTGCTTCTGACTGAGCCAGATGCTGTCGTAGGGTGTGCCGACCATCCAGCCCCAGAACTTCGAATCCGTCTTCAGGGTGTCCCTGGCCAGCGCACGTGGGCAGCGATCGGACAACAGGATGCCCAGCATGATCGGATCGAAATGGGACTGGTGATTGCAGACGAACAGGGCCGGCCCCGTCCTGGGAACACGATCGTAACCGTACCATCGGCAGCGATAGGCGAGCCAGAGCACCGACCTGCAGATGCCCAGCGGGATGAACGTCCACCAGAACAGCACACCGATCCAGGTGCGTCGTGAACTGCGCCGCCTCAACTCGAGCATCCTGAACATCATGCCACCCCATCGTTGATTCGATCCCGAACCGCCTTCACCATGTGATCGACCACATCGTCGATATCGAGTGAGGATGTGTCGATGATGATGGCACCTTCAGGGCAGATCAACGGGCCGTCGCTCCTGGTCGAGTCGATCTCGTCACGCCGGCGGATATCCTCGGTCACCTCGGCCACGTCGACTTCCAGACCGCTCGCGGACAACTGACTGACCCGCCTGAGGGCCCGCACACGCGGATCGGCGTCGAGGTAGAAGCGTACGGTGGCATCGGGGAACACGATGGACCCCTGATCACGGCCTTCCGTGACAAGTCGAGGGTGCTGGGACGCGATGCTTCGCTGGGCCTTCACGAGCATGGCTCGGACCGGGGAGCACTTGGCGACCTCGGACACGATTCTGCTCACGTCCATGTCCCGCACGCGTCGCGAGATGTCACGGCCATCCATCAGCAGGGCCGGCGGACTGATGGTCCAGTCGAAACGAAGATCGACGGTACCGAGCGCCTCGGCCAACCTCGGTCCCTCGGCCGGATCGATGCCGTGCTCGATGGCCACGAGGCTCGCAGCCCGGTACATCGAACCGGAATCCAGCGAATCGAGCGACAGTCGATGTGCGAGTTGATGCGCGACGGTGCTTTTTCCGGTACCCGCTGGACCGTCGATGGTGATGATCAGGGGAGGCATGCCATCCGTCTTGGATTCGGACATGGGCTGTCTCACTCGGCGTCGATGGCGGCCTGCATCTGGTCGCGAGCCGTCAGAATGTCCTTGGAAGGATCACCGGTGCCGACGTAGTCGATCGTGACGGTGTTCATGTACCCGACACGACGGATGGTCGAGACGGCTTCGGCGAGATCGAATCCCTTGTGCTTGCCCTTCGCAGTGAACTTCTCGACACACACATGGATCGCACCCGCGTAGGGCGCCAGCTTTCGGAGACGATCGAGATCGTCCTCCTCCTTGGCGCCGCTCCCGAAGATCGGCATCGCTCCGATGCGGAATCCACCGACCTTCTTGATCAGTTCGGTCAACCGGTCCGGATCCGCCGTGATGCCGTCGGACTGGGCGAGCAGCAGGTTCAGTTCAAGATGCTCGATGCCGGACATGAGGGCTCGAATGGCTTCGGCGGCACGCTCGATCATCTCCTCTTCGCCGACGCCACCCGCATCGGCTCGACATCGAAGGGCCAGCGCATTGCAGCCGAGTCGATGGGCGGCGAACGCCAACCGTTCGACTCGATCCTTGCAGTAGGCGGCCGACTCGGGGTCGCCGTCGCCGAACGGCAGCGGCTCCTCCTCGAAGAGCACGAGGCATGGGCATGCGGCCTTGTCGGCTCGATCCCGGAGGCGATCCAGATCATCGACACCCCATCCACTGAGAAGCGACGCGTTGATGTTCAATCCCCGCAGGTCGAGTGAATTGATCACGTAGTCGGGCACGTCCAGCAGGGTCCGAGGCGGATCCGCCTTGGGATCCAGCATGGACTGCAGGGAGGCGGTTGTCAGTGTCAGAAGAAGGGACATGGCAGACCTGGACCGAGGACTCGATGGTGATTCCCGGGGCAATCCCGGTGCGGTGAAGATGGAGAGTCTATCCCAATCCAGCCTCACCTCAAGATCCCCCCCCTCGAGAGCGGAATCCGGGAGTTCCAACCCCCTCCCGGGCCCCGTCGGGTGCTACCATGCCCGTCCACAGGCCCCAAGGAGACAGATTGATGGCCAGCCCGACCGATTGCCTCTATACCGATTCCCACGAGTGGTTCCGCAAGGAAGGGGATGTCGTCACCATCGGCATCACCCAATTCGCGACCAATGAACTGACGGACATCACCTACGTGGAGATGAAGCCGGCCGGAACCGCCATCAAGGTCGGCGACGCCCTGGGCGAAGTCGAGTCGGTCAAGACCAGCAGCGACGTCTACTCCGCCTTCGGCGGCGAGGTCGTGGAAGTCAATGAAGCCGCCTCGAGCGACCCTTCACTGCTGAATCAGGACCCCTACGGAGCGGGATGGCTGATCAAACTCCGATGTGATGGGGATGCCGGCACGGATCTGCTCGAACCGTCGGCATACGATTCGAAGTACCCCCTGGACTGAGTGCGCCTGCTCGCGCGGGGGGCGACTCGAGTTCACCGAGAGATCGCCCCGATGAGTTCCCAGTTCAACCTGACAAGCCCGTTCAAGCCGACCGGCGATCAACCGACCGCGATCGATGCGCTGGTCAAGGGAATCGATCGGGGACTGGACAGGCAGGTGCTTCTGGGAGCCACCGGAACCGGCAAGACGTTCACGATGGCGAACGTCATCCAGACCACCGGCAAGCCCACGCTCCTGATCAGCCACAACAAGACGCTGGCCGCCCAGTTGTACGAGGAGCTCAAGGAACTGTTCCCCGAGAACGCCGTCTCGTACTTCGTCAGCTACTACGACTACTACCAGCCCGAGGCGTACATCCCCCAGCGGGACATCTACATCGAGAAGGACGCGTCACGCAACGACGATCTCGATCGACTTCGCCTGTCCACCACCAGCAGCCTGCTCTCACGCAAGGACGTGATCGTCGTGTCCTCGGTGAGCTGCCTCTTCGGGCTGGGGTCCCCCGTGAACTACGGCGAACGGGTGATCGCGCTTCGGGTCGGGCAGGAGATCGACCGGCGGGAACTGCTCATCCAGCTGACCGACATGCAGTACGGACGCAACGAGATCGAGTTCAAGCGCGGTCAGTTCAGGCTGCGTGGCGAGATCCTGGATGTGTACCCCGCATACGAGCAGTTCGCGATCAGGGTCGAGTTCTTCGGCGACGAGATTGAACGCATCGAACTGATCCACCCGGTCTCCGGAGAGATACTCGCCGAGGAGCAACGAGCCTTCATCTTCCCGGCCGTGCACTACGTGCTCCCGGAGGATCAACTCGAATCCGCCGTCGCCTCGATCAAGGAGGAGGCCGTGAGACAGTCCGCCCAGCTCAAGAAGGAGGGCAAGCTGCTCGAATCGCAGCGACTGATGGCGCGGACACGCTACGACATGGAGATGATCCAGGAGGTCGGCTACTGCCCCGGCATCGAAAACTACGCGAGGCACCTGGAGGGGCGTCCCGCAGGCTCGCGACCATCGACGCTGCTCGACTACTTCAACCACGTTCCCGGCATGGATCCGAAGGACTGGATGGTCTTCATCGACGAATCCCATGTGACGATTCCCCAGATCCGGGCGATGTACAACGGGGACCGCGCCCGCAAGCAGGTTCTCGTGGATCACGGATTCCGCCTTCCCAGCGCCCTCGACAATCGACCGCTGAAGTTCGACGAGTTCCTCGATGTGGTTCCGCAGATCGTCTACGTCTCGGCGACCCCCGCCCCCTGGGAACTGGAGCAGGCGGACGGGGCCGTGGTCGAACAGCTCATCCGTCCGACCGGCCTGCTCGACCCGGTCGTCATCGTCCGGCCCGCCGTCGATCAGGTCCAGGATCTGGTGGATGAATGTCGGAAGCGGGTGGAACGGAACGAACGCGTGCTGGTCACCGTGCTCACCAAGCGGATGGCCGAGGATCTCACGAGCTGGATGGACGGCCAGTCGCTCAAGGTCCGGTACCTGCACAGCGACATCGATACACTCGATCGGATCGAGATCATCCGGGATCTCCGCAGCGGGGACTTCGACGTGCTGATCGGGGTGAATCTCCTCCGGGAGGGACTCGATCTCCCCGAAGTCTCCCTCGTCTGCATTCTCGATGCGGACCAGAGCGGATTCCTTCGGAGCGAAACCAGTCTGGTGCAGACGATCGGACGGGCGGCGCGACACGTCGACGCGCGGGTCATCATGTACGCCGATTCGATCACGCCGCAGATGCGTACCGCCATCGACGAAACCGATCGCCGCCGAGCACTCCAGATCGAGCACAACGAAGCCAACGGAATCACTCCGACCACGATCACCAAGGCGATCCGGCGCGGAATCGATCGGGATCTCGAAGCCCGTCGGACCGCACGCGCCGCCTTCCACAGCGACGGAGATCAACGGCAGTTCGACCAGGAGGAACTTCTGGAACATCTCGAACAGGAGATGCTGGAGGCGGCGGAAAAACTCGAATTCGAACGGGCCGCATCGATCCGGGACCGAATCGATGCGATCAAGGCCGGCGAGGACGGCGCTGCAAAGCGATCCTCCGCCGGACGTCCCGGCCAGGCCCGATCGCGTGTCGGCATCACCCGGCCGAAACGAAAGTCGTGATGCCGCTTCCCGGGACGGGTCGGCGAGGGCAGGCGTTGGGTACACTGTGCCGATGCCCAAGCAGCCACGATCATGCCCCGCATCCTGCAACGTCCTTCTGATCGGAGGCGGCGGACGCGAACATGCCATCGCATGGTCGCTCGCCAAGTCCCCACGACTGGGCAAGCTGTGGGTCACCCACGCATCCAACCCCGCCCTGGCCAAGCTCGGAACGCCGTGTCCGCACCAGTGGGATCCGACCAAGGTCTTCCAGCTTTCGACCTGGTGCGACAAGCAGAAGATCGATCTCGTGATCGTCGGCCCCGAACAGCCCCTGGCCGAGGGCATCGTCGACGCCCTGACCACGGACACGCGATTCGTCTTCGGCCCCGGCAAGGACGGGGCACGCATCGAATCGGACAAGGCGTTCGCCAAGACCATCATGAGGCAGGCCGCCGTCCCCACCGCCGATGCGAGGACCTTCACCGATGCCAACACCGCACGCCGCTACGTGCTCCGGGGAATCGACCGTGATCTCGAAGCCGCCGGACTGTCGTCCGACGCCGCCGAGCTTCGGACATTCCTGGCATCGAACGACGATCGCGGGATGATTCCCTTTCCGGACCTGACCGAAGAGACCAGAAAGCAGCTGCATGCCCACGACGAACCAAGCGTGATCAAGGCGGCCGGCCTCGCAGCCGGCAAGGGCGTGATCGTGTGCAGGAACTCGCTCGAAGCCCTCGATGCGGTCGACCGGATCATGGTGCAGCGGGAGTTCGGCGACGCCGGAGATTCACTGCTGGTCGAGGAGTTCCTCGAAGGACAGGAACTCAGCGTCCTGGCCCTGGTCGACGGTCGCACGATCTGGATCCTCGATCCCTGCCAGGATCACAAGCAGGTCGGCGAGGGCGACACCGGAGCCAACACGGGAGGAATGGGAGCGTACTGCCCCACTCCACTGGTGAACTCGAAGCTTCTGGATACGATCGAACAGGACATCCTGCTTCCGACCGTCGATGCACTGCGACGGGAAGGGATCGACTACCGAGGTGTGCTCTACGCCGGACTCATGCTCACTCCGGCCGGACCGAAGGTGCTGGAGTTCAACTGCCGATTCGGCGACCCGGAATGCCAGCCGCTGATGATGCGGCTGCAGGGTGATCTGGTCGAGATCCTCTGGGCCTGCTGCACCGGCCGTCTGCACGACGTCGAACTCGAGTTCGATTCGAAATCCGCCTGCTGCGTGGTCATGTGCTCCGAGGGATATCCCGGAGACTACGGGAAGGGACACGAGATCACCGGGATCGGCGATGCCGCCGATGGACGCGACGTCATGGTGTTTCATGCCGGAACGAAACGGGATGCCGAAGGATCGCTGCAGACCAACGGAGGCCGGGTGCTTTCGGTCACCGCCCTTGGTGGCGATCTGGCGGCAGCTCGCGAACGCGCCAATGCCGCCTGCGGGAAGATTTCGTTCGATGGAGCATTCTGGCGGACGGACATCGGCCATCGGGTGATGACGTCGACTCCCGCCAAGAAGAACTGAAGTCGCTCGATCAGATGGCGGGTGACGCTTGCGTGGCTCCCATCGCCGCCATCACCATCACCACTGCATACATCAGCATCAGTCCGGGCCCGATCACCAGCAGGATCGGGGCCAGAAGCCGCAGGATCATGACGACGGCCGTTCGCGTGGCGGAGCGATCCAGTGCATTGGTCGACAGACCCGATGCGACGAGAAGCGTGAGGATGCCGAGAACCGTAAAGCTGCCCCATGTGATGGGCCAGACCCATACGAACTGAACGATGCCTTCGGATGCCGCGTCGCTGGCAGCGAGTATCCGCCAGTTTGCGACCAACGCCGCCTCGGCGAGCACTCCGAAGACACAGGACCAGATCACGAGCACCATGGGCATCTCCTGCGAGGGATCAATCGAACAGAGGCTTGATCTCTGCGAAGTCGGGACGGATTTCGAGTGCCGATGACGGCGGCACGGCCTTCCAGTGATCACTCACCATGTCCAGCGGCTCCGACACGATCAGAACGGAATCGGGCGGCAGCTCGAAGGTGTGCCCCGACGCTTCCCGCAGGGCCGAAGCCGATGTGCTGTGATAGAGCGATGGCGGCTCGCCGAAGCTTGCGTACCGGTAGGCGTAGAGTGAGGTCCCGTCGGATGCGGCGATGGTCATCGTGAAGGGCTTTTCGATGCCGGCAGCATCGCGTTCCTGCTCGACCGCCTCGATCATGCGGCAGATCCCACCTTGCGGATCATCCATGAATCCGAACGTGAGAGCGAGCTGGAACATCGTTTCGGTGTCGGTGGCGCCTCGCATCGTCGCGAAGATGGCCGGATCGATCCTGCTGACCAGGGCATGGCGAATCAGACCGAAGTCGTGGATCTCACCGTTGTGCTGGAAGATCCACTTGCCGTGTCGAAACGGATGGCAGTTGGACTGGACAACCTCGGCACCGGACGAGGCACGGATATGGCATAGGAACAGGCTCGACCGGACATGGGCGGCGATGTCCCTGAAGTTCGTGTCGTTCCACACCGGACGGATGTCGTGATACAGCCCGGCTTCTCCACCGCTTCCGTACCAACCCACGCCGAATCCATCGGCGTTGATCTCGTAGGTGGACTGCTTGGCATGTCGCGACTGGTCGATCATGGAATGCTCCGGCTTCAGGAGCAGATCGTCCATCCGGACAGGTTCACCGATATACGCGAGCCAACGACACATGCCACACCCTCCTTCTTCGGGGAATGGCATGATACCTGAGCGGATCATCGGACGTCGACACTGGCGAGTGAAGCCCCCGCCGACGACGACGCCGACGAGGACGCGAGAAGCACACTCAGTTCATCGTGGTGGCGATCGGGCCTTGCGTCCTGCACGCGTCTGGAACCTCTCCGACGCGGAGCACGGCGACGCGACGCAGGTTCCGAAGCACCTCGATTGTCCCGGGGATGGAGCCGCGAGTCAGCATCCAGTCGCATCCGTCGATCCGGGCGACGGCATCATGCATGCCCTCATTCGCCAACGCAAGAAGTACATCGTGAACCGGCCCCTTGATCACGAGCGACTCCTGCCCGACACACGGCACCGGACCGCCCTCGACTCTGATCGCGACACTGCCGCCATGAACGAACGGATTGATTCGCGAGCCCTTCGAGATCGTGACCACACCGTGGGACAACTCCGGAGGACGTCGTTCGTCACCGATCGGAACTCTACGGATAAAACGGATTCGCCCGACGAACTCCTCTTCCGCGGACTGATCGCATCCCTGCAGCAGCAGGAACGCAAGCAGCATGCATGTGGGATGGGCCCTGAAGGGGAATGAATCCGAAGGAAAGGTGGTTCCTCCGAATCGCCCAGGTGAAACGGTCAAGAGACTCAGAAATCGACTCAGTAGCATCATGTGGGACATGGTCGCACCAGATCCTCCCAGAGCCCGATTTCGTGCATGAAATCACGAACCTGCGTTATTTCGCCTGTAATTCATACTCTCTTTGAAATGAAGGAACGAAGTCAGACGACTTTTTTCTTTTCCCTAAGAAGTTGCCGGGGATCGAGTTTACGTTTCTTGATGGAAGGTCACTTGTTTGGCGTAGATGGAGTTGAGTCCACAGTGACCTGTTGAGGAACCAATGAGGAGAGGAGGCCACAATGAATGGAAATGCAAGAAAGCGAGAGCGGCTTGAACGACTTCTAGACTTGGCACAGGTGTACAGAGGCTGGAACCGGAAGGAACTGGCAGGAGCTCTCGGACGTGATCCGACCAAGCTTGTACCTGGATCAGGAAACCCCAAACTGGATCTCGTGATGCACCTTGCGGATGCGCTCGACTGGTCCATCGGCGACGTCAGCGAATGCCTCCTCAACGAGGAAGCACTGGAACAACGTGTGGACAGGATGTCGCTGGACTCGCAGACCACATTCGAGAGCATCGACGCAATGGCCCTCGGGTGCCACCAGAGCGGCGACTACTCGAGCATGGCCAAGCACGCGGACATGGCTTACGAGATCGCCGAAACCCCGACGGAGCGGGCCTTGGCCTGCATTCGTTCGTTCGGAGCCTGGGACGGACTCGGGAGATACTCCAAGAGCCTCGAAGCGGCCCAACGCGGGCTGATGGAATCTCCGATCGATGACGAGATCCGCCGCGCGTTGCAGTCGAATCTTTCCAATGCCTACTACACCCTGTGGCACCTCGTCGAAGCGAGGGCGACATCCGCGGAACTGATCGAGAACTACCAGCGCAAGGCTCCGACCACGACTTGGGACCGCTGCTCCGAAGCGTTCGCCTACTACGTGCTCGGCAACACCCACCGAAGACTGATCGGAGCCGAGCCCGTCCATGCCGCCCGGCATGCGGACGTGACCATTCAGACACTCGATCGCTGCAGATCGCTCTGCAACGAACTCTCGGGCGAAGCATCGTACTGGGAGGCGGTCGCAAGGACCGCAGCCGGTGGCCTGCTCGAAGCGGAGGTGATCTCCGGAAAGCGTGACGCCAGGTCGGCGCTCGCCGACATCACCGACGCGCTCGGTTCGGCGATCGATCTGGACGAGTACACCAATGCAGACTCGATCGAAAGCCATGGATGGTGGTGCATCTACGGGTGCAACATCGCCATTCGTCACATCAGCGACGACAAGGATCTCCAACGCTACATGGCGCTGTTCACCAACAAGGCCGACGAGATCGCCAACAAACTGGACAACTGGTCCATGCGGGAGCGAGTGTTCTCGATGCAGTATCAGGGGCATCGCCGCTTCGTCGGTTGGACGGGCCAGGAAATACCAATGACGATCGACTCCGAAGACATCAAGATGATCACAGGGACCATGGGTCGTTTCCCGAGGTTCCGCAAGACCGGCTGGAACATACTTCAGTCGGCCAACGTGGTACAAGCCTAAGGAAGGAGGCACGAAATGAAAGCAATGAAACGTACATTCCTGACTCAAGTCGTGACATGCCTCATCCTCTGGCTCGTCGCGCCGAGCGCACTTGCATCACTTTCGGAGGAGGAAACCGACTTCGGCTTCGAAACAGCTCCTGAGACCGAGTTCGAACTGACCGCATACGAAGACACGGTTGCGCACTCCAATCAGGGTGGCAAGAAGAACAAGAAGCATACGATGTTCGAGTTCTTCATCTTCCGCCGAGCACTGGTATCGCCGACACCCGGGATTGCGGCGGCAAGCCAAGGCCTGCTGATCGAGTTCGAGGGCCCGGTCATGCCGAGCGGAGGATCCGCGAAGTTCGCACCTGTTCCGGAAACCACGGAAGACACCGCAGGTGGAGACAGCTGGACCTCCAGGGGTTCGAGTGTCGTGCCGGCACCGGGAGCACTGCTGCTTCTTGGTCTGGCTGCGGTAGGAAGACGAAGAAGAAGACGAATCTGAA
>MDTG01156671.1_pt1 | contig 13027 bp, 8 predicted proteins | sample 811421 | NCBI WGS metagenome assembly MDTG01 (sample SAMN05326645, study PRJNA326480) | marine metagenome | isolation source: seawater | place: Pacific Ocean: South East | collected 2011
CAGAATGTAAGTTATATCGACTTAAGATATGATACCGGAGCATCAATTGGATGGTTCCCAAAACAAGAGTTAACGCAAGAGAATTTAAATGACAAAGTCCTCTGATGACAACATTATTGTTGGTCTTGATATAGGAACTGCAACTATTTCGGCACTCGTTGGTGAAGTGTTACCCGATGGTCAGATAAATATTATTGGTGCGGGAAGCAGTCCATCTAGAGGTATGGATAAGGGCGGAGTCAATGATCTTGAGTCCGTTGTTAAATCCGTTCAAAGGGCCGTTGATCAGGCAGAGTTAATGGCAGAATGCCAAATCACGAATGTTTTCATTTCTCTATCTGGTCGCCATATCGCCAGTAGAATTGAAAAGGGAATGGGCGCGATTTCCGATCAAGAAGTATCTCAAGAAGATATGGATAGGGCCATACATACGGCAAAATCTATAAAAATAAGTGATGAACAACGGATTCTTCACGTTATACCACAAGAGTTTACGATCGATTACCAAGAAGGGATCAAAAACCCACTTGGTCTATCCGGAGTGAGAATGGAAGTTAGTGTTCATCTCATTTCTTGCCATAACGATATGGCAAAAAACATCATCAAAGCCGTGGAGCGTTGTGGTTTGAGAGTCGAGCATATTGTCTACTCAGGCCTGGCAGCAAGCAATGCCGTGATCACTGAAGATGAGCGAGAGCTCGGTGTTTGTGTGGTAGATATCGGCGCAGGCACTATCGATGTCTCTATTTGGACTGGAGGTGCTTTGAGGCATACAGAGGTATTCTCTTATGCAGGTAATGCGGTCACGAGCGACATCGCTTTTGCTTTTGGTACTCCAGTGAATGATGCCGAAGAGATAAAAGTGAAATACGGCTGTGCGTTGAGTGAGTTGGTTAGCAAGGATGATTCTGTCAATGTTCCGAGTGTAGGAGGACGTCCATCACGAAGTTTACAAAGACAAACTTTGTCTGAAGTGATTGAGCCTCGTTATACTGAACTTATGGGCTTAGTAAATCAAACCATTGATACGGTCCAACAAAAGCTTCGAGAAGATGGTATTAAACATCATCTTGCCGCTGGAGTCGTGCTCACTGGTGGGGCATCTCAGATTGAAGGATTAGTTGAATGTGCGGAGCGAGTGTTTCGCAATCAAGTTCGAGTAGGAAAACCGCTCAATGTGAGTGGTTTAACTGATTATGTTAAAGCGCCGTATCATTCTACGGCGGTGGGTTTACTCCATTATGCAAAGGATTTTCAGATAAACGATGATACTGAATATAGCGAGCCACATCGTGCAACAGTTACGAGTTTATTTGACCGTCTGCGTAATTGGATACAAAAAGAGTTTTAACCTGAAGCAGCAGGAAAACGGAGATAACACATGTTTGAACCGATGATGGAAATGTCTGACGACGCAGTAATTAAAGTCGTTGGGGTGGGTGGCGGTGGTGGTAATGCCGTTGAACACATGGTTCGTGAATCCATCGAAGGTGTTGAGTTTATTAGTATAAATACTGATGCTCAGGCGCTTCGTAAAACCAGTGTGAATAGTGTTATTCAGATTGGTGGTGATATGACCAAAGGTCTAGGAGCGGGTGCAAACCCTCAAGTTGGGCGTGATGCAGCTCTCGAAGATAGAGATCGCATTAAAGAAGAGCTCGACGGTGCCGATATGGTATTTATCGCTGCAGGAATGGGCGGTGGTACAGGAACAGGTGCTGCACCAGTCATCGCAGAGGTTGCAAAAGAGCTGGGCATCTTAACGGTTGCTGTTGTAACAAAGCCGTTTAGTTTTGAGGGTAAAAAGCGTTTGGCTTTCGCTGAACAGGGAATTGAAGAGCTTTCTAAGCATGTCGATTCTTTGATCACGATACCGAATGAAAAACTCCTCAAAGTACTGGGACGCGGAATTACACTATTAGAGGCCTTTGCTAGTGCTAATGATGTGTTGAAAAATGCGGTTCAAGGTATTGCTGAGCTTATTACGCGACCAGGCATGATTAACGTTGACTTTGCCGATGTTAGAACGGTTATGTCTGAGATGGGGCACGCCATGATGGGTAGTGGTGTGGCAAAAGGCGAAGATAGAGCCGAAGAAGCAGCAGAAATGGCAATATCTAGCCCATTACTAGAAGATATTGATCTTGCAGGTGCTCGTGGAGTTCTCGTTAATATCACAGCTGGACTTGACATGCGCCTTGATGAGTTTGAAACGGTCGGTAACACGGTTAAGGCTTTTGCTTCTGACAATGCGACGGTCGTTATAGGTACATCACTTGACCCGGACATGGCCGATGAAATCCGCGTCACAGTTGTTGCAACGGGTATCGGTAACGAGAGAAAACCTGATATTACTCTTGTTGCTGGAGGTAAAGCTAAGCCGGCACAACAACCAGTGCAGACGCCGATTCAGCAGAATGCCACTAAGGTCGAGGAAAAGACGGCACAGTCTTTGCAAGATAAACAACAGGCGGCTTCGCAGTCATCAGGTTCAGCATCAAGCTCTACTAATAATCAGAGCTCTGCTGCCCCCAAGGCTGATAAAGAAAGCGGTTATTTAGATATTCCTGCTTTCCTTCGTCGCCAAGCTGACTAACGCTCACAATTTGACAGTGTTCAATTTTGTGATAAAATTCTCGGCCAATAGTAAAATTGGCCGTGATATATAACGTTTTATTGGGGTAAAGTAGATGATAAGACAACGTACGTTAAAAGAAGTCGTCAAAACTACTGGTGTGGGCATCCACTCAGGTCGAAAAGTGACACTTACTCTGCGTCCATCTGCTGCAAATACAGGTATCGTTTACCGGCGGACTGATTTAGAGCCTTCTGTTGATTTTCCTGCCGATCCAGATTCTGTTAGGGATACTATGCTTTGTACTGCATTGGTCAATGATGATGGCGTACGTATATCGACAGTCGAGCATCTCAACGCGGCTTTTGCTGGAATGGGTATAGATAACGTTGTTGTCGAAGTTGATGCTCCTGAAATTCCTATTATGGATGGTAGTGCAAGCCCTTTTGTTTTTTTACTGCAACAAGCAGGTATTGAAGAGCAAAATGCTCCTAAGCGTTTTATTCGTATTAAAAAGCCAATCAAGTTCGAAGATGGCGATAAGTGGGCAGAGTTTGTCCCTTACAACGGTTTTAGAATGGATTTTGAAATCGAATTTAGCCACCCAGCGATCGATTCTGATGAGCAACATCTTTTATTCGATTTTTCCTCACAGAACTTTATTAAGAGTATTTCCAGAGCTCGTACGTTCGGCTTCATGCGTGAAATAGAAATGCTGCAGGCTCAGAACTTGTGTCTGGGTGCGAGCTTAGATTGCGCTATCGGTCTTGATGAGTATAGAATTCTTAACGAAGAAGGCCTACGTTTCGAGAACGAATTTGTTACACACAAGGTTTTGGATGCGATTGGCGATTTGTATATGTGTGGTCACCCTATCATAGGCGAGTTTAGAGCATTCAAGTCAGGTCATGGACTCAATAACAAACTACTTCGCGCAGTTTTGGCTGAGCAAGATGCGTGGGAATGGGTTACCTTCGAGGAAGATGCAAAGTCCCCTGTTGCTTTTGCTGACCCAAGTCTTGTATTTGCATAAAGAATAGACTGATAAAAAAGCCGAGCATTGCTCGGCTTTTTTATGTCTAATCTATGATAAGGTCGTATTGCAAGGTAGCTGAGAGTTAAGTCTGTTTAAGTTGATAGCGATAAAGTTGTTGGTCACTCCAAAGTGAAAAGAACCATAGGTCAAACAAATAAAGGAATCATTGGCTGCACTTGATAAAATTTCATACACTATCGCGTACTTATCGTCTTCTATGCCTTGAAAAATCAACGTTTAATGACAATATATAGAGCACGAGTTAAATCTCAGTATTCTTAGTTCAAAACTGGTAGAGACTGAAGGCATTTAAAGTAGATCGGGCCCGATCTAAAGAAAGAGAGATTCATAGCAAATGATAACTAAGCTACTGACAAAGGTAATTGGTAGTCGCAACGATCGAACACTACGCAACCTTAAAAAAATTGTTAAAGAAATCAATAATTACGAACCAGTCTTTGAAGCACTTTCCGACGAAGAATTAAAAGCAAAAACCAGTGAGTTTCGTCAGCGTTTAGAGCAAGGAGAAACTTTAGAACAGCTGTTGCCAGAAGCTTTTGCCACTGTGCGAGAGGCTTCAAAACGTTTATATGGCATGCGTCATTTTGATGTTCAGTTGATCGGTGGAATGGTACTCAATGCCGGCCAAATCGCTGAGATGAGAACAGGTGAGGGTAAAACGCTTACAGCCACATTACCAGCCTATCTGAATGCTTTGGTTGGGAAAGGTGTTCATGTTGTCACTGTCAACGACTATCTTGCAAAACGTGATGCTGAGACTAACCGCCCCTTATTTGAATTCTTAGGTATGACCGTTGGTGTCAATGTTCCTAACATGTCACCACCAGAGAAAAAACAGGCTTACTTGGCCGACATACTATATGGAACAAACAACGAGTTTGGTTTCGACTATTTAAGAGACAATATGGCGTTCCGTCAGGAAGACAGAGTCCAAAGAGCACGCTTTTTTGCTGTTGTAGATGAAGTCGACTCGATTCTAATTGATGAAGCAAGAACTCCTCTGATTATTTCTGGACCTGCTGAAGATAGTTCTGAGCTATACACTCGCATTGATAAGTTGATACCTAATTTACAACGACAAGATAAAGAAGACTCTGAAGAGTATCGTGGTGACGGCCACTATACTCTTGATGAAAAGTCCAAACAGGTGCATCTGACGGAAAATGGACAAGAGTTTGTTGAAGAGTTAATGATCAAAAATGGTCTGATGGATGAGGGCGACACCTTATATTCACCAGCCAACATTAGCTTACTGCACCATGTTAATGCTGCCCTTCGAGCCCACGTTTTATTTGAAAAAAATGTTGACTACATCGTCAATGAAGAAGGCGAGGTTGTTATTGTCGACGAGCATACAGGACGTACAATGCCTGGTCGTCGCTGGTCAGAAGGTTTACACCAAGCCGTTGAAGCTAAAGAAGGTGTAAATATTCAAAATGAAAACCAAACACTTGCATCGATTACGTTCCAGAACTTCTTCCGACTGTACGAAAAATTGTCTGGTATGACGGGAACTGCCGATACTGAGGCCTTTGAATTTCAGTCTATCTATGGTTTAGAAACGGTTGTAATACCAACGAATAGACCTATGATTCGTAACGACATGCCAGATGTTGTGTATCGAACTGAAGACGAAAAGTTCAATGCCATTATTGAAGATATTAAACAGCGTGTCGAGAAAGGACAGCCGAGTTTGGTGGGTACTATATCCATCGAAAAATCAGAGTTGCTATCGAAAGCACTAAAAAATGCCAATATCAAACATAATGTCCTGAATGCCAAATTTCATGAGCGAGAAGCTGAAATAGTTGCAGAGGCTGGTACTCCTGGTGCTGTTACTATTGCAACCAACATGGCTGGACGAGGAACAGACATCGTATTGGGTGGCAGTTGGCAGGCTAAAGTCGATGTACTTAAAAACCCTTCTGATGATCAAATCGAAACAATCAAGTCTGAATGGAAGCAGGTTCATGATAGTGTTCTTAAAGCAGGGGGCTTACACATTATCGGTACAGAGCGGCATGAATCACGTCGAATTGACAATCAGCTACGTGGTCGTTCAGGACGTCAAGGTGATGCAGGTTCTTCACGTTTCTACCTGTCTATGGAAGATTCTTTACTACGAATCTTTACCTCGGATCGTATGGCGAGTTTGATTCAAGGTAGTATGGAAGCTGGTGAAGCCATCGAATCTAAAATGCTATCTCGCTCTATCGAAAAAGCACAGAGAAAAGTTGAAGGACGGAACTTTGATATTCGTAAGCAGCTTTTAGAGTACGATGATGTAGCGAATGATCAGCGTAAAGTTGTATACGAGCTTCGTGATGAATTGATGAGCATTGAAGACATCAGTGCCATGATTGAGCAGAACCGAGAAGATGTTCTGGCTGCTGTGATTGATGAATATATCCCACCTCAGTCCCTTGAGGATATGTGGGATACTAGAGGACTTCAGGAACGCCTGAAAGCCGACTTTGATCTTGAGGCTCCTATCCAAGCTTGGTTAGATGCTGATGATAAACTCTATGAAGAAGCGTTACGCGAGAAAGTTTTGGCGCTTGCAGTCGATGCATACCGAGAGAAAGAGCAGATTGTTGGCCCTGAGGTATTAAGAAATTTCGAAAAGTCTGTAATGCTGCAAACTCTCGATACCCTCTGGAAAGAGCACTTGGCTGCAATGGATCATTTGCGTCAAGGAATTCATTTGCGCGGCTATGCACAGAAAAACCCTAAACAAGAATACAAACGTGAATCTTTTGAACTTTTCGAAGGGTTGCTTGATTCGCTGAAAAGTGATGTTGTTACATTATTATCGAAAGTGAGAGTGCAACAACAAGAAGAAGTAGAGCGTATGGAAGCTCAACGTCAAGCTCAGGCTGAAGCTGCAGCGAAGAGAGCGCAAGCTCAGCATGCTTCTTCAACTGACGATGACTCTACTGGTGACCACCAACCTTTGGTGAGAGAAGAGCGTAAAGTTGGGCGCAATGAGCCATGTCCTTGTGGAAGTGGTAAGAAATACAAACAGTGTCATGGTCAGATTAGCTGATTAATTTGAACTTTCTTATATGAAGAGTCGCTTAGGCGGCTCTTTTTTTGAACCAATTGAACGAGAGCTGTGTATGAAAAGAGTCCATATTGTAGCGGGTGTAATATTTAATACGGATAAGTCTGAAATTTTTATTACTAAGCGTATGGCAAAGCAACACCAAGGAGGCCTATGGGAGTTTCCTGGTGGAAAAGTTGAAACAAATGAGAGCATTGAACAAGCTTTAACTCGTGAGCTCAATGAAGAGATAGGTATTCAAAGTAAGACTTTGACCCCCTATCAGCATTTAGATTTTGATTACGAAGACAAGGCTCTGACATTTGATTTCATGTTGGTAACGGAGTTTAGTGGCACGCCTTTTGGGCGCGAAGGACAACAAGGACAATGGGTGAGTGTCAAATCACTGTCCGATTATCCATTCCCTGCAGCCAACCAACCAATTTTGGAACGTGTTATTAAAGAGTTCACTTGATGTATCGTCAATGTTAGTCTTGATCGGCTAAGTATAACACTGTGAACTTGGTCTTGAAGAACGGAGAATAAGCAATGGTAAGAATTGCAATTGCGGGAGCTGCTGGTCGAATGGGGCGTAATTTAGTTAGGGCAACATATAGTAACCCTAATGCTTATGTTTCAGCAGGTTCCGAGCGTCCAGAATCCTCTTTAATTGGAGTTGATTTGGGCGAGCTATGTGGTGAAGGTAAGCTTGACGTCGTCGTAGTCGATGATTTATCAAAAAATGTTAATGACTTCGATGTCATTCTGGATTTTACTTCTCCTTCAAGCACCCTCGAAAATATAAAGCTCTGCCAGAAACACAATAAGTGTATTGTTATTGGCACAACAGGTTTCTCCGATGAAGAACGTATGATTATTGAGCGTTCTGCAAAGGATGTCCCTATTGTAATGGCTCCAAATTACTCCGTTGGTGTCAATCTTGTATTTAAATTGCTTGAGAAAGCGGCAAAAGTCATGGGGCACTATAGTGATATTGAAATTATAGAAGCTCACCATAGGCACAAAGTCGATGCTCCTTCTGGTACTGCAATTGGTATGGGTGAAGCGATTGCGTCAGCGATGGGTAATAGTCTTAATGACGTTGCTGTTTATGCTCGAGAAGGGATCACTGGGGAGAGGACAAAAGACGAAATCGGTTTTGCCACTATCCGCGCCGGTGACACAATTGGTGAGCATACTGCATTATTTGCTGATATCGGTGAAAAAGTCGAGATCACCCATAAGGCAACCGATAGAATGACATTTGCCAATGGTGCAGTAAGAGCCGCAGTATGGCTGAAGGATAAATCTCCCGGATTTTACACTATGGTTGATGTACTAAGTCTCAACGATCTTTAGTATCGATTCTTTCTTTATTAAATGTAAATAATTATTCGCCAGCAGTTGCTGGCGTTTTTTTATTCTCGGGAACATGGTACTGATCTTTTTTAGCTTTAAACATTGTAATTTTGAGTGCTTTGTTGTGTTTTTTGTGTGTAGTCTTCTAAAGTTCATGTATTTTTAATGGTTTAACGTTTGCTTTTTTAGCTTTTAAATATTTCTCATTTTATAATGTGTAAAAACAAACGATAAAAATTAATTTAAGTTTTTTTCTATGAAAAGGCGTTTTTTATTGTTTCTTTTTGGTCTTTAAGTGGCAATTCTGCTCAAGAGGTATTAATTTTCAATTAAATTTATCGGTGTTGTTGACATAAAGAATGAGCGTCATTAAAATGCTGCCAATTTGTCTTAAATTACTCAGCAATTATTACGTTTGCTTGTTTTATGGACATTTTGAGAATTAATCTATAATTATTGCATTTTTATTCTGGAGGTTGTCTTGAGTAAAGCAGCACTGTTAGTCCTAGAAGATGGGACAGTGTTCCACGGTATTTCCATTGGAGCAGATGGCATTTCCGTTGGTGAAGTTGTTTTTAATACTTCGATGACGGGGTATCAAGAAATCCTTACTGACCCTTCCTATTCCAAACAGATCGTCACACTTACTTACCCCCACATTGGCAATACTGGCACTAATAACGAAGACGAAGAATCCTCATTAATCCATGCCCAAGGCCTTATAATTCGCGATCTCCCCCTTATTGCTTCCAACTTTCGAAACCAACTATCACTCTCTGACTATCTGAAATCTCAAAATATTGTTGGCATTGCTGAAATTGATACTCGCAAGCTTACTCGCGTTCTGCGTGAAAAAGGTGCGCAAAGCGGGTGTATTGTGGCTGGCCACTCATTAGACGAAGCATTGGCATTAGCCAAAGCAAAAGAGTTCCCTGGATTAAAAGGTATGGATCTTGCGAAAGAAGTTACAACAAAAGAAACGTATCAATGGAAACAGGGTTCGTGGACGCTTGAATGTGGTCTTCCAGAAGCGAAAGATGATAAAGACTTACCCTATCATGTTGTCGCCTACGATTTCGGTGCCAAGAGAAATATCTTACGAATGTTGGTCGATAGAGGATGCCGCTTGACCATCGTACCTGCGCAGACTCCTGCTGAAGAGGTATTGGCCTTGAATCCAGATGGTATCTTCTTATCAAATGGACCTGGAGATCCTGAGCCTTGTACCTATGCAATTGAAGCGACCAAGACGTTTTTACAAAGAGAAATACCTATTTTTGGTATTTGTCTAGGTCACCAGATTCTTGCACTCGCCTCTGGCGCTAAAACAGTGAAAATGAAGTTTGGTCATCATGGAGCTAATCATCCCGTCAAAGACATTGATAGAAACGTTGTGATGATTACTTCGCAGAATCATGGGTTTGCTGCGGATGAAGCTACACTTCCTGAAAACCTCAGAGCAACTCATGTGTCTTTATTTGATGGTTCTTTACAAGGTATTGAGCGCACAGATAAGCCAGCGTTTAGCTTCCAAGGACATCCTGAGGCTAGCCCTGGACCTCATGATGCAGCACCACTCTTCGATCATTTCATTGAACTAATCAAACAACACAGTGCTTAAACCGGAGTAGTAAAGAATGCCAAAACGTAATGACTTAAAAAGTATTCTCATTCTAGGCGCAGGCCCAATTGTTATTGGTCAGGCGTGTGAATTTGACTATTCAGGTGCACAGGCGTGTAAAGCACTGCGAGAAGAAGGCTACAGAGTTATTCTGGTTAACTCGAATCCAGCCACAATTATGACAGACCCAGACATGGCTGATGCCACTTACATCGAGCCGATTCAATGGGAAGTTGTTCGAAAAATTATTGAGAAAGAGCGCCCTGACGCTGTATTACCAACAATGGGAGGTCAAACGGCTCTGAACTGTGCCTTAGATCTCGAAAAGTATGGTGTACTTAAAGAATTCAATGTCGAAATGATCGGGGCCACCGCAGATGCTATAGACAAAGCGGAAGATCGCTCTCGATTTGATAAAGCGATGAAATCGATAGGACTCGAGTGTCCAAGAGCGGATACCGCTAAGACCATGGAAGAAGCTTACCGGGTTCTTGATATGGTTGGTTTCCCGTGCATCATCCGACCTTCATTTACAATGGGAGGTACAGGGGGAGGCATTGCGTACAATAAAGAAGAGTTTGAAGAAATTTGTCGTCGTGGATTAGATCTATCTCCTACCAATGAATTATTAATCGATGAGTCCCTCATTGGTTGGAAAGAATATGAAATGGAAGTGGTACGTGATAAAGCAGATAACTGCATTATCGTGTGTTCGATTGAGAATTTCGATCCTATGGGAATTCACACTGGAGACTCAATTACGGTTGCTCCTGCTCAAACTCTGACCGATAAAGAATATCAATTGATGAGAAATGCTTCTCTCGCAGTGTTGCGTGAAATCGGTGTGGAAACGGGTGGCTCTAACGTTCAGTTTGGCATTAACCCGAAAGATGGTCGCATGGTGATCATTGAAATGAACCCCCGTGTATCGCGCTCGTCGGCTTTAGCTTCGAAAGCTACGGGTTTTCCTATCGCAAAAATTGCAGCTAAATTGGCCGTTGGTTTTACTCTTGATGAGCTACAAAATGATATTACTGGCGGTAAAACACCGGCTTCATTTGAACCAACGATTGATTATGTCGTCACTAAAATACCTCGTTTTAACTTTGAGAAATTTGCAGGGGCGAATGATCGCCTAACGACTCAAATGAAATCCGTGGGTGAAGTAATGGCCATCGGCCGAAATCAACAGGAATCCTTGCATAAGGCGTTACGCGGTTTAGAAGTTGGTGCGACTGGTTTTGACGAAATGGTTGATTTAGATGCTCCCGATGCATTGACAAAGATTCGTCATGAATTAAAAGAAGCAGGCGCTGAACGTATTTGGTATATCGCAGATGCATTCAGAGCAGGGATGTCTGTGGATGGGGTTTTCAATCTTACCCAAATTGACCGCTGGTTCTTGGTTCAAATAGAAGACTTAGTTCGATTAGAAGAGCAAGTTAAGGTAGGTGGTTTTGCTGGGCTAAGCAAAGTAGTACTTCGTCAGATGAAGCGTAAAGGCTTTTCTGATGCTCGCCTATCTAAATTACTTGGTGTTGCTGAGAGTGAAATTCGTCGCCTCAGAGACCAGTACGATATTCATCCAGTTTATAAGCGTGTTGACACATGTGCGGCTGAGTTTTCATCAGATACGGCTTACATGTATTCTTCATACGATGAAGAGTGTGAAGCCAACCCGACAGATAAAGAAAAAATCATGGTTCTTGGTGGCGGGCCTAACCGAATTGGGCAAGGCATTGAGTTCGACTATTGCTGTGTCCACGCATCGTTAGCACTAAGAGAAGATGGTTACGAGACGATCATGGTCAATTGTAACCCTGAAACAGTCTCTACTGATTATGATACCTCTGACCGTTTATATTTTGAACCAGTGACGCTTGAAGATGTTTTAGCGATAGCGAGAGTTGAACAGCCTAAGGGCGTCATAGTGCAATACGGTGGGCAAACACCATTAAAATTGGCGCGTGCGCTTGAAGCTGCTGGTGTGCCTATTATCGGAACAAGCCCAGATGCTATCGACAGAGCAGAAGATCGAGAGCGTTTCCAAGCTGCGGTTGAGCGACTCGGTCTATTGCAGCCCCAGAATGCTACGGTAACAACGATGGAGCAGGCTGTTGATAAATCTCGGGAAATCGGTTTTCCTTTAGTCGTAAGACCGTCTTATGTTTTGGGTGGCCGAGCGATGGAAATCGTTTACGATGAGCAAGACTTACGCCGTTATTTCAATGAGGCGGTAAGCGTTTCCAACGAGTCTCCCGTCCTGCTTGACCGTTTCTTGGATGATGCGACAGAAGTAGATATCGATGCTATCTGTGATGGGGAACAAGTTGTCATTGGTGGCATCATGGAGCACATAGAGCAAGCTGGTGTTCACTCTGGAGATTCTGCTTGTTCGTTGCCAGCCTACACATTGAGTCAAGAAATTCAGGATAAAATGCGCGGACAAGTTGAAAAGCTTGCGTTTGAACTGGGTGTTCGTGGGCTCATGAATACCCAGTTTGCGGTTAAAGATAATGAAGTGTATCTGATTGAAGTTAACCCTAGGGCTGCTCGAACAGTGCCTTTCGTGTCGAAAGCGACGGGTGCACCACTTGCGAAAATTGCCGCGCGAGTAATGGCAGGGCAATCTCTCGATGAACAAGGATTTACCAAAGAGATTATTCCTCCTTACTATTCTGTCAAAGAAGTCGTTCTACCATTCAATAAATTCCCAGGGGTCGATCCCTTGTTAGGACCTGAGATGCGTTCTACGGGTGAAGTTATGGGGGTTGGGAATACCTTTGCTGAGGCGTATGCAAAAGCTGAACTGGGTTGCGGTAAGGTTTATCCTGAAGGTGGGAGAGCGCTCTTATCTGTACGTGAGGGCGACAAGCAACGAGTTGTCGACCTTGCTTCAAAGCTAACCAAGTTGGGTTATCAACTTGATGCGACCCACGGAACGGCGATTATTCTAGGCGAGGCGGGAATAAATCCTCGTTTAGTGAATAAAGTGCATGAAGGTCGACCTCATATTCTCGATCGAATCAAGAATAATGAATATACCTATATCATTAATACCGCAGCTGGCAGACAAGCGATTGAGGACTCAAAGGTACTTCGTCGTGGAGCACTCGCTGAAAAAGTGAACTATACCACAACACTCAATGCTGCTTTTGCGACGTGTATGTCCCATGCAGCGAATGCTTGTGCGACGGTAAACTCGGTTCAAGAGCTACACGCTAAGATAGTCAAGCACTAGAATAGAAAGTGTCACTCTACTTATGAAGAACTGCCCGCTTTGCCGGGCAGTTTTTTTATTGATGAAAATTAGGAATAGAATCTAATCGAATCTTTCGTTAATAACTTGTGTTCTAAAGTGTTAACTTTGTC
>MDTG01146598.1_pt1 | contig 13026 bp, 12 predicted proteins | sample 811421 | NCBI WGS metagenome assembly MDTG01 (sample SAMN05326645, study PRJNA326480) | marine metagenome | isolation source: seawater | place: Pacific Ocean: South East | collected 2011
GTTTTGAGGCCACTTTGTTTTTTATTTTTTATAGGAATATATTAATCATTAAATATCTAAAATGATTATTGTTGATAAAATTTCACTGATTACTTTTTTTATTATATTTAAAATTATAATAAAAAATAAATTTAATAAAATTGAAATTGGAATTTTAGAAAATCAAAATTCAAAGTTTCTATATATTATTTTTTCTTTTTTAATGAAGAAATTAAATATTAGTACCAAAATTTTAGAATTTTATGCTGGTCACTGCTTTACTCAAAAAAATGAGAATATATGGACTAAAGCAAGACATATTATGGAAGAAATTTCCTTTGAAATTGCGAGAAACGAAATTAAGAAAAAAAAATGGATTTATAATTTAAATAATTACTGGGAAAAAAACACAATTACACTTTTTTTATCAAAATTTTTTTTTGAAAAAATAGAATATAAAAAAAAAACAATAACAAAATTTCTTATTGGGGATATGTTTGTGAAAAAAAGTCTTAGCAATAATAAAATTTTAATTATTGAAAGACCAAAGTATTTTGATGAATCACTTTTAACATACAAAGATCATTTTAATAAAAAAATATGGTATAATGATAAGTTTCATCATATGTATGAAACAAAAATTTTTGGAATTTTTATAATTTTTTACAAGTTGTTTGGTGCTCTTTTAAATGATTTTTTAAAACTCAAAAATGAAACTATTTTAAAACAAAACTCAAAACCCAAATTATTACTAACAAAAGAAGATGATTTATCAATGGATAGGTCTCACAGATCACAACCTCACTGGATATTTAAAGAAGATACCATTCAGAAATATGAAATAATTATTCTTAAAGATAAATATTCACGAGATATAAAAAATCATGAATTACGTGATAAAAATATAAATGTTATAGATAAAGAAAACATAAAAAGTTTGTCGTTAAAAACTAATGAACAAAAAAAAGTTTTTAATATTTTAATTAAATTACTTTTTAAGAAAAATGAAAGTTATTTAAACGAATTAATAAAATTGCACTTAGATACTTTTTTTTATTTAGGTTTCTGTACTCTGCATAATATAAAAGGATTTATGAGTTCTGAAAATTATGATCCTATAACTTCTGTAATGAATATGATTTCTTCAAAAAATATAATTAAAACTTTTTCTTATCAATATTCTAATTTATCTAGAATTGTTAATCCTATTATGCAAACAACTGCGGACTATATGTTTACGTTTTCAGATTTATACCATAAAAGATACTCATATAACGAATGTGGGCCTAGAAAATTATTAAGTATTGGATATATATATTCCTCATCTTTTAAATTAATTAAAAATAAGAGAGAAATTATTAAAAAAAATCTTTGTTTAAAGGATGAAGATTTTGTTATTACATACTTTGATGAAAATTATCAAAGTGACAACGATAAATTTGGTTTTTTTAGTAAATCTGATTATTGCAACGAAATACAAAAACTATCTAAGTATTCTGAAAAAAATAAAATGGTTAAAGTGATTTCTAAATCACAATTTGTTAAAAATACTGCCTCAATTGTTTGTTTTAATTCAAAATTAAAATCTTTAATCAATGATCGAAAGTGGCTAGAGCCCACATTTGGTAATTTTAGAAATTCTATTTTTCCATCAGAGGCATCAATATTTTCAGAAATTGCAATTGGTCAAGCAGTAGGAGGAACAGCGGCCCTTGAAGCTGCCCTATTAGGAAAAAGATGTGTATTAATTAATCCTCAAAATATTAAAAATGAAAATTTAGAAATAATGAAAAATGAGAATATAATATTTTCAAATATTGATGAAGCCATTGAAGCCATAGAGCAATATAGGATAGGAAATTCAAATTTTAAAAATTTAGGAGATTGGGAAAGAATAATACATAATTTTGATAATTTTAGAGATGAAAAAACTTCTGACAGAATAAAAGAAAAAATAGAAAATTTAATGCTGAATTAATTTAAATTATTTCAATCTTATTAATATAATTTAATAATTTATTTTTACTTATCCATTCTTTATTATTATCTGAAGAATAAGAAAAACCTTTTTTTACTTTTTTGCCTCTTTTAATATATTTTTTTCTTTCACTATCATTTAGAAAACTTGGTAAAATTTTAAAGTAATTTTTATATTCATAGGTAAATAAAGAATCATCTTCTGAAATCATTTTTTCATGTAATTTTTCACCAGGTCGAATTCCGATATATTTAATCTTTGCATTCTTTTTTATTATTTTTGGAATATCTTTTATATATACAGATGGAATTTTACTTATATATAGTTCACCCCCAATCATATCATTAAATGCAAAAAAGACTAAATCAATTCCTTGCTCTAAAGTTATCAAAAATCTAGTCATATCTGAATGAGTGACAGGAAAAAACTTTTCTTTTTTTTTTTCTAAAAAGAAAGGTATTAATGATCCACGAGAACCAATTACATTTCCATATCTTACAACTGAAAATTTTGTAAATTTTGAACTATAAAAATTATTTGCTGCTATAAATAATTTATCTGATGCTAATTTTGTTGCACCATACAAATTAATTGGATTGCATGCTTTGTCTGTAGATAAAGCAACAATTTTTTTTACTTTATTTAAATTAGCAGCCTTTATAACATTTTGAGCACCCAATATATTTGTCTTAATACATTCTATTGGATTTATTTCAGCAGTTGGTACTATCTTTGTAGCAGCAGCGTGGATTATAAAATCAACATTTCTTGAGGCATTGATAACGCTATCTTCATCCCTTACATCACCAATCATGAATTTTATTTTTTTATCATTAAACTTCTCTTTCATAAACCATTGCTTCATTTCATCTCTAGAAAAAATAATAAGTTTTCTTATTTTACATTTTTTTAACAAAATCTTTGTGAAGCTATTACCAAAAGAACCTGTCCCACCAGTAATTAAAATTGTTTTATTTTTAAAAATATTTTTTATATTCATTTAATAAATTTTTTATTATTTCTATTTAAAACAATTTAACTAATTTACTAGCAAATAATTTTTTAATATGATCTATATTTTTTGGAGTTTTTACAACATTTTCCCAGGTCTCTGCTTCAACTAGATATTGATTATAATTTTTAATATAATTTTTAGTATATGTCTTGTCTTTAATTTTTCTTTTAAAAATAAAATTATTAATTTTATTGATTGAATTTTTATCATCTTTAGAAATGCATAAACAATTTTTATGATCTGCATACCAAGGAAAACCAAACGCTATTGTTTTTTTTTGCATTTTGATTCCCTCCCATCCAGACGTACCCGTTATAGTAGCTGTGCAAATTGAATTTTTAATTAATAAATCTGGATTAATATTATTGCTCAAAAGTGTAACGTTTTTAATATTTTTTAATTGTTTATAAAATTTTAATCCCTTAAAATAAAGTGTATCAATACAGGCATCTCTTAACCAGAATTCATTTGGGTGTTCTTTTATATAAATCTTAATATTATTAGGTATACTTTTTCTTAATAACTTTATCGCACGAATTTGATCATGGAATATTCCTCCCTCTGGAGAAACTGTTCTTTCAGGCTCCACATGTAAAGCAAAATAAACATACTTAATATCTAAATTAACTTTTTTTTCTGAAATAAAATAATTATAAAAATAATTTCTTATTAATTTCGTAAATAGCATTTTAGTTCGCAAATAAGCTTCAAGAAATCTTGGATGATTTTTTAAATAAATAAAATATCCATCTTTATCATTATTATTTTTTATAAATAAAATCCTAGCTATCTTTTTAATTACAAAATAAAGAAAATTTAACAAAAAAAAATTTTTATCATAAAGATCATTATAACGTAAGGATCTAATAATTTTTGATTTTCTCGAGTTTTGATTTTTAGATAAATATTTACTTAATACCTTTGTATGATTTTTATTAATGAGATATCTATGTAAAGAAAACCAATTTTTTCTAACGATGAATGTATTTTCTATGTCTGTTTCATGAAGTATGTACTGTTTAAGCCCTAAAATTTCAGAAATATAAAAAAGTGAAATACCAAAATGAAAGTGAGGTGTGGCCCAATAAACTACGTGGGATATGTTATTTTTTTTGATAAAATCATAATGGTAATTACACATTTCTAAAAATAAATTTTCTTTTTTATGTAAATTTTTTTTTATGTAAATTCTTTTAGAAAAATTATTAAATATATTCTGATAAAACTTAAATTTTTTTCTATCATTAATTTTAAATTTATATTGACTCTTTTTTTTGTTAACTTTATAGAAAATTTTCTCTATAATATCTTCAGAGTTATAAAATTCATTTAAATTTTTTGAATTTTTAGGATGACCAAAAAAATAAATTTTATTTTTTTTGCTATTAATTAGATTTCCTACATCCTTAATAAATTTAGAATTAGTGGGAAATAAAATGTTATTCATATTGTTTAATCAAGTTTAATGCTTTGATCACACATATTAATAATATTGTTGTCATGAGAAACAATAATAGTAGTTAAATTTTTAACACTTTTAATTAGCTTAATTATTTTATATGCGTTATCTTTATCAAGGTTACTTGTGGGTTCATCAAGAATTAGTATCGGGGTATTTCTATAAAGAGCTCTAGAAATGCACATTCTTTGAATTTGTCCTGCAGAAAGGTTTTTTCCGTCCTCCTCAATTATAAAATTATGATTTATTCCACTTAACTTCATAAAATTATACAATTGAGCATTCTCTAAAGCCTCAAAAACATTTTTTTCGTTTATATCTTTTTCATATTTTCCATAAGCTACATTTGATTTAATTGATGAATTTAATAATAAATAATTAGAAGGTACGTAAGAGATAAGATCTTGCCAACTGCTCACATTATTTTTATTTATATCTACATTATCACTTAGTAATTGACCGCCTGTTGGTTCAATAAGTCCTAAAATCAAATTTATAAGAGTAGTTTTTCCCGATCCGCTTTCTCCATGAATTCCAAACAAAGAATTTTTTTCTATTTTAAAGGATAGATTTTTAATAATTTCTTTGCTTTCTCCTGGATAATGAAAACAAAGATTATTTATACTCATTTCATTTTTAAAACTTACTTTGATATTTTTATTATCTAAAATGTTCTGATTATTTAAATTAGTATCTTTTATTTTTATATTAATAGACGAAAAGCTATTAAAAAAATATTTTATTTGCTGAAGATTAGACATAATCTCATTAATCGAAGGCATCAATCTTACTGCAGCAAATAAAAAAATCGTTATAACTAAAATAATTTTTTCTAATTCTATAGCCATATAAATGTTCAAAAAAATTAATAATACTAAAAAAGTTAAGGTTGTTAATTCAACAAATATTTTAGGTAGTAATTGTATCTTGGAAATTTGAAACAGGTTATCTTGCTGATTTTTATTAGCATTTTTAAAAAAATCTACAAAATAGTTTTCAATTTTGAACAATTTAATTATGCTTAAATTTTGAAAAATATGATTTGAAATATATATTTTATTTTTATCTAAAAATTTTCTATCTTTTGCAAGTTTATCAATTTTTCTATAAATAAATATTGAAGGTAAAAGTAAAAAAATAAAATAAAAAGAAATTAAACTTGCTGTCGCTATAAAATTATAAAAAAATAAGAAAGTTAATATTCCAATAAATATAAAAGAATGAATGACTACATTAATAATCCCTCTGTAAAAACTGACGAGATAATTAACCTCTAATAAAATAGATCTTGAAAAATCAGAATAACCAATTTTTAAATATTCTAAATAACTAGTCTTTAATTGATTTGTAAGCAAACCAATAGAGACTCTTTGAAAAAGATTTTTACAAAACTTAAGAAGTAGTTTTGAGTTATAAAAGTAAAATAAATTTTTAAACAAAATTATAATTATAAAAAATGATAATGATGCATAAAGTGTTATCTTAAAATCTCCCAATAAAGGAATATAAAATTCTTTCTGGTTAACCACACTATAGATAATAGGTATAATTAAACCTATACTCATTAGATCAAAAAAAAGGTTTATTAATCCGTTTAAAAAGATAATGAAAATATTTTTTTTTTCTTTATTTTCTAGAAAATTATATATTGTTCTAATTATTGCATAATTTTTCATTGATAAATCCTAAACCAATTTATCAGAGGTAATTTTTGAAATATCACTTTGCTTTGCTCTAATAACACTATTATGATCTAGATTTTTTAAGATCAAGCAATGTGCTCCGATTACACACTTATTTCCTATAGATATATTATCTCGTACTGTTGAATTTACTCCTATAAATGAATTTGCACCAACTTTTACAGATCCTGATATAACTGTATGAGACGAAATAAAACAATTGTCCTCTATTGTTGAATGATGTCCAATATGATTTCCACTCCAGAAAATACAATTATTTCCTATTTTAACCCCCTTCTGAATATTATTTAACTCAAATATAATATTATTTTCGCCAATTGATTCTGCTTTAAATATAGACTTTTCACTAATTAAATTTATGAAATCATAACCAAGATTTTTTAACTTTTTATAAATACTCTCTCTGTTTTGATTGAGATTAGAGTAACTTAGTGCAGTTATAAAATAAAATTCTCTTGGCGGAAATTTTTCAACTACCTGATCTAATGAAACTAAATCATATCCATTAAATTTATTTTTAATTACAAATTCTTTATCAGCACAAAAGGCTTGAAGTTCAAGTGTTTTATTCTCTTCGATTAAGTCTTGCACTAACTCTGCTATTTGGCCTATACCAAAAATGATAACTTTTTTTATTTTTTCCATTATTAAATAAGTTTAATTGATATTGAAAATATGTTGTAAACTTATTTAATTTTTATTTCAATATGCATTGTAAATAAGAAATAATTAAATAGAATAAGAATATCTATTACATTTAAATGATTTTAATCAGCCACAGAGGGAATACATCTGGAATAAACAAAGAATTTGAAAATAATCCAAAATATATCGAGAAAGCTATTGATTTAGGATTTGATGTAGAAGTTGACATATGGTTTAAAGATGGTGATTTTTTTTTAGGTCATGATTTAGCAGAAACTAAAGTTAATACTAATTATTTAGAAAATGATAAATTATGGTGTCATGCAAAAAATATTGAAGCTCTTTTATCGCTTTCTGAACTTAATTGTAAATATTTTTGGCATCAAAAAGATGATGTAACAATTACTTCAAATGGATATTTCTGGACATATCCTGGTAAGAAACTTACAAGAAATAGTATATGTGTCCTTCCAGAAATCTCAGAAATAAAAGAAATTAATTGTGCCGGTATATGTTCTGACTATATTGAGGAATATAAATTTTTAAATGATTAAACTAATAATTTTTGATTTAGATGGTGTTCTTGTTGACACAAAACCTCTTCATTATTATGCATTAAATAAAGCTTTAAAGAAAATAGAAAATTATGAAATCTCTATAAATGATCACTCTAATGTATTTGATGGTTTGCCAACCAAAGAGAAATTAAATATTTTAATTCAACAAAATAAAATTAAAAAAAAAAATATTGAAAAAATAAAAAAAATTAAACAATCTGAGACAAAAAATCTTTTAAAAAAAAGAATTAAATTTTCAAAAAAAATATTCTTAATTTTTAAGAAATTAAGTCCTAATTATAAGATTGCAATAGCTAGTAATGCAGTATCTGAAACTCTTGATATTTGTATTAAAAAATTAAAAATTAAAAAATTTATTGATTATAAATTATCCAATAATGATGTAATTAATTCGAAACCCCATCCAGAAATATATATTAATTGCATACATCATTTTAAATTTAAACCATCAGAATGTTTGATTGTTGAAGATTCGCACTATGGAAGAACTGCAGCACTTGAGAGTGGTTGTAATCTTTTGCCTATCAAAAGAATTTCAGATTTAAACTTCAAATCAATTAATCACTATGTTAAAATCAATTCTGAAGATATGAAATTAAAACAAAAACCCTGGATTGATGGTAAATTAAATATTTTGATACCTATGGCAGGTCTAGGAAGTAGGTTTGCAAAAGCTGGCTTCACTTTTCCAAAACCACTTATAGAAGTAAAGAACAAACCTATGATTCAATGGGTAGTTGAAAGTTTAAATATTACAGGAAAATATATTTTTATTATACAAAAAGAACATCAACAAAAATTTAATATTAAAAGTGTTTTAAAAACTTTAGTTAAAGGCTGCGAAATTATAGAGCTAGACAAAATAACAGAGGGAGCAGCTTGTACCACTTTATTAGCAGAAAAATTTATCAATAATTCGAACCCACTCATTATTGCAAACTCTGATCAATACATAGAATGGAATAGTTCAAGGACAATGTATGATTTTACAAGTAAAAAATTTGATGGAGGAATTCTTACATTTAAATCTATACACCCAAAATGGTCATATGCTAAATGTATTAAAAACAGCAATATAGTTAAAGAAGTAGCAGAAAAGAAGGTTATATCAGAAAACGCTACAGCTGGAATATACTATTGGTCTAAAGGATCTGACTATGTAAAATATTCCAAACAAATGATTAAAAACAATGTAAGAGTAAATAACGAGTTTTATGTTTGTCCTGTTTTTAATGAAGCTATTAAAGATAAAAAAAAAATTACTATTTCACATATAGAAAAAATGTCTGGACTTGGAACACCTGAGGATTTAAACGAATTTTTATCAAACCTAAACTTTAATTCATAAATTTTAAGTCTCAAATATTTGCTACTTCTAAAATTAGTTTAAGAGATTATTAATTTCTAATAATTTTTTTATTTTAACAAAATATACAACATCACTTTTATATCTTTTTTTTTCTCTTAGATTAGTTTTAAAATTTAACGCATTAAAAAGATTATGTGAAATATTATTTTTTCTGTTAACACTTGCATATACATAGCTTATATTCTCTTTTTTTTTAAGATAGTGAGATAAATAGCAAATTAAGATTTTGGATAACTTCAGTCCCCTATATTTTGTGTTAAAAATAAATATACCTATATAATATTTTTTTTTTGATTTTTTTTGAGCACCACATGTTCCTATCAGTTTATTTTTGTTAAATATCCCAATAACAATTTTATCATTAGATTTATTATGTTCATCTATATAATTTATTTGAAAAGATTTATTTATTTTTTGGTTAATATTATATCTTACGAATTTATTTGTATTTAAACCTTGTAAGTAATCTTTTGTGATATCTTTTGATGTTATCTTTTTAATCTTAAAAATAAAATTATTTTTTTTAAATTTGTAAACTTCTTTTAAAATCATTATAAATGATCAGATTTTCAAAAGATTACTATAATTTGCTTTTGTATTAATCCCCTCAAATTCATTTTTTGGGGGAACTGAGCAAAAACCAAGAAATAATTTTTCTTTATTTGTGCACTTAGAATATATTTTTTTTGGTATTCCTTTTGGGATGTCCATGCTTTGTTTTATAAACCAACTAGTCAACGTCGCTACAAGAGCCCATCTAGTATTTTGCGATTTATTTATTCTCGCACCATGCCAAAGTCTACTGTCCCAAATTATTAAATCACCAGCTTTACCAGTCAAATTTCTAATTTTTTTTGAATTTCTATTACAAAATTTTCCTGAATTATGTGATTTTGGAACTACAACTGAACATCCATTTTCTACTGTGCTATCATCTAGCAAAAAAATGAATTGCATCATATAAGTTTTTTTACCTTTAAAAGGCATGTAAGTATCTATATGTAAATCAAGTTTATTCACACTTGATCTTGCATTATAATATTTAAGAATATAGTTTTCTTTATCTGGCTTTAAAAATTGATAAAATGGGTCGTTTAGAAAACTTTTTGCAATATCTTGAATTAATTTGTTTGAAAATAACTTAATAAACTCGTAGTCTTTATATTGAAGATTATAAACAGTTTTATCTTTATTTTTGTGTTGCTTAAATGTAGGATTTTTTCTCCTTGAGTCAATTTCATAAAAATTATTTACTAACTTAATTAATTTTCTTATTTTTAATTTTGATAAAAAACCTGGAACCAAAGTAAAACCATTTTTCTTAATCTGTTCAATATATTTTTTCGATTTCATGAGTATAAGTAATGTTTTATTATATATTAAATTTTTAAATCTTAACAAGATATAATTTTATAATGGCTAATAGACTTTTAATAATACCTGCAAGAGGAGGATCAAAAAGAATAAAATTTAAAAATATTAAAATATTTAAGGGGAAACCAATAATTTTTTACCCTATAAGTGAAGCTATCAAATCAAAATTGTTCAATGAAATACATGTAACGACTAACAATTTAAAAATAAAAAAGGTTGTTGAAAAAATAAAGAATAATATAACTTTTATACGACCAGAATATCTATCTGTTGATAATACCCCCTTAATTAAAGTTTTTAATCATGTGGCTAAATATTACAAAAAACAAAAAATATATTTTGATGAAATATGGTTTATTAACCCTTGCTCTCCGCTTATTAAAAGTAAAGATTTAATCAAAGCATCATCATTTTTTAAAAAGCAGAAAAACAACTCTGTTCTTTCAGTTTGTAAATTTTCACCTTCAATAGATTGGGCATTTAAAATGAAAAATAATGATTTAATACCTCTAGATAAAAATAAACAAAAAAAAAAATCTCAAATTTTAAAAGATTATTATTATGATACTGGAAATTTTGGAATTTTTTCTTCAGAAGTTTTTTATAAAAATAAAAAGATTAAATTTTCTGGTTATTTGCTAGAAAGAGAAAAATCTGTTGATATTGACACAATGGAAGATTGGAATTTTGCACTTAAACTTTTTAGATAAATTACCAGTATCTTGGATCTATATCTGCTTTATTAAAAAAACTATTAATTTTTTTTTGATATTTTAAATTATATTTTTTAAATTCAGTATTAATAATTTCATTAAGCTGTTTTTTTTTTTCAATACCAAAAATAAAGTAATTTATTTTTTTTTGATTATTAATAAATGATAAATTATATTTTAATGGAGATATTCTTTTCTTCAATAAAAAATTAATATAATTTTCGACAGAGAGTTTTAAATTTTTATTTCTATTTTTTTTAATTTTTTTTAAAAGAATTCCTTGTAAAAATATTGATCTTGCAAAAATAGGGTGGAACCGCTTATTGATAACAATTTTTGAAAAGCTATTGTTTAAAATATTGTAAGGTACTTGAAGGGATAAATTTTCTTTATATGATTTAATCTTCCTAAGATCATTAATTTCATATACAGAAAAGCCTATATTTTTCAGTGGAAATTTGTTTTTTAAATTTAAAAAAAACTTAGGATCTTTAATAAAGAAATTAATATCGTCAGTGTTATGAAAAAAAAGAGTGTTTATTTCTGTCCTTAAATTTTTTAAAGACTGGTTAATTTGTTTTTCTAAAAATTTTTTATAATTTCCAATTATTTTTGGAATTTTAGTAATAACTTTTGCCTTATGAATTTGATTAGCATTAATAAAGTTACCTAAAAATTTCTCAGAATTATATCCTGGAGCTGTATCATAATTAAAAATATCATTTTTACCGGCTAATTCCAAAATATCATAAAAATGTTTTTTACTAAAATTTTTATTATCATTTAAAATACCATAATTAGAGAAAAATTGTGCTGTACCCAAAAAAATTTTTTTTTTTTTGATTTTCATCTAAAATTTAATTCAACCTTTTAAATTCTGAATGACAAGTAGGTGAATTAAGATATTTCTTTATATTGATTTTTTTCTTATCAATTTTAGATATTATATTCAATGTATCATAAAAATTATTTAAATAATTTCTTAAAACTTTTTCGTTATCATGTGATACAGATGCAAAAACTACATTACTAGCTAGTATTTTTTTTTTTAACATTAGATCAGTAAATATAGTTTTATATTTTTGAGAGTTTTTTCCCTTAAAAGCAAAGCATGGCATTGCAGGTGTCCCAAATATATCGCAATTTAAACCAACACTATCAAAAATATCCTTCCATGAACTAGATATATATTTTCCAACTTTCGGTAAAATTTTCCATGATTGAATTTCTTTCATTACTTCCAATGTTTTTAATGCTGCTGCAGGACCTATCCGCTCTGTCCAAAATGTGCTACTTATAAATGAATCTTGAGCATAATTCATTATTTCTTTTTTCCCAATTACTGCAGTTATAGCATACCCATTTCCTAGTGCTTTACCAAACATGGCAATGTCAGGTTCTACTTTGTAAAGTTTATGCATACCACCATATGTTTGACGAAATCCCGATGTGCACTCATCAAATATTAAAACTATATTATTTTTAGTTGCCAGCTCTCTGACTTTCTGTAGAAAATTATCTTTAGGTTGCATACTTCTAGCTACCTCCATTTTTATTGTTCCTATTTTATGATTACTTACAATTTTTTTTAATTGATCGAAATTATTATACTCAAAAGGTATTACAGTATCATGAAGAGCTTTTGGAACTCCCCTAACTGGTAACCCAGGAATTATATGGCTATCAAGACCATTTTTTTTTATATTTGCAGATAAATACCAATCGTGCCATCCGTGATAACCACAGATTGCAATTTTATCCTTTCCAGAAGCCGCTCTAGCAATTCTTACCGCTATAGAATTTGCTTCCCCTCCAGATCTGCATAGTCGTACCATTTTTGCCCATGGATGAATTTCAACTAATTTTTCTGATAATTTAACTTCTTCAAAGCAATTTAAAGAAGACATTACACCTTTGTTAACTATAGAATTAATGTGTTTATTTATTTTTGGGTGATTATATCCTAGAGTAGACGTTCCTACATAAAACATCATATCCAAATATTTCATGTTATCTAAATCCCAAACATATGCCCCCTTTGTTTTTGAGTAATATGATAACCATTTTTCGGGTAAAATTAATTCAGATCTTTTTGAAAAAAGCATATTACCTCCTGGAATTAATTTTTTAGCTTTTTTCCATAACTTTTGTCCTTTATTTATTTTTTTCATAACTTTAATTTATCAATTTAAAATTTTTTCTAATTATATTTA
>MDTG01257902.1_pt1 | contig 13026 bp, 17 predicted proteins | sample 811421 | NCBI WGS metagenome assembly MDTG01 (sample SAMN05326645, study PRJNA326480) | marine metagenome | isolation source: seawater | place: Pacific Ocean: South East | collected 2011
TCTCCCTGCTACTGCTGATCTTATGTTTGCCCTTATTAGCACTGAGGAACTTGAACAACTTGGTCAGATAATGGTGAAGCAGTTGAAGAATCGATACAATGATCCAACGGTCAATAAGAGATTTGTTGTTGGAATTGATCGCGCTAAAATGCGACTATATGATTGTGAACAATCTGCTCAAGATGATGTACTAGATAGTGGTGGTGAATATGAGTTTGATGATGACAGCGATAAAAAGCAAGAGCGACGAGAAAAGTTTGGTTCCTTTAAATTTGACTGACATGAAAAGTATTGACCCGAATCTGATTGGTGACTTCAAAGGGATTGATTATCCTGCTAGGAGACAGTTCCCTAGTGATGAAATTGTTGAACGTTGGAAGCATAGGGGACACACCTATGTAAACTATACTGGTCTTCTTAGGGAAGAGTATCGTGGAGTTCCTCAATGGGCACATGATATTGTCAGAGTGTTTAAGAGGAAGCACCTTGTACTTGATGATAACTGGTACTTCTTGGATGCTACATCACTATCTCTTTATTGTATGCCTCCTGGAACCATCATGCCAGAACATGAGGATACTTATCCAAGATTCCGTGAGATTTATGGGGAAGATGATGTCGATAAAATCTGTAGAATTCTTATTTTCCTTGACGATTGGAAGACGGGACATTATTTTGAGATGGATCGAGAACCATATGTTAAATGGAAGAAGGGCGATTATCTATACTGGACAGGAGATACTAGTCACCTAGCAGCAAACCTAGGAATGGAAAATAGATACACTATGCAAATTACAGCAACCTTGAAGACATGGCCGAAAGAAGAGCAGTAATTGATGATCTTGTAAATCTTTATGGTGATTACTGTTCCCCTTTTACCTATAAGTTAAGAAATGGCATCAAGGGTGAGCAGATACATAAAGAAGGATTTGTAAATTGTCATTGGAATGATAAGTATAAGATGATATTCATGCACATAGACAAGTGTGCAAGTACATCAGTATCTTATGCGTTATCTCAATGTCAAGTAAGATTTCATCCCTTAGATGAAATGCCTAGGCAGCAAAACTGTGATCTTCTTGCAAAGTATTTTGTTGAGTCTGATCATGAGTTTTTTGCTATAACTAGAGATCCTGTTGATCGTTGGATATCTGGTCTCAACGAATTTGTTTGTAGGTTTAGACCCCCAATTCCTTGGGTGGTAAATCAAGTTAAAAATAAAAAGTATATTTTTGACGAACACACTGGACCTCAAACAGCATTCTTAAGATTATGTTTGGAGAATAATGGGAGGTTACATCTACTTAAATTAGATGATGAGTTATCCCCAAAACTAAATTTATTCATAAAAAGTAGACTTGATAAAGTAGATCAATTTAAATACAAACCAGTGCCTGTGCCTCACAAAAGAAATTCAAAATATTTTTTACCAAACTATAAAAGTTTTTGCCAGAAAATATATGAAGATTATGTAGCACCAGATAAACTTGCGTTTGATGAACTCTACAAAGATGACTATGACCTATACTCAAAAGGTAAATGATCCATTCCATGCTGTTGAAAAATTTGAAAATACAATAGCAAATTTTTATGGTGCAAAATATGGTATAGCAACTGATTGTTGTACACATGCTATTGAGTTGTGTCTTAGATATGAAGGATACGACAAAATAACTATACCCGAAAGAACTTATATCTCCATTCCAATGACCTGTGAGAAACTTGGTCTTGAGTGGAGATTTGATAATATAAAGTGGTATGATCAATATCATCTTGGTGGCACTAATATTATTGATGGTGCAGTTTTGTGGAGACCAAATTCATACGTCTCTGGAACCTACTTGTGTTTGAGTTTTCAATATAGGAAGCATCTCCCCTTAGATAGGGGTGGTATGATTCTGACTGATGATGAATATGCTGCAGAACAATTAAGGATGATGACCTATGATGGAAGAAAGAAATATGTCCCTTGGGGTGATCAAGATATTAGTTTGATGGGGTATCATTATTATATGACACCTGAGACTGCACAGAGGGGTCTTGAGGTATTTGAAGACGTTAAAGATTCATTCCCTCTTGCAAAGGGTTATAAGAATTATCCATATCTTCCTGACATGAGTGTTTTTAAATGAATAAGTTAAAAGGATTGCCTCCTATATTTTATCTTAATTTAGATCATAGAAAGGATAGAAAAGATCATATAGAATCACAATTCCGTAAATGGGATATTACAGACTATACTCGTTGGTCTGCATCTACTTTTGATTCAAAAAAGATTGATGAGTGGGGACATAGGTTGGATATGAGACTCCTTGCTCCATCTGATGCATCTATTCTTATGAATGAGTTTACTCTACTGATAGAGTGGTATAACTCTGGTATATCTGAATATTGTATGGTTGTTCAAGATGATCTTTGTTTTGACTTGGTAGAGTATTGGCCATTTACTTGGCAAGAAGTTGTTAAGGCATTACCATACAATTGGGACATTGTTCAATTTTATTATTGTCATGACTGGCATCTAAACATGCATCTTCATCCTAGGAAGTGGCATAGTTCATCTGCCGCATGTTTTATGGTGAATAGATTCTTTGTTGAAAAGTTAATCAATGTTCACCTACAACCAGATAACTCTATTAAATGCAATCAGAGTCTGAGAGATCTGCAGGTTCCCATGGAATCTTATAGTAGTGATGACTTTCTTTTATATCAGATAGGGAAGTCTTACACATTACCTCTACTAACTTTAGATCCAAAGTTAGCAGTCGCTCAAGATAATAAGCAGACTTCTGATGCTGATGAATACAATCCAATTATTGCAGCATATCACAATAAGATCTATGATATACTTTCTACATCATGTATTAAAAAATGGTGGGAGCATAGTAGTCAAAACTTTACTGCCGATGATATTTTGAGTTGGGGTGGAGAAGTACATAAAAAAATGGAAATGAAGTTACCTCAATATAATTTTTAATATGGACTTTACTATGGGTGGACATCCAGTAGATCCTGGACATAAAACTGGAAATCCATTTGGTACAAAAATGGATAAGTTAGAGATGGATCTTTTATCCGAAGATTGTGCTGCGTTTAAGTTGATTGGAATACCCGACATTGTTTATAGGAATAATCCTAGTGATGATAATAAAAGAAAGTATATTGAGGATCAATTTGCATCTTGGAATGTAAGTAACTATAAGAGGCACATTAATAAGTATTTGGTTGAAGATTATGATAATTGGAAACATGTGGTTGAAGACTCAACACCTATTATTCAATCTTCATCTGACATAGCGTACAGTATTAATTTATTAGATTCTATCTTCACTTGGTATGATACCAGTGATGCTGACAAGTGTATTTTTATGGATGACACTGTGTCTTTTGCTCCAGTGTCTAATTGGTTATTTGATTGGAAGTTTTTTGAGTATCATTTACCATACAATTGGGATTGTGTGCAATTGTTTGCATCATCAACATCTATGGTCAAAATGCATATGCACCCTTGGGAAAGATCTAGTTCTGGGCATCAATGTTTTATGATTACTAGATTGTTTGCTAAAAAGTTAAAGCAACTTCATTATACTGGGGAATTGTATAAACTTTTTTATGATGTTCCTGACAAGTCTAGACCTATCTTTGAGCATGGTAGTCTGCATAGTTTTTTCTATGAATTTGGATTAACCTACACGATGCCCATATTTTGTCTAGAGGATGATTTACTTCCTGATGGTAAAGATATTAATGATTTATCAGACAGGGTTTCATCTACGGGTATTAGATATTGGTGGAAGAAAAAAGCAAAAACATTTTCCAATTTTGAATTGTTTCATTATAATAAAGGAGAAGATGAGTGGAAGATGGAACTGTGCTTTGATTTAAAAACGAGGAGACCAGTGTATCATTATGACGCTATGGATGAGACTGCAGGTTTGAAGATATGGATTTAGATAATAAGTTAAAGGGAATGCCCAAGGTTCATTATTTTAATCTTGATAATAGAACTGATAGGAGAGAATGGATGGAGAGTCAGTTCTCAAAATATGGTATTGCCTATGAGAGAATATCTGGAACTAAGTATTTGGCGTCTAAAAATAAAGAGTGGAAGCATTTATTGATGAATGCATCTGAGTATAAATTGCTTGTACCTATCGCTGCTAATGCGATTACTCATTTAGATTTTTTGAAAAGATGGTTAAAGGAATCTGATGAACCCTATGTTCTATTAATGGAAGATGACTATGATCTATCACTAATAGAGTATTGGCATTTTGATTGGAACTACATGATGGAACATGTTCCATATGATTGGGACTGTATTTTATTAGGATTTGAAAATCCTTCTGGAATTCCATTCCACTTACATCCGATAGAACCTGGACATGATTTTGGTCCAGTTTTAGTTCGTAGAGAGTATGTGGAAAAGATTGTAGATCTACATTGTGTTGGTGATCAATATAATCTAAATCATTTAAATGCAAATGCAGTATGGAATCGTAATAAGGATGGTTCTGGATCTGGAACTGTTGACTACTTTATGGTTCATGGTGGGAGGACATATTGTTTACCTTTAATTACTATCAATGCAAACTTTGGAAGTTTTGAAAACAATAGTGTGATTCAGAGATATCATCGACAAGACGGTGATATTAATGCTAGGAATACATACTATTTTTGGTGGAGACATCAAAGAGATCTTCACTCTCTAGAAGATTTTTTTACCTATGGACATAACTCTAAATACATGAAGTTAAGACCAGAGGTCTTTGGAACATATGATATGACTGGAAAAAGTTATGAGATGTATGGCGAATCTTATTTAAATTATTATAGGAAAAATTCATCATGTTAGAAGGTATACCCTCTGTTTATTATTTTAGTCTTGACAAAAGTCAAACTGGTGATCACATGCGTAGAAATCTTAGCAACCTAAAGGTTGAGAAGTATGAACAAGTATCGCTATCAAAGTATCGTAACGACAATGTTCAGGACTGGAAAGATTTAATTTTAGATCGTAGTAATTATGCGTTGCCTATAAGCACTGCTGCATATGCAATAACAGTTTTGGAAAAGTTGCATGACTGGTATCATAATACGAAAGAAGATAGATTAATCTTAAGTAGAGACACCATAGATTTTGGCATCATTGATTATTGGAACTTCAATTGGAAAACTATTGAAGAGAGGTTGCCATATGATTGGGATTGTTTTTTGATGGGATTTGAGAATATAAATTATATTCCTTTTTATCTACATCAAATTCTTCCAGGGCATAATTTTAATATTGCAATGCTCAATAGAAGATATGTCAAAAAACTTCTAAGGTTGCATTATGTTGATGGTAAGTATAGACTTGTAAATAAAATAGCAAATAAAAATTTTGGATTAAAATCTGGAACGGTTGATTATATTATTCCGCATTGTGGTAAAACATATTGCATGCCATTGTTCCCTAATTTGACAGACTTCTTCCCTAAAAAATCTAAAAAGTATTTGTTATCAAAAGCTTGTAGATTGTCTCACTATACGTGGTGGAGAAATCAAAGAAAGGCAAGAAGTCTTGATGAGATGTTTACTTATGGAAAAGTAAATGATGAGGGAATGATTAGAAAGGTTCCTTTTGCTGAATGGGTGAAAACATTAAGAGATGCGTCTAATTGATAGATTAAAAAACTTTCCTCATATTTACTATACCAATCTTGATAATAGGGTTGATCGTAGGAAGTATATGGAAGATCAATTCAACACCTTTAAACTTTCGTTTACTAGAGTTTCTGGATCTGATTATTTGGCTTCCAATCTTAATGAGTGGGCAACCAGATATGTAACGGGTCATGTTACAGGAATACCAGCATATGCTTTGGGTAATGCTGTAACTCATTTAAACTTTATGAAGAAGTGGTTGGTAGATACGGATGATCAATATCTCCTTATGATGGAAGATGACTATGACTTATCCCTCTTCCACTATTGGAACTTTGATTGGGATTATGTTATGAACAGTCTTCCATATGATTGGGACTGTCTTCAGTTGGGATTTGAGTCTGATGAGTTTATCCCATTCTTTTTACATCCAAAGATGAGGCATACATATTATGGTCCAGTGTTGATGACAAGAGAGTATGTCGAAAAGATACTGTCTCTTCATTCATATGAGGGTAAATATCGATTTGATAAAACGCTGGGTATAGAGAAATTCTTAAAGTCATCTACCACAGTAGATTACTTTATTGGTCATACTGGAAAGACATATTGTTTGCCACTGATAACAACCAATAATGATTTAACCAGTACAGAACATGAATTGCCTATAAATCGACCACATCATGTACAATCTAGAAATGCTTACTATTATTGGTGGATGAAGATGCATAAAAAGTTTTCTTTAGATGAATTTTTTACTTATGGTAAACCATCTGATACTCAAATGATTATTTTAATTAAGTGATATGATCTATCCTACAAATGAATGGGACCAACTAAAAAAGGTAATAGTTGGCGTTGCTGATTACGCACAGATTCCTACGATGGATAAGAGTCTTAGGACGATTAACTATGCTGATGTTGCTGATGTAACTTCTATTAAAACAGGACCATACCCAGATCAAGTTATCCATGAAGCGAATGAAGATCTTGAGACCTTTTGTGATTTTTTGAGAGGGGAGAATGTTGAGGTATTAAGACCAAAAAGAGAACCAACACAGTATTATAATTACTGTCCAAGAGATTCTGTGTTTTTGCATAATGATCTTGCAGTAGCAACTCCACAACCATTAAGATCTAGGTTAGGTAACTGGAGATCATTTAGGCATCATCTTGAGAATGTTGTTGAGATGCCTTGTTCGTATCATGATTCTTTGTATGACGAAGATTGCATTGGCAATCCAGATATACTTGCTCTTACTGAAGTAACTCCTGCTTTTGATGCTGCCAATGTTATTAGAGCAAATGAAGATCTACTTTATTTACAGTCTAATAGTGGTAATGCTGCTGGTGCTGACTTACTTCAAAACTTGATAAACTCTGATGCAAATGTTCATGTTGTACGGGACATTTATACTTACGTCCATATTGATACCACCATTGCATTTCTTCGTGATGGGTTGTTGATGGTGAATCCAACGAGAGTTACTGACCCTAAACAACAACTCCCATTCCCATTTAATACTTGGGATGTAATTGAAGCACCTGATCCAATTGACATTGGACATTATCCTGGATATAATAATGCATCAGAATGGTGTAATATGAATCTGTTTAGTGTCTCTCCCAATCTAGTTGCATTGGAAGAACATCAACATCCGACACGAAAGATTCTGGAAACATATGGTATTGATTGTGCTATGCTTCCAATGAGACATCAGAGAACTTTAAGTGGTGGATTCCACTGTGTAACCTTAGATTTGGAGAGAGTATGAAAATAGGTATTGTTGGTGTAGGTAAACTTGGCGGACCAGTATCTGAAGCAATTGTTGAATCTGGACATCAGGTTTACGCATATGATATTGCTGGCGTGGAACCAATTCCAAGAAGAGTTGCAGGCGGGGAGAGAATAGGTTCAAAGTCAATTAAAGAGGTTGTCGAAAGTACGGGAATAGTTTTTATTGCTGTTCCTACTCCACATGATGAGGAGTATGGTGGTGATAGACCATCGACTCAATTAGAACCAAAAGATTTTGACTATACTATTTTGAAAAATGTTTTATCTGAAGTTGATAAGCATTCCTCAAAGGGTCAAGTTATTGTTTTAATCTCTACAGTTCTTCCTGGAACTATACGAGAACAACTTCTTCCTCTGATTAAGAATAGTATCCTGATCTATAATCCATATCTCATTGCGATGGGAACGGTCAAAGAAGATTTTATGAACCCAGAAATGATTATGCTGGGTACTGAAAATGGAAATACTATGAAGACCTCAGAGATAGATTATATTTTAAAGATTTATTCGCAGTGTACAAGATATAGTAGAGATTCTGAAAAGAGTAATACATTCCTGAGCAGGATTGTTCTTGGAACATATGAAGAGATTGAATGTGTAAAGGTTTTTTATAACACATATATTAGTAGTAAGATCTCTTTTGTTAACATGATTCAAGATGTTGCAGAGAAGCAAGGTAATATCAATGTTGATGTTGTAACTGATGCTTTAACTAAAGCAACCACTAGAATTATTAGTCCTGCATACATGAAGGCGGGTATGGGTGATGGTGGTGCATGTCATCCAAGAGATAACATTGCTCTTAGATATCTGACAAAAAAACTTGATCTTGGATATGATTTGTTTGAATCTATTATGGGATCACGGGAAGCACAAGCAAAAAATCTTGCAAAGTTCTTAGTAAAGATTGCTAAGCAGGTTAAACTTCCAATTGTCATTCATGGTAAAGCATACAAACCAAAAGTCTCATATATTGATGGGAGTTATAGTCTTCTAGTTGGGCATTATGTTCAAGAACTAGGAGAGAAGGTTAACTATGTGGATAAGTACACTGGTGACACCTGGACTAAGGGTCCAGCAGTATTTCTCTTAGCGCATAGCGTCAGTACCACATACAGGTATTGGGATGGACAAAATACTGGTGATGAAGTCTATTGTAAGTTCTCTGAGGGGTCTGTGGTAGTTGATCCTTGGAGATCATTTAAAACAGATGAGGTAATTGACGTAATTCATTATGGTAATACTAGAGGTAAAACTGAACACGAAATTGAGCAGAAGCGTAGGGAGGCAGTGAGAGCGAAGGCAAAACCTAAACAACCCCGTAAACCACGTAAGCCTAGACAACCCAGGAAAAAACCTGTAAAATGATAGTAAACTAATTCAAAGTTATGACAATTGACACCGAGAAGTATGTTGATTTTGTGAAGGAAACCACCAGTGCTCCTAGTCTGGATTATCCTGTCTTGTCTGCTCGACTGTCTCAACTTGAGGCAAATGGTGCTAATGTGACTCAAATGATGACCGCTGCTTTTGGTCTGTCTGCAGAAGCGGGTGAGTTTACTGAGGTAGTTAAAAAGATTGTCTTCCAAGGTAAACCTTACAATGAAGAGAACGTCTTCCACATGAAGCGTGAACTTGGAGATATTATGTGGTATCTCTCTCAGGCATGCATGGCACTTGATATTAGTATTGAAGAAGTTATTCAGATGAACTTTGAAAAACTTAGTGCTCGTTATCCTGAAGGTTCATTCAGTATTGAGCGTTCTGAAAATCGTGTGGAGGGAGACCTGTGATTACTATTAATATGGATGTGAGATCTGCTGCTGCAGTCAGACAAGCATTGTTTGAAGAGCAAAAGTTATATACCTACGATCCTAAATGTGTTCCACCAAGAATTGTGGAAATTCGTAATGTAATTAATGATATCGACGAACAAATCGAAGAAGCAACCAAAGAGTAATGTCTAAATTTATCCCCTTTCAACAGATAAGTACAAAGTTATCTTTACTAAACACTTATCACAATTCAATCTTAAATGAATACAGAGAGAATTTTGAGAGGTTGGAGTTTAAAGATTTTACTGAAGAACAGAATAATTTTATTCATCGAGAAGGTAGAGGATATCCAATAGGATATGATTCTTACGCTGTTGCTAATCATAGAGTGGAGGGTGTGTCAGGTTGGCACATCGCTCCACTTTTTGCTGAAGATAATATCTACTATGCCAATGCTACACATCTACCAAAATTAACTACAGTTCTTCAGCAGATTGGAATGACCACGGTTTGTGCAATTAATGTTCTTGATCCTGGTCAGTCTTTGGATTGGCATATTGACAAAGATTACATACCTGGAGTTCCTCTACACAGAGTAATGTGGGGAATGGATTGTGGTGATCAAAAATCATTAATTCAATTGCAGAATGATGATGGTTCTGTTGAAGAACGTACATTCCATAATGGAAAATTTTATATCTTTAGACCAGAGACAAAACACAGAGTTGAGAATCTTGGGGATACATCTAGATCTGTTGTCTGCATAGATTATATTGCAGATACTAAATATAGTAGAAGTTCAATTTTATAGTGATGGACACCAAGGCAAGAGTAAATATCCCTTTGGATAAAGATTTAATCAATCAAGTTGTTCGTCGTTTGAAGTGTAAGAATTTGGACGAATATATTTTCCTTAAACTTCAAGAAGATTTAAAAAGATTAACCTGAACTACATTATAAATATTAGTATATCGTGACAGATATGAAAGACTTCTCACGCTTCATGAAGGAGACGAGATCTCTTGCCTCGATTACGGGTAAGAGACTTGGTTTAGTGCCTGATGGTCATGGTGGTTATCATGATAAAAAGACTGGTGAGTTCACTGCTAAAAATGTTGGTGGACGATTAAAATTTTATAATCAGAATCAAGTTCTTGGTGAACCCGATCCTCCACAAAAAAGAACTGCTAACAATCAAAGACCTGTATCAACTCAGACCAGGAGACCTAAAACAAAAAATAGTGTCACCACTGAAGAACTGAGAGTAAAGTACATTTCTGGAGAGATTTTTTCAGAAGGAACATATGTCGAGAATCTGAAAACTAATCAGATTGGAAAGATTGTTCGTAGAGGAACTAATCATCTCATTTGTGTCACTGAAGATGAAGAGATGTTCAAGGCATGGATTCATGATGTGAGGGAGTGGACAGAAGTTTCTGGAGTTCCTGCTGACCAAAGATTGGTTGGAACAGATGCTCATAGAGAATATGTTATGAAAATGACTGACACAAAGAAAATACAAAATTTCATAAATAAATACAAGGCAAAACGGAAGCATTAGAGTAATGGCAAACTTAAAGCATGTTGTCTCTGATCTTCATGAGGTTTACCTCACGGAGATGGAAGCAAAGATTAAACCTCAGATGGGTAAAGAAACCTCTGCTTCTTCCAGCAGTGCAGATGGTGAGAAGAAGGAAGCTGGTGGTGGCGGGGAATCTGATAACGTTCAGAAGTCTGCAAGACAACTTGCTTACGACACCAGATATAAGGCGAGAAGAGAGGGTATTCCTCTTGAGAGAGCATTCACACAAGCTGTTCAGAACTCTAGTGCATCTGCTCCAGTCAAAGATGCTGCAAAAGCTATGCTTTTCAGAGCTACTAAAGAAGACGTAAAAACTGAAGGCGACAGCATTCAGGAAGTAAGGAAGGGTGATAAGGAAATGGTTCGCGTTACCCCTAAGAAGGGATATGGCGATCAGAAGGGTTATGTTCGTTTTGCTAGCAACAAGAAAAAGAAAGAACTTCGCGACAATCCACAGATTCAATCTGTTACCCCAACATCCCATGGCGAACCTTATGAAGGTAAGTATAAGTTAAAGCCAGGAGAGAAGAAGAACACCAAGGGTGATCTTGATGGTGATGGAACAAAGGAACCAGATAAGCATGAATATGCTGGCGTCAAAGATAAGGCGATTAAAGCAGCAATGAAGAAGCAGAAGAAAGAGGAGTCCTTCTCTAATTGGAAGACTGAACTTGGTATTCAAGAAGATTTGGTAGTTGAAGCAGGTTCTGAGAAAAAAGAAAAGAAAATTGCTGAGAAGACTGTTAACAATACTATCGTAATTAATCCAGAACTTAAAGAAGCAATTGCTAATATTGGTGGAGAAGTTCTTGAAGTTGATGAGTTAACACAAGAACAAGTTGAGCAGATTGTCAAGGAGAGTCTTGGAGCTCTTGAAGAACTTGGTATTGATATCAAATCAATAGTTGATGAGGCAGTATATGGTGGAACACCTAAGAAAAAGGAAGAACCAAAAGATACTCGTTATACTGTAACTAACGCTGACAAGAAGGGTAACACTCCTGCATACCAAAACTACAAAAAGGGTATGAAGAGTAAGGTGACAGGTAAGCCAATGTATAAGGCTGCTGATCATATGGATGAAGAAAATGTAGAAGAAATCTACAAGGGTAAGCATGGTCAGTCTGAGAAGGAGTACCAAGACTCCCGTTCTGATGCTGGCAAGATGATCTCTGGTGATTCTAAGAGATCTGGTGCTGCATACTCTGCCCGTGGAGTAAAGAACACTGGACCTAATCCTGCAGGTGGATCTAAGAAACCTCAGGCACAAGGTCGCATGGGCATGAAGGATCGTGCATATCTTGCATATCGTAAGGCAAACGCAAAAAAGTAAATAGCGAGGCAGTGGATCCCACTTCCTCGCTCTCTGCAAAACAGCAGGATACTGAAAGAGTTCAAGCACAAAATGCTCGTCAAGATATGCTTCTTAAGAAGACAGCAGATCTTAAAAAGAAAAAGCAAGACGCTGATGATAGAGAAGCGTTAAAGCGCGAGATCAAGCAAGAGATGGGAGAGGAGAACGTCTCTGAGCGTACTCGGTACGCTAAGGAGACGGGTAAAGACTTCAAGACTGGTAATCCGTCTGAGAAGGGTGGCACCAGATCTGGTGATAGTGCTTTTGATAAAGTCTCTCGTGAAATGCGTAAGACTGGTGGCATGATGTCCTCTAGAAAAAATGCTATTCAACCACAAGGTAAGAAGAAGGTTAAAGGTGCAAAGGGTTACAAAGGTGTAACACCTGTTGATAGGATCAAGAATAGACTTGCTCAAAAGAGAGCACCTAAACCAAATCCTTACAGACCAAGAGCTGGTGAGTCTGATTGATTAAAAAAATGTAAAGTCTGCTATATAGACTGTATATTAGACTGAGGTTCATCATGTTAGCATTTTTGCTCCCATTAGCATCAAAAATTATTACTGATGCTGTATCAAAAATTCCTGAGAACGAGGAGTTGGGTGAAAAATTAATCGAAATTTGTCTGATGATTCTTGGCAAAGCAGTCAAGTTAACCAAAACAGACATGGATGATCAACTGCTTGAAGCGGTATCGGCAGCGATCAGAGCACGTTCAGAAGAATCCGCTGAGTGATCCCAGGGGAGCATTGCTCCCCTCTTTTGTACGGGATGGTTTTTATAAATAAAAAAAGGTAACTGAATTTTTACGGACAGTAAGACATGGCACTCTGGGGAAATAGTGATAACGTAACCTCTGCAGGAACAGTAA
>MDTG01190853.1_pt1 | contig 13025 bp, 10 predicted proteins | sample 811421 | NCBI WGS metagenome assembly MDTG01 (sample SAMN05326645, study PRJNA326480) | marine metagenome | isolation source: seawater | place: Pacific Ocean: South East | collected 2011
ACGGGTTTTTTTTTCGGGGCCTTCTGAAAATTCAGTTGCTAAATCACCTATGTCTGCTTCCTTTTTTAAAATTCTAAAATACAATTCTCTTGCTTTGTAGGGATTCGCTATTCTTATTAAACTATAAACTATTAGTTCAATATTCTCCTTCCTATCAAAAAAGTGAGACTCTACTTTATGTTCAAAATTGTCCTTACAAATTCTTTCTAATCTTAATCTATTTAATACATTCAAATCAAGATCTTCTTGAGTCATCTTATTTCCTTTTAGCCATGTATCTAAATTTTCTATATCTATACCTTCATCTTTCAAGTCGTTTAGAAAACGTTCACGACCTTTTTTTTGTGTATCTTCATCAATATTAATTTCTGCAAGCTCTTTTTTTAACAACTCGGCTTTAATTAAAGGTTTTAATAATTTATTTTGATGCAACAAAGTAATGCATTCATTGTTTAAGCACTTTATTGATTCCATAAGTCAATTTAAAAAAATTAGACATACAATCAAAATAAATAAAGATATGTTGAAAGTAAGCCTGTCTCGTGAAAATTAATTGTCTAGTTCATCTTTTAAAGCTTTAGAGTAAGCAGCTCCTGCAGTTTTAAATACTGCTAGTTGAGCCTCAATTCTTTTCATCTCTTCTTGAACGTATCTTAGGCTTGCCAATTGTGCTTTAGCAGAATCGCTCAAATCGTCCACATTGTACTCAGTACCATCAATTGTTACGTTTGCCATTAGTTGATTTTATGATTGAGTACATATTACATGTTCACAGAGGAGTAAATATTCAATTATTGCAAGACGTGTATATTAAAAAATTTGATATTGAATTCAGCTGATGCTTGTTTCGTAGGAAAAAATATCTTTATTTTCTTTAGATTCCGCAAAACCCATCAGTACTTCACTTCTATCTTCATAACCATTATCTAATTGACCTAGCCAGTAATTAAAACCTTCTGAATCTGGCAATCTATCTAAAATATTTAAATATAAATGATTAATATATTCATGATTAGTTGATTGTTTGCCATATAGAATTTGGAATTCTTCAGATATAAGAAAAGAAGATGCAGTTTGCCGATAAGTATTTTCTTTAGTTGAATTTTTTTCTATCCAATATTTTAAACCATCTTTATCTGGAAATCTTGCAAAAGCTGCATTATATAGTCTATATATTTTCCCTGTCACATCATCAATTCCTTTGATTAATTGAAAAATACTTTTGACATCTTCATTTACATTCAATGATTTATCTGCAAAATTCAATGAATAAATATTTGAAATATGTTCCAGGCCAATATCAGTTTTTATAAAGTAGTTATTATCTGATGATTGTATGAATTTATACTCATAACTATTTTTTTCATAATCAATGAAACCTAGATCATTTTCTCTTCCCCAAATACTAATAAGTGCTTTAATATCAGTTATTGAGAACCAAGTACTCCATCCGCTTTCTGATCTATTGTATGACATTATTGTATCTTCAGAGTCAAAAGACTCATTAAGCGGATCATTCATTGGATGTCCAAGACCAAGTGTGTGTCCAATTTCGTGAATAATTGTATTGAAGTTATGTTTTTCTCCTAAGTAATCTAATTTTGTATCATTTTTCCAAAATATTTCCCACCAAGACCCTGATTTAGATTCTTGACTTAATGCTTGCCCAACAACATTTTCACTACTGAAATTGGATGAATAAGTTATGGAATAAATATCAATCATTGAACCATTATTATGAGTCATTTCAAAAAAATCTAAATCTATAATTTGATCAATTTTATCAAATGTCTCTCTTATGAAAACTTGATATTTTTCTTCGTGTTTGAGATTTATAGTCGTAATACTTTCAGATGATTTTTGTATACCATTAAGAGTTTGAATGTATTTATCTATTGAATTTGTACCTGTACTATTATCTATAAAAAATGTTAAATTTTCACCAGAATTAATTGTTTTTTTTGTATGTCTGACTAAATCATTATTTATTATATCATTGAATGATAATTGCATATCAAAACTACTTTAGAAAAAATTATAAATTTCTATTTAATTCATAAAGCGCATCTTTTTTATCATTATCTATCATTTCCATTACCAATTCATTTAGATTATGATTTGGTTGCCATCCCAATTTTCTGTGAGCTTTTGATGCATCTCCTAGGAGTTGTTCGACTTCTGCCGGTCTATAAAAATCTTTGCTTATTTTAATTACTATTTGGCCATTATCTCTTCTTCTGCCTATTTCATTAATCCCTTTTCCTTCCCATTCAATTCCTTCCCAATTAAGAGCAATAGCAGACATTTCTATAAATTTTCTTACAGAAGTCATTTTACCCGTTGCTATTACATAATCCTCTGGTTCTTTTTGTTGAAGCATTCTCCATTGCATTTCAACATAGTCTTTTGCATGGCCCCAGTCACGCAAAGAATCAATATTACCCATGTATAAAACTTCTTGTAATCCTTGATCAATTCTTGTTAGTCCTCTTGTGATTTTTCGAGTTACAAATGTATCTCCTCTCCGTGCGGACTCATGATTAAATAAGATTCCATTACAAGCAAAAATCCCATAAGACTCTCGGTAATTTATAGTTATCCAATATGCATATAACTTGGCTACACCATACGGACTCCTAGGGTAAAAAGGAGTTGTTTCAGATTGAGGAGTCTCTTGAACTTTGCCATAAAGTTCAGATGTACTTGCTTGATAAACCTTAGTTTTATTTTTTAAGCCAAGTATTCTGACTGACTCAAGAACTCTAAGAGGTCCTAGTGCATCTGTTTGAGCAGTATATTCTGGACATTCAAAACTTACGGCTACATGGCTTTGTGCTCCTAAATTATAAATTTCATCTGGTTCAGTTTCTTTTATTATCCTGAAAATATTTGTACTTTGAGTTAAATCACCATTATGTAGATTTAATCTATTGTTATTATTTTTGTTTAGGATATGGTTAATTCTAGTTGTATTATTATTACTTGATCTTCTAATAATTCCATGAACTTTGTAGCCCTTTCCCAAAAGTAATTCAGCTAGATAGCTTCCATCTTGACCTGTTATCCCTGTGATAAGAGCAGTTTTTTCTTTACTCACACTAATTATTGACTAGTTCTTATGATTATACGTCATTATCTATCAATTTATTCAATATATCTTTGAATGAGTGTTATTTTGGGAATTTTTTGATCTTCAATACGATATTTAATCAGTTATTTTATTTTATTTTATTTTTCTGAATTATTAAATAATAAATTATATTTATCCCTTATAAATACTTAATTATAAATTTGATGCTAATTTTAGATTTACTTCCCAATGTTTGCCTCAATAGATTAATGTACAATAATAAATTGTCGTTGTTGCATGTTTAAGCAACTTCTGGGTGATCCCAACAGTCGCAAGCTAAAGCGATACGCTCCATTGGTTACTGATATCAATATTCTTGAAAATGATATCTCCGTTTTGAGCGATGAGGAGTTAAGAGGGAAGACACATGAATTTCAACAGAAATTAGAGAAGTCTCAAAAAACGGAATCGCAAATCGTTTTACTTGACGAGTTATTGCCTGAGGCCTTTGCTGTTGTTAGGGAGGCATCCAAAAGAGTTTTGGGTATGCGGCATTTTGATGTGCAGCTAATTGGTGGCATGGTTTTACATGAAGGTCAGATAGCAGAGATGAAAACAGGAGAAGGGAAGACATTAGTAGCTACACTTCCAAGTTATTTGAATGCTCTCATTGGTAAAGGCTCTCATGTGGTTACAGTTAATGATTACTTGGCAAGGAGAGATGCTGAGTGGATGGGGCAAGTTCATAGGTTTCTAGGCTTAAGTGTAGGTTTGATTCAGCAATCTATGTCTCCTCTAGAGAGGAAAAAGAATTATGAATGTGATATCACTTATGCAACAAATTCTGAGTTGGGATTTGATTATTTACGGGACAATATGGCAGCAGGACAATCTGAAATTGTTCAAAGAGATTTTAACTTTTGTGTAATTGATGAGGTTGATTCTATTTTGATTGATGAGGCACGAACCCCATTAATTATTTCAGGCCAAGTTGAACGTTCTCAAGAGAAATATCAAAAAGCGGCAAAAATAGTATCTAGTTTAAAAAGATCTGAAGAACTTAGCAAGGATGGTATTGATCCAGAAGGAGATTATGAGGTAGATGAAAAACAAAGAAGTTGCATACTTACTGATGAGGGATTTGTTAAAACTGAAGAACTTTTAAACGTTAAGGATTTGTTTGATCCCAAAGATCCTTGGGCTCATTACATTACAAATGCACTTAAAGCTAAAGAGTTATTTACTAAAGACGTAAATTATATAGTTCGTAATGAGGAAGCGGTAATAGTTGATGAATTTACTGGAAGGGTTATGCCTGGAAGACGTTGGAGTGACGGACAACATCAAGCTATTGAAGCAAAGGAGGATCTACCAATACAACCAGAAACGCAAACTTTAGCGTCTATTACTTACCAAAATTTCTTCCTTCTTTATCCAAGACTCTCTGGGATGACAGGTACTGCAAAAACTGAGGAAGTGGAATTTGAAAAAACTTATAAACTTGAGACAACTGTAATTCCTACAAATCGGAAGATTTCAAGAGATGACTGGGTTGATCAGGTTTTTAAAACTGAAGCTGCTAAGTGGAGAGCAGTCGCTAAGGAAACAGCTGATATTCATAAACGCGGAAGACCAGTATTAGTTGGAACAACGAGTGTCGAAAAAAGTGAACTCTTAAGTGCTCTTTTATCCGAGCAACAAATACCACATAATCTTTTAAATGCTAAACCAGAAAATGTTGAAAGAGAAGCAGAAATAGTTGCTCAAGCAGGACGATCAGGAGCTGTCACCATCGCTACAAATATGGCCGGTAGGGGGACGGACATTATTCTTGGAGGAAATAGTGATTATATGGCTAGATTAAAGATTAAAGAACTTCTCAGCCCTCGTTTAGTAAAACCTGAAGAAGGTCACAAGCCGCCAATCCCTCTACAGAGAAACGTTAATTCTGTTGGTTTCCAGAAAGACGAAACAGTGAAATTAGATAATCCAAAAAATATTCAATTAAAATCGTTGCAAAATATATTTCCTGTTCTCTTAACTGAGGAAACTGATAAAAAATTAGGCTCTCTAGCATCAAGATTGGTTAAAGAATGGGGTGATAGATCTTTGAGTTCAATTGAGCTTGATGATTTTATTGCTACTGCAGCTGAAAAAACCCCCACTAACGATAGAAATATTGCTGAATTAAGGAGTGCAATAGAACTCATAAAAAAAGAGTATCAAGTTGTTTTAACTAATGAAGAAATCAATGTTCGCGAAGTTGGAGGATTACATGTTATCGGTACGGAGCGACATGAATCAAGAAGGGTTGATAATCAATTGAGAGGAAGAGCTGGAAGACAAGGAGATGCAGGAAGTACCAGATTCTTTTTATCTTTAGAAGATAATCTTCTCCGTATCTTTGGTGGAGATAGAGTGGCTGGCTTGATGAATGCTTTTCGAGTTGAAGAGGATATGCCTATTGAGTCAGGCATGCTGACTCGATCTTTGGAAGGGGCTCAAAAAAAAGTAGAAACATATTATTACGACATTAGAAAACAAATATTTGAATACGATGAAGTCATGAATAATCAACGAAAAGCGGTTTACTCAGAAAGAAGAAGAGTCTTAGAGGGTAGAGAATTAAAACTTCAAGTTATTGGATATGGTGCAAGAACTATGGAAGAAATAGTTGAGGCATATGTGAATGAAGACTTACCACCAGAGGAGTGGGACTTAGCTAACTTAGTATCTAAGGTGAAAGAATTTATTTATTTATTGGAAGATCTTAAAAATGAGGATTTACTAGGATTAAATAAAAATCAATTAAAGGATTTCTTGAAGGAGCAATTAAGAAATGCTTATGATCTTAAAGAGGCGCAATTAGAACAGTCACATCCAGGCATAATGCGCGAAGCTGAAAGATTTTTTATTCTCCAACAATTGGACACTCTATGGAGAGAACATTTACAGTCAATGGATTCTTTGCGTGAATCAGTTGGATTAAGAGGTTATGGTCAAAAAGATCCATTGATTGAGTACAAAAATGAGGGCTATGATATGTTCTTAGATATGATGATTAATATGCGAAGGAATGTCATTTATTCAATGTTTATGTTTCAACCAGCTCAAAAAAAAGCTGATTCATAATTAAAACATAATTTTTTGATGAGTAATATTTTTTTAAATGATTTGCAGAAACTTTACATTGCATTTTTTAGTAGACCAGGAGATCCATCTGGAATTAATTATTGGCTTTCGCATCCAAATAAATCCTTAACAGTACGCGATATAGCTAATGAATTATCTCGGCAAGATGAATATACTAAATATATTTCTCAAGATAAGTCCTTCGAATTTCAGATTAATAAAATATATTTAAATATCTATGCTAGAAAAGCCGATTTTGAGGGCTTAAATTACTGGCTTGAAATGGTTGAATCCAAGTCATATCAGATCTCGGATATTGTATATGATTTAATTTATAAATATGATGAAATAGTGACTAATGATTCTGAGCAATTCAAGAAGGATATTGATATTTTCAAAAATAAAATTGATGTCGCAAAAAGGTTTACTAGTGAAATCAGTAAGAATATAACATTGATGAATTTGTATCAGCCTGAATCATTAAATCCTTGGATATCAGGAAATAAATTAAAAAAAGCATCTAATTTTCTGAGTAATGTTAAACACAAAAATATTTCTTCAAATGAGATAAATGATTTAATTAATTCATTTTTAACTAGTTCTACAAAAAAACTGAACCAACCTGCTATTGAGATGAAAGATATATCTTTATCAATTCCAGTTCATTATTTAGAAAATAGATCACTTACTAAGCGGTTTGCCAAGAGGTTCATTAATATCACTGGTGGTGAATTATCTCAGTCTAGAAATGGCACTAATATCCTGGCATTAAATCATATTAATTTAATGATTATGAATGGCGAGAGGATAGGACTAATTGGTCATAATGGATCGGGAAAAAGTAGCTTTTTACGACTTATTTCAGGTATATATATTCCTACCAATGGTGAACTAAAGATCTCTATAGATGTTTACCCAATGCTGCAAAAAACTTTTTTAACTAGTTCTGAGTTGACTGGAATTGATGCTTGCAAAGCACATTTTTTACTTCGTAATCATACCCTTTTTGGTTTTGAAAGCTTTTTAGATGAAATTATAGAATTCTCTGGACTTGGTCAATATATATCTTTACCAATTAAGACTTATAGCGAGGGTATGTCTGCAAGATTGATTTTTTCTATTCTTACTTCTAGCCCTCATGATTGTCTTGCTATAGATGAAGGTTTCGGAACAGGTGATGCTGATTTTTTTGATAAAGCTGAAGAGAGAATGCAAAAATTTATGGGTTCTGCAACAACTTTGATTTTAGCTAGTCATTCAGAAGAACTTTTAAAGCAATTTTGTAATAGAGGTATTGTTTTTAGTCACGGCTCAATTGTATATGATGGGCCTCTAGAGGCTGCTTTAAATTATTACCACACTCATGATTATCATCAACAAAATGTTATTAGATAATTTAAGATTTGCACTTAAAACAAGAAGAGCTTGGTGGTACACAGCCACATCTAGATCTAGAGCAAGATTTGCAAGAACTGTACTTGGTAGCTTTTGGTTAGGTTTCTCGAATTTATTATCCATTTTAACTTTAGGAATTGTTTATGGAACTGTCTTCTCTGTCAAAGATTTTACTTCATACTTTATTTATTTGGGCTTAGGTTTAGTTACTTGGAATACCATCTCTTCTTCTATTGCAAATTCACCGCAACTTTTTGCACATAATTCTTCGAATATAAAAAATATGAATATAAAACCTCTTTTTTATACTTTAGAGGAATGGTCTTTTCAATTGCAAACTTTTATACAATCATTCTCACTGGTATTGTTTGTATTTATTTTCTTGAAAATATCATTAATTGGAAATTTATTAATTTATTCATGGTTACCACTTTTAAACTTAATTATTTTTATATTTTGGTTCCCAGTAATAGTTTGTTTAATCAGTATTCGTTTTACTGATATTGCACAATTAGTTCCAATACTATTGCAATTAGTGTTTTTGACTTCTCCTATTCTGTATCGAAAAGAGAGTTTAGGTGATATTGCATGGATTACTAATTTTAATTTTATTTATAAGATTTTAGAACCTCTCCGAGATAGTATTATGGATGGTTATATAAATTATCAGCAATCGATATTGACTTTGTTTATCAATATAGCATCTCTTTTAATGACAATAATCTTGCTTAATAACGAAAGTAAGAGACTACCTTTCTTGCTGTAAATTGAAATTTATTGATTTTCTTCTTGGAAATCGTTGCCTATAAATTCTATGATTTCTTTGTCTTTCAGATTCTGTGATTCTCCAAAGATTATATTTCTTTTTTGATCGTTTGATTGAAAACTTTTAACTAAATCTTGTAGGCGCAGAATTTGACTTTCTAATTGATCAATTCTTTCCATGAGATTTCTCAAAACATTAGCTTCAGTATCTGGTAATGCTGAATGGGCAAGGGGATTTATCTTGACTCCACTTTGATGAACAACTCTTCCAGGGATCCCGACAACTGTACTATTTGCTTCAACATCCCTAACTACAACTGAACCTGCTCCTATTCGGGTATTGGTTCCTACATAAATTGCTCCTAGTACTTTTGCACCTGCACCTATGACTACATTAGCTTCCAGAGTTGGGTGTCTTTTCCCACTTTCTTTTCCTGTTCCACCTAAAGTAACTCCTTGATAGAGTAGACATCGGTCGCCTATCTCACTTGTCTCTCCAATAACGACTCCCATGCCATGATCAATAAAAACACCTCTTCCAATTTTGGCACCTGGATGAATTTCTACACCTGTTAAGACTCTTGTGATATGACTAAGAACTCTTGCTAGCAGAGAGAATTTGTATTTCCAAAGCTTATGACTAATTCTATGAATTGTTAAGGCTTGAAATCCCGGATAGCAAAAAATAATTTCCCAAACTCCTCTAGCTGCAGGATCTCGCTCTTTGATTATTGAGAAATCAGATCTGAGTGATCGAAACATTGATTAATGAAGCAATCTTTATTCGAGAAGGCCAATCTCTTTACTTAACTCTTCGATTGTAGAGTCACTGAGATATTTTTGAGCACAATGAATTTGAGGCATTCGCATTAATTGTGCTCTGTTTTGTCTCAAAGTATGCTCAATTACAGGGAGACTTGGACTATCGCAAATGACGTGGCTTGCGGCACGGAGTAGGGCAATTAGTCGGCTCCCTACATCAGGGTTTGCAGTCATTAAAAGAATTTCATTTCCACGCATGCTGTGTAAAATCACTTCTGCAGCTCTAAGAATTCCTGGACTAATACTTACAATTCCCACACAACTGCCTGAACGTAGCTTTTTCAAAATAGTCAGCTCTTTTTGGAAATCGCTTAGATCAACCGCTATTGCTCTCACTTGGTGACGTTTTGCTAATTCTTCTAAAGGTTGTAAAAAATATCTACTTGTAATCACTGTTCCTTTACTTGAACTTTCTAAAACACTTTCGAGTTCCTCCATGGGAACAACTTCTACAGGTACATCTAAATGTGGTGCTAATTCTTCTGCAATTAACAATGACGCCCCAATATCTTCTCTTGGAGTACTTACTAGTAAACGAGCGCCACATCTTAGTCTCCAATCAATTTCACGAGTGAATAATTCTCTGGTTTGCTGCAACGTGCAACCTGCATTAAGAAGTTCATCAATACTTTTACGAACTTCGAGGTCCACATCCTTGATACCTTTTTTACGGATAGATGGAGAGTTGCTTCTTAAATCTTTTTGCTTTTGTTGATCTCGCACATATATACCTGATCCTGCAATTGCTTCTACAACTCCATCTGTTTCTAGCTGTCTATAGACCTTGCTTATTGTATTTCGGTGTAAACCTGTTTGCATTGCAAGCTGCCTTGTACTTGGAAGCCTGTGGCCAGGAGGGTAATGTCTAGCTGCAATGGCAAAACATATTTGATTGTATAACTGACTAGACGCAGGAATTTCACTGTCTTGCTGGATATGGAATCTCACGCCTTTGTGCCAAGTTGCAATGTGGCCACATTAATGAATGAAAGGCAAGGTGACAATTATTTGGTTGTCACTTGATAAGAAAATCAATCATTTAATTGTTCTTAAAGCTTTTTTGGGGACACTTTCTTCAGTTTCTTTTTTTGCTAAGGGTGTTTTCCGGGGAGTTAAAAACATAATCATATTTCTACCCTCTCTCTTGGCAGATTGCTGAACTTCTGCTTTCTCTTCTAGATCTTTCGCCATTCTTTTAAGAAGAGTTTCTGCAAGAGCAGTATGTTGAATCTCGCGGCCTCTAAAAATAACTGTACATTTGACTTTGTCTCCAGCTTTTAAGAATCGAGTAGCTTGACTAATACGCACTTGATAATCGTGTTGATCTATTTTGTACCTCATCTTGACCTCCTTCACTTCTGTCTGATGTGATTTTTTCTTTGCTTCTTTTGCTTTTTTTTCTTGTTCAAACTTGAATTTCCCATAATTCATTATTCGGCATACTGGAGGGGTAGCCTTCTCACTAACTAAAACAAGATCTAGTTCTCTATCTTTAGCGACTTCTAACGCTTCTTCTCGACTGATAACACCTAGTTGTGTTCCATCTGAATCAACAACTCTCAAGCTGGAATAGTTGATTCTCTCATTAATGTTGGGCAACTCCCTGTCTGGAGCGCGACGATCAAAACGGGGACGTGGTGGCATTCAGTGAAGATTTATGAGGAAAGTACCTTTTGGATCAATTCTAAGCATATATCAAGAAATCAAATTATAGCCTTATCGATGAATGATAAAGCCTCGGATAATGCATTTTCATCATTTAGCCATTTCGAATTATGCTTGTTTCTAAACCAAGTTTTTTGTTTTTTGGCTAATTGGCATGTTCGTTTAATAGTTGTTGCTAAAGCCTCCTCATAGTTAATCTTTCCATTAATGATAGAACGTGCTTCACCATATCCAATAGTTTCGAGAAGCCGTAAATCATTGCCATATTTAACAATTAAATTTTCAGTTTCTTCGATTAATCCATTTTGATACATTTTTCTAGTTCTATTTTCTATTCTTGTGTTTAAATTGTCAGGATTTAAACCAAGTTCCAAAATTTTCCAGGGGAGATTCCTTAAAGTTTTTTGCTTAGAAAACATTTTCCCTGTTGCATAAAAAACTTCAAGAGCACGAATGGTTCTAATCGAGTCTTCTGGGTGTATCTTTTCTGCAGCAAATGGATCACAGCATTTTAATAAATTATGCCTTTCAACTTTATCGATTTTTTTAAGTTGATTTCTTAAGAATTTTTGAGGAGGAACCGCAGGCGGGTTAAGTCCTCCAATCAAGGCTTGAAGATATAATCCACTTCCTCCAACAAGTAAAACTAATTTGCGTTCTTTTAATTCTTTTTCAATTGATCCAATCGCTAACTTTTGAAATTGGTGAAGATTTATTGGTTTTGACGGTAAACATAAGTCAATCAAAAAATGAGGAACTTTTTGTTGTTGTTCAACGGTTGGTTTGGCAGTTCCAATATCCATATCTAGATATATTTGACGCGAATCAATGTTGTGAATATTAGTTTTTATTTTTTTTGCAATATCAATTGCAAGTTCAGTTTTTCCACTTGCTGTAGGACCCATTAAAGCTATTACAAGAGGTTTATTGGGTTGCATAACTCAGTCTCAGAAGTTTTATTAGCAGTAATTGCATGAGAATTAATTTTTTTGATTTGGTTTTGAAATTTTTCCAAAGACTTTCTGTCATACCAATGTTAAATTGAAATTTCAGGAAAGGATTCGACTAATGCTCTTATCAAAGACAACCTTGCCTGTTTGCTTTAACCCGAATGAGTAAAGATTCAAAAATCCAAGCGGCTTATGGTGCCGAACAGATCCAAGTTCTTGAAGGCTTGGAACCTGTTAGAAAGCGCCCTGGAATGTATATAGGCTCAACTGGGTCTAAAGGTCTTCACCATCTTGTTTATGAAGTTGTTGATAATGCCGTTGATGAGGCACTCGCTGGACACTGTGATGAGATAATAATTTTACTTTGTGAAGATGGTTCGGCTTCAATTTCCGACAATGGTCGTGGCATTCCAACAGATATTCACCCTCGAACTGGAAAAAGTGCATTGGAGACAGTATTAACTGTTTTGCATGCAGGTGGAAAATTTGGAAGTGGTGGATACAAGGTCTCTGGAGGCTTGCATGGCGTGGGTATCTCGGTGGTTAACGCATTGAGTGAATGGGTTGAAGTCACTGTTCATCGACAAAAAAAAGTTCACTTCCAGAGGTTTGAAAGGGGATCATCAATTGGCAATTTGAAATCTGACAATCTTTCGAAATCAGATCAAAATTTAACTGGAACTACTGTTTGTTTTAAGCCTGATACTCAAATTTTTACTGACGGTATAGCATTTGAATATGGGATTTTGTCTTCAAGACTCCGAGAACTTGCCTATTTGAATGGAGGAGTTCGAATTGTTTTTCGGGATGAAAGAAAAAAGATAAGTGACACTAAGCAAATTCCATATGAAGAAGTTTATTTTTATGAAGGTGGAATAAAAGAATATGTTGAATATATGACTAAAGAAAAAGATTCTTTACATCCAGAGATTATTTATGTCAATTCTGAAAAAGATGGGGTTCAAGTAGAAGCAGCTATGCAATGGTGCGTTGATGCTTACTCCGATAGCATTCTAGGGTTTGCCAACAATATTCGCACCATCGATGGTGGAACACATATTGAGGGATTAAAAACAGTTTTAACTAGAACTCTGAATTCATTTGCAAAAAAAAGAGGGAAAAGAAAAGAGGGAGACTCAAATTTAGCAGGTGAAAATATTCGAGAAGGTTTAACAGCTGTTCTTTCAGTAAAAGTTCCAGATCCAGAGTTTGAAGGTCAAACAAAA
>MDTG01379168.1_pt1 | contig 13025 bp, 12 predicted proteins | sample 811421 | NCBI WGS metagenome assembly MDTG01 (sample SAMN05326645, study PRJNA326480) | marine metagenome | isolation source: seawater | place: Pacific Ocean: South East | collected 2011
TCTTCTAGCATGCGTTAAACTCACATCGAGATACATGACAGACAGACATTTACCTGATAAGGCGATCGATGCACTTGATGAGGCTGGATCCAGAGTTCATTTAACAAATCTTGATGTACCTATACACATAACCGAACTAGAATTGGAGATAGAAAAAGTAAAAAACGAAAAGAACAGTGCAGTTAAAAATCAAAAATACGAAGAGGCAGCAAGATTTAGAGATAAAGAAAAAAATCTTGAAAAAAAATTAAATATTTCTCAAAAACAATGGGAAGAGGATTGTAAAAAAAATAAAGAAATAGTTAATGAAGAAAGTATAGCTGATGTAGTTTCCATGATGACAGGCATTCCTTTAAATAAATTAAAGCAATCTGAAAGTAATAAACTTTCAAATCTCACATCTATTGTAAAGAAAAGTATAATTGGTCAAGATAAAGCAATTAATAAAGTTGTGAAATCTATCCAAAGAAATAGAGCTGGATTAAAAGATCCAAAAAAACCAATTGGCTCTTTTATATTCCTAGGTCAAACTGGAGTTGGTAAAACACAATTAGCCAAAATACTTGCTAAAGAATTATTTGATAGTGAAGATGCATTAATCAGGGTAGACATGAGTGAATATATGGAGAAATTTGCTATATCTAGATTAATAGGGGCACCTCCAGGCTATGTTGGTTATGAGGATGGAGGCCAACTCACTGAAAAAATTAGAAGAAAACCATATGCAGTAGTATTGTTAGATGAAATAGAAAAAGCTCATCCTGATATATTTAATATGCTTTTACAAGTGTTAGATGATGGTTTTCTAACGGACAGCTTAGGTAGAAAAATAGACTTCACAAATTGTGTAATAATAATGACTTCCAATATTGGTGTTAAAAAAATTCAAGATTTTGGATCCGGTGTTGGTTTTGGAACGACAGCAAAGAAGTCACAAGAGGATTCTTTTACACAAAAAACTATTATGAATTCACTTAAGAAAAAGTTTGCTCCTGAATTTTTAAATAGGATTGATGAAATTATAGTCTTTAATTCATTATTAGAGAAACACATACATACAATAATCGATATTGAACTTTCAAAACTTTATGAAAGAATAGATGAGCTTGGTTATAAAATTAAGCTTTCTAAAAAAGCTAAAGATTTTTTATGTAAAGAAGGTTATGATAAAAAATACGGAGCAAGACCACTAAAAAGGACTATACAGAAATATGTGGAAGATATTATAGCCGCAGAAATATTAAACTCTTCCATTAATCAAGGTGATATAATTACTATTGATCACACTGCAAAAAAAACTGAGTTAAGTATAAAAATTAAGAATAATAAAGAATCTAAAACATCAGGAAATTAAGTTCTTAATTTTTTGATTCTTAATATACTTTCTAACTTTTTTAATCTCTTTATACATAATCTTATCATTCGAAATAATTGGGGAAACTTTACGTAATTTGTTAATAAAATTAGTGTTAGATTTTGACAATTTATGATTATTAAAAGAAATAGCCTGAGATGCAGAAATCAATTCAATTGAAAGTATATCATAAAGGTTAGTAATTATTTCTCTCAGTTGATTAGCACCGTTGGCACCCATACTAACGTGATCTTCTTGGCCATTTGACGATGTAATTGAATCAACACTTGCAGGGGTGGCAAATTGTTTATTAGCACTAACAAGGCTTGCTGCAGTGTATTGAATAATCATCAGGCCGGAATTTAATCCTGGATTTTTAGTTAAAAAAGAAGGTAAATTTCTTTTTCCAGACATTAAATTAAATGTTCTTCTTTCTGAAATATTTCCAAGTTCTGAAATAGAAATTTTTAAAAAATCAATTACTAATGCCAAGGGCTGACCGTGAAAGTTACCACCAGAAATTATTTTATCATCATCTGAAAATATTAAAGGATTATCTGTGGCTGAATTTATTTCTGTTTCAATAACTTTTTTACAATAATTAATAGTATCTAAAGTTGCTCCATGAACTTGAGGAATACATCTAAAAGAGTAAGGGTCTTGAACTTCAGGTTTTATTCTTGTCAATATATCTCCACCCTTAATAAAATCCAGTATCCTAAATGAAACATCAACTTGTCCTTTATGTGGTCTTACTTTTGAAATTAATTCGTCAAAAGGAGATATATCACAATTATAGGAATCAAGTGATATACTACTGATTCTATCTGCCATATAAGACAATCTATAACTATCAAACAAAGAACTAAGTAATGAAGACAACATAAATTGTGTGCCATTAATTAGCGCAAGTCCTTCTTTTGATTCTAATTTTAATTTTTTCAATGAAAAAATTGAAAATATCTGTGAAGCTTTAATGATTTCACCTTTATACTCAAATTCACCTTCTCCAATTAATGGTAAAGACATATGTGAAAGTGGAGATAAATCACCTGATGCTCCTAATGACCCATATTGATATACTACAGGGTAGATATTATTATTATAAAAAAAAATTAATCTATTGATTGTTTTTAATCTAACTCCACTATATCCTTTACATAATGAGATTATTTTTAATAAAATCATTATCCTAACAATTTTAGAATCTACTTTCTTTCCTGTACCACATGCATGAGATTTAATTAGATTGCTTTGTAATGTAGCTAAATCATCATTCTTTATTTGAATATTATGCAAATCTCCAAAACCTGTATTAATTCCGTAAAAAGGTGTATTAGAGTCTGTAATTTTTTTTTCAAGATAAAGCCTTGATTTATTTACTTTAGAGATTACAACTCTTGAAAGTGATAAGGAATTATTATTTTCAATAATATTATAAATTTCTCTGACCGTTATATTTGTATCTTTAATTATGTAGTTAGTCATTGAAATTAAATTTGAACTAAAAATAGTTAAATTTGTTCTCACAAAAAATATTAATTCTTTAAAACACTTAAATTCTAATGAAGAAAACTGAGCTGTATGAAAATCATATAGCATTTGATGCTAAAATGATTGATTTTGCTGGATATTTAATGCCTGTTCAATATGAGGGAGTAGTTGCTGAACATAATTCTGTTAAAAATCATGTGGGAGTATTTGATGTTTCACACATGGGGGAATTTTATATTTATGGTGAAAATTCTGAAAATTTTTTACAAAGTTTACTTAGTAATGATATAAGTATTCTTACAAACGGACAAGCCCAGTATAATTGTATTCCAAATGAATCTGGTGGTATCGTTGATGACTTAATTTTGTATAAATTAGATACAAACAGGTATATGCTAGTTGTTAATGCATCTAATATTAAAAAAGATTGGGATTTTTTAAATAGTAAAAATAATTTTGGTGTACAGATGATGGACGTTTCAGATGATTATTCCTTAATTTCTGTACAAGGACCTAGTTCAATTGATGTTTTACAACCATTGTTTGATTTTGATCTTTCCTCGATAAAATATTATTATTTTAAATATTTAGATGGTTTAATAATTTCAAATACTGGATACACTGGTTGTGGTGGATTTGAAATATATTGTAAAAATGATTTGGTTGTTGATTTATGGAATAAAATATTTGAAGCTGGAAAAAATTACAATATTAAACCGGTAGGATTAGCCGCTAGAGACACACTAAGATTAGAAATGGGTTTTTGCTTGTATGGAAACGATATTAATGATCAAACCTCCCCTGTAGAGGCAGGTTTATCATGGATTACTAAAACTAACAAATCCTTCACATCATCTGAGCTATTTTTAAAGCAAAAGACTGAAGGTGTCAAGAAAAAGTTGGTAGGTTTTAAAATGCTTGACAGAGCTATTCCTAGAAAGGATTATGAGATATTAAATTCTAACAACGAAATTATAGGAAACGTAACTTCGGGAACAATGTCTCCTTCTTTAAATTATGGAATAGGTCTAGGATATGTAAAAAACGGTTATCACGTTGATAATACAGAAATATACATAAGAATTAGAAAAAATATAAAAAAAGCCATTGTGGTAAAAACACCATTTAAATAAACCTATGGGAAGAGCATTTGAATTTAGAAAGGCCAGAAAGATGAAAAGATGGTCAGCTATGAGTAAGGCTTTCACAAGAATCGGGAAAGACATTGTTATGTCTGTCAAAGAAGGTGGTTCAGATCCAGACACAAACTCTAAATTAAGAGCGGTAATACAAAATGCTAAGTCTGTCAATATGCCAAAGGATAATATTGAAAGAGCTATCAAAAGAGCTTCAGATAAAAATTTAGGAGAATACAAAACAGTAGTATTTGAAGGATATGCTCCTTATGGAGTTGCCATTTTAGTTGAAACAGCTACTGATAATAATACAAGAACTGTAGCTAATATTAGAAGTTATTTTAATAAACATGCTGGAAATTTAGGAACATCAGGATCTGTTTCATTTATGTTTGATCACATTTGTAATTTCAAGATTAATAAAACCAATATAGATATTGAAGATTTAGAGCTTGAATTGATTGATCATGGGGCTGAAGAAGTATTCACGGATGAAGACTATATCCTAATTTATGCTTCATTTGATTTTTTTGGAAATATTCAAAAAGCATTAGAAGAAATTAATATTGAAATAATTTCATCAGAATTTGATAGAATTCCAAACAATACAAAGAAAGTAACAGATTTAGAAAGAGTAGAAATTGAAAAATTACTGGAAAAAATTGAAAATGACGACGATGTTCAAAATATATTCCATAATATGGAATAATATATATTATTTATTGAAACTATATTCTTCGATCTTACCTACAACCCCATCAAAAAAACCTTCTATATAATTAAAATCTTTTGCAATATCACCTGTTGTAAAAAAAGGTTCAGAAATCAAGCTAGACCTATTTTTATAGTCCATAGTGATCATTATTATTGGCACTTTAGCTGTTTTAGCGATATAATAAAACCCAGTTTTAAATTTGTCAACTTTTGATCTTGTACCTTCTGGTGATAAAGAAATTCTAAATTCATTATTAACTTTAAATAAACCAGCTATCATTTGAACTAAATTACTTTTTGATGACCTGTTAACAGGAATGCCTCCGAAGAATTTTAATATTGAAGCAACTGGGAAAAAAAATAATTCTTTTTTTGCTAAAAAATAGGAATCAAATCCGATAGATCCTTTAATTAAGAGTCCCAAAAAAAAATCATACCAATGTGTATGTGGAGCTGAAATTATTACAACTTTATTTACAGAATTTTTTGATAAATCTTTATTTCCTTTAATCTCCCAGCCAAATAATCTGAATAAAATTAATCTAGATAGATTTTTTTTCATTTATTAATTTTTTTCTAGCCATTTCTAAATCTTCTAAAGTATCAATTCCTATAAATATTTCATTTGATTTAATCATCTTAATATTTATTCCGTTTTCAATAAGCCTCAAGGCCTCGATTTTTTCAGAAAACTCATGCTTACTAGGGTTTAATTTAGAGAATTTTACAAGACAACTTTTTCTAAATGCATAAATACCGACATGTTTGAAGTAATCTACATTAACCCCATCTCTATTGTAAGGAATTGGACTTCTTGAAAAGTATAAGGAATTATTATATTTGTCTACAACCACCTTAACATTGTTCGGGTTATTTATTTCATTATCACCTTCTAAATTAGTCATTACAGAGACTACATTTAGTTCATTAAATTCATCTTTGACAAATTCATCTATAATCAATTGAAGAGTTTTAGAATTAATAAATGGCTCATCCCCTTGAATATTAATAATAATTTCTGAATCAATTTCTTTTGAGATATCAGCGATTCTATCTGTACCTGTGGTATATTCTTTATCCTTGAAAATATAACTAATGTTATTTTTTTTTAATTCCTCTTCTATTAGAGGACTGTTTGTTATGACAAACACATCATTAAATAAATTTGATCTTACAGCAGATTCGTATGTTCTTAAAATAAGTGACTTTCCACAAATATCTCTTAATAATTTATTTGAAAGCCTACTAGAATTAAGTCTTGCCGGAATCACTGCTACTATTTTCATAAATCTAAAATTAACATTAAAATTGATTATTCAAAAAATTCTTCTTTAAATCCAACTAGATGTAATTTTTTTTTAGCTCTTGTCATAGCTGTATATAACCATTTGAAAAAATCTTCATCCATTCCATTGGGTAAATATGGGAATTCTAAAAAAACTGAATCCCATTGACCTCCTTGAGACTTATGACAAGTAAATGAGTATGCAAATTTAACCTGTAGAGCATTAAAGTATTTATTTTTCTTTACACTTAAATGTCTTTTATATTTAGTTTTTATATCCATATAATCCTTAAGTATTTCCTGATATAAATTTGTTGTAGCTGAATATTCCATTGATGAAGTATTAATATTTAATGTATCAAGTATTAAAACAGTATCGAAAGAATTAATTTTAGAATAATCAACCATTGTTACTTTAACCTCTGCAAATTGAAATCCGTACAGATTTTTAATAGAGTGAATTTCTTCAATTTTTATAATATCCCCATTGGCAATAAAACCTAAGTCTCTTTTATTACTCAGCCAGTGATAATTATTTTTTATTACCATTAATAGATCGCCAACAGATATTATATTTTCATTTAATAAGATCCTTTCACGAATATTTTTATTGTAAATATTAGCTCTCTTATTAGACCTAACGATAACAGCGGTATCTTCAATACCATAATTATTATAAGAATCATTAAGTAAATTCATCAGATCTTCACCATTTTCAATCCTTATTAAATCTTTAAAATTATTTATTCTAAAATTAATATTATCGAATTCATTAGATTCAATTTTTTTTCTAATTGTAGTTGCGTAAGAAAGAATACCAGAGTTTAAGTCTTGCCTAATGACATCAGTTAGTTCAATAGAATTTATATTTTTATCATATTCTTCATTCAAATATTTATCATTCAAAGAATAAGATAAATTAGATTTGACTGGTGGTAATTGTGCTGAATCACCAACAATCAGAAGCTTACATTTAAAACCTGAATAAACGTATTTAATAATATTATCAAGTAAAGATTGAGAAAATAAACCAACTCCTTCACTCCTATTTGTTCCTATCATAGAAGCTTCATCAACAATAAATAGAGTGTTTTTATGTTTGTTAACTTTAAGTGAAAAGTCAAGATTTCCAGAAAAATTACTCTTTGTATAGAATATTTCTTTGTGAATTGTGTAAGCTTCCATGTCACAATATCCTGAAAGAACTTTAGCTGATCTTCCTGTTGGAGCTAATAAAATTACTGATTTTTTTATTTTCCATAAATTTTTTACAATGCTAGATATTATAAATGTTTTTCCAGTTCCTGCATAACCTCTTAATATAAAAATAGAATCATTTTTTTTATCGGTGATAAAAGAACATATTTTTTGGACAGCTAACTCTTGATTTTTAATCAGCTTTTGACCGTAACTATTAATGATTATTGAACTTAACGATTCCTCCATCTATCGGAAAATAATTGAATATCAAATATATAAATGTTTTTTGTTGTCTTAGATTTTTACAAATAAAAAAAAATTGTAGTTTTGTTACTCTTTTAACCTAATATAAATTACCATGTTCAAAATATTGCTCTTTTTATCAATTCCAATAGCAGTTGGTATCGTTTTTTTTATTAGAACTAAGATGCAGGATAATCAAAAACCATATATTTTAGGCGCATTGTGGACATTTATTCTAATTTTTGCTTTTCTATTATTTTCTTCAATAAATAATGAAATAAGATTTGATGAGCTAAAAAATGATAGATATCAGGAAGTTATAAAAAACTTAAAAGATATAAGAGACTCGCAACTTGCACATAGAAACGTAAGGGGTGAATTTCAAGCTAATTGGGATAGTCTTGTTAAATTTATTGAAATTGACTCATTTACTATTACACAGAGAAGAGACTCTAGTATTCTAGACAGAGAAATGACCAAAAGATACGGAGGAGTTAAAACATATAAAGACATAATAATAGTTGACACATTAGGCTTTGTTTCTGTTAAAGATTCATTATTTGGATTTGACACAAGATATTTAAACATGATGTTTGTTCCATTTTCAGAAAACAGTGAAACTAAATTTGATTTAGATGCGGGTTTTCTTGATCAAAACGGGATTGATATTCCAGTTTTTGAAGCAAAGGTTGACAAGAGAGTTATACTTTATGATCAAGCTATCAATCTCATTCTTAAAGAAAATGAGGTCCAGTCAGTTGACGGAGTTAATGGGTCATCATTAAAGATAGGGTCTATGAATGAAGTAAATACTAATGGTAATTGGCCAAAAAACTATTCAAAAGATAAATAATTAAAAGTATCATTATGCTTACCATTCACATAAATGAAAACTGGTTAGTATTTTGTGTTTTTTCAGATGACAAATTATATTCTATAAACAAAGTAGGTTTTTTAGAAAAAAAATCAGAATCTTTTATGTTAAAATCAATAAAAAAATTTCTCAAGACTTATTCTAAAAATTCAAATAGTCCAGATTTAATTAAATTAATTTATTACAACAATCAATCATCGCTTGTTCCAAAGGAATTATTTGATGAAAAAAATAGTTTAAATTATTTAAAGTATAATACTAAAATAAATTTTGATGATTTTGCAGCAAATGATTCTTTAATTAACGATGAAATTATAAATGTTTATATACCATATGTTAAAATCAACAACTATATCTTCGAAAAATTTAATTCATTTAAATATTATCATTATTCAACTTTATTGATTGAAGAGTTTAGAAAAAGAATAAATAGTTCTTTTAACGAATTAGTTTTTTTGAATATTAATGATAAGTTTATTGATTTAATTTATTTTAAAAAAAATAAGCTAAATTTTTATAATTCTTTCAATTATAAATCAAATGAAGATATTTTATACTATCTACTGTTTTCGTTAGATCAGCTAAGTTTAGACAAAGAAAAAAATTTGATATCATGTTACGGAAAAATTACATTAGACTCAGAATTATATGAACTTCTATACTCATACATTAAAAATATTGAAATCCAGGAATCTAAATTTTCTGACAACGATGAATATAATAATCTTATTAACTCTAATTTTCTCTTAAATATTAATTAATGAGAATAATCTCAGGGAAATTTGGAGGTCAACGTTTAATCATTCCAAGAAATTTACCAATACGACCAACCACAGACATCGCAAAGGAGGGTTTATTTAATATTTTGAATAATTCTATAGATTTTGAAACTGTTAAAGTTGCTGATTTATTTGCTGGCTCGGGATCAATTGGATTTGAGTTTATTTCTAGGGGTAATAAAAAATTAACATTCATTGAGAATAATCATAAATGTATTAAACACCTGTCTAATACAGCTAAAAAGTTTTGTGTTGAAGTTAATATAATTACAAAGGATGTATTTAAAGAAATTAAAAATTTAAAAAAAAGTTATGATATAGTTTTTGCTGACCCTCCTTACAAACTTGAAGATGATAGATACTCATATTTAATTAAATTTATTCAAAAAAATATTCTTAAAAATGATGATAGTATTTTAATAATTGAACATTATAAAAAAAGATGCTTTAAAAATATTAAAGGCTATATATCTTCAAGAAGTTACGGAGATTGTACATTTACCTTTTTTAAACAAAAAAGCGGGTAAAACCCGCTTTCTACTGAATCTATAAGCCGAATTCTGTACTCTTTCAAGCTCTTGTCATTTATCTTGACATATAGTTACCTATATGTTCTAGCTGCCTACCCTCCAACATTGAACGTATAATTCTTAAAAGTTGGTTTACATGGCATTGCACCTCACAGAGTTTACCTGATTTCACTACAGCATTACCTGTACATGCTTTCTGTTGCACTATTCCTAACCTTACGGCTGATGGCTGTTAACCACTGTGATATACTATGGTGTTCGGACTTTCCTCTATAAATAGCGACAAGACGATTCACAATACAAAAATATGTAATTGTTAATATATATATATAATAATAATAAATAATTGAATTAATAATCTATTGATTTTCCTATATTTAAATTCATTTATTAGAATAAAAATTGGATTTTTATATGAGTGATTTTATAATTTCAGCAAGAAAATATAGACCCGTAAATTTTGACGATGTTATTGGTCAGAAAGTTATTACAGATACATTAAAAAATTCTATTAATAATAACAAACTAGCTCAAGCTTTACTATTCACTGGTCCTAGAGGGGTTGGTAAAACAAGTTGTGCAAGAATTGTAGCAAGAGAATTAAATAATTTTGAAATAAGTGATGATAATTCTTACAATATATTTGAACTTGATGCAGCTTCAAATAATGGAGTTGAAGGAATAAGGAATTTAATTGAGCAAACTCGAATCCCTCCACAAACTGGAAAATATAAAGTTTATATAATCGATGAGGTTCATATGCTATCTTCTGGAGCATTTAATGCATTTTTAAAAACATTAGAAGAACCACCTTCACATTGTGTTTTTATATTAGCTACTACCGAAAAGCACAAAATTATCCCAACAATATTGTCTAGATGTCAGATTTATAATTTTAAACGTATAACAACTGAGCATATGGTAAATCATTTAAAAAACATATGTGAATTAGAAAAAATAAAGTTTGAAGACGAAGCGCTTGTTCTTATTGCGAATAAAAGCGATGGAGCAATGAGAGACGCACTGCAATTATTTGATAAAGTTGTAGGGGTCAATAAGGAAATTACATCAGATTCTGTTCATGAGAATTTAAATACAATTAATTTTGAGACTTATATTAAAATATTTGAATTTATAAATTCAAAAGATATCCCAAATTTATTATTAATAACCAATCAACTGCTAGAAAATGGTGTAGCTGGTGATATTTTTATTTCAGGGCTATCATCTTTCTTTAGAGATTTGCTGGTCTGTAAAAATAAGTTTTCTGAAAATTTGGCCAATTACAACAAAACTAGACTTGATTATTTAATAAATTATTCAAAGAATATAAATTATAATACTTTAATAGAATATATAAGTATATTAAACAACTCTGAATTAAATTTTCAAAGAAGTATTAATCAGAGACTTTTAATTGAACTGACAATGCTTAAAATCACCTCATTAGAATATAATGAGGAAAAAAAAAATTTAAATTTAAATTAATTCCAGTATCAGCATTTCAAAATAAAGTTTTTCTTGAAAATTATCATAAGGCAAAAATTCAAAAAAGTGTAAAACCTCTTGCTAATATCAAAGTTGAAAATTATAAAACCTCTACCCTTTCGCTTAAGAGTATCGAAAAAAATAAAGAGATTTTAGATGTTCAGCAAAATAATAAAAATGATCATTATGATGTAAAGTTTTTAAATTTAAATGATGTCACTGGATTATGGGATGAATACACTGACAATCAAGAGAAAAAAGGACGTTATAATATTGCATCAATCCTCAGAATTTCTAAACCAACTATAATTGAAAATCAAATTTTTTATAAAGTGCCAAACAATACGTCTGGTTTAGAAGTTGAATCAGAAAAAAGTCAACTTATATTATTTCTTAGAAATAAATTGAAAAACAAAGTTAATCTAACAATAGAAATAGATAAAACTATTGACAAAAAATTGGCGTATACAAACAAAGATAAATATGATATTTTAAGACAGAAAAACCCATTAATTGAGGAATTTAGAAAATCTTTAGGATTAAGTGTGTAAATATTAATATTTATCTCTAAGGACTTAATCTGTCAATTATCCATTTTTTATCCACTAACCTATACCTAATTCTGTCATGTAATCGATTTTCTCCTCCTTGCCAAAATTCATATTCAATTGGGTTAATAATAAAACCACCCCAATTATTAGGTCTCTTCACAATAGCATCCTTATATTTAGTATTTAATTCATCAAATTTTTTTATCAATATATCTTTAGATGAAATTACAGAACTTTGTTTAGAAGAAACCAGAGCACCTATTTTACTACCCTTAGGTCGTGAATTAAAATAATCATCACTAATTTTTTTTGAAGTTTTTTTTGCAAATCCTTTTATTATAACCTGTCTTTCAAATTCTTCCCAAAAAAAAGATATTGATACTTTGTTATTGTTTAAAATCGAGGTGGATTTTTCACTGTCATAATTGCTAAAAAAAGTGAATCCATTTTCAGAGTAATATTTAAGTAAAACAACTCTTCCTTTAGGAAAACCATGCCTGTCAATTGTTGACAATGTCATCGCATTGATCTCAGAATTAATATTTGAAATATTAATTTCATTAAACCACTTGTCAAATAGGATCAAGGGAGAAATTGATACATTTTTTTTATCTAGACTATTTTTTTTATATGATTTTCTAAAACCACTTATATCTTTGTCCATTTCTCAAATTTAAATAAATAAAACACTATTTTCTAAAAATCAATTTTTTTTCCATCTTCAGATAATTCAACATTTTCAAAAATCTCCTTAGACTCATTTAAAAACTCTTGATAATCTTCATATCTAGACGAAAAATGACCAATTAATAACTTACCTACGTTAGCTTTCAAAGCAAGCTTTGCAGCATCTTTAGCGGTGGAATGAAAGGTAGTTACCGCCCTCTGCCTATCTCTTTCTAAAAAGGTAGCTTCGCAATATAATAAATCAACATTTTTTATTAAATGAACTATGTTTTCAGAAAAACAAGTATCGCTGCAATAAGCATATGATTTAGGATTAGCACCTTTTTCTGTTACATCCCTGTAGTCAATTTCAAAACCTTCTTCATTTTTAACATTTATGCCCTTTGTCAATTTATTAAAATATATTTTATTAATTTTATTTTTAACTGCTTTGTCTAAGACTAATTTTCTTTTCTTTATTTTTTCTCTTATAATAAAACCATTTGTATATACTGAATGTTTTAATGGAATCGTACGAATTGTAAAAAATAAATTCTCAAAAATATTTTCAGAATATTGTGAGTTTAGACCAATTAATTGCAAATCATAACTCAAAATAAGTTTAGAAAATTTTATATGAGCTTGAATTATTTTTAACACTGAGGTCGGACAGTATATTTTTAGTTTTTTCTCTCTTTTTAATAGTGATAA
>MDTG01094592.1_pt1 | contig 13024 bp, 21 predicted proteins | sample 811421 | NCBI WGS metagenome assembly MDTG01 (sample SAMN05326645, study PRJNA326480) | marine metagenome | isolation source: seawater | place: Pacific Ocean: South East | collected 2011
AATGGTTTGAACAATATGCTGAAACAGTCGCACCGTTCCATAGAGCCAGTATCACGGCTTCATACCACAGGGAACACGTTAACACACAAGAAAAGAGAGAACAGTTTGCTGACAAGCTATGCTTCTCCCAAGAACATGATATCCAAGTTACCATCAACCAAGTTATGGTACCCGAATGGTTTGACGAACTATATGAAGAATCATTATACTTCCACAACAGAGGTATTAACGTTACGCTCAAGCCTCAATCAGATCCAACAGCATCAAAGGTTGTCTCGGGCTACACGGATGAGATGCTTGAGAAGTTATACAACGGAATGCCGCAAAGAGGTTTCACAGAAAAGAAAAACAAGTATGTTGAAAGACCTGTTCCAGAATTTTTAAGAGCACCGGATCCAATATATCAAAACTTCGATCAAGAGAATGTGCCGCAACACTTTCAAGTTGAATTTAAAGATTCAAATAATAAAGAATGGTACATGGATCAAGCAGAAAGATTTAATGCATTCAACTTTAATAAATTTAATGGTTGGGAATGTTCATCAGGATATAGATCAATCATTATTAGAGAACCAGATGGCAGTATAAAAAGAAGTTATAGCTGTCATGATAAACCACTTGGAAATATTGAAACAGGATTTAAACTTTTCAATAAAGCAGAAAAATGTATATCACCTACCTGTGTTTCAAGTGCTGACTCTAAGATACCAAAAAGAGCTGAAGGTACTAAACTACCTTTATGGCCAGGTGATAAGACTTTTTAACAAAGGAGAAATAAATGTCTAAAATAATAACAATAATAATAGCAACAATCTTATTAACAGGTTGTTCTGTTGTACCTAAAGATCCAAGAATGTCATTTGGTAAGAAATGTTCTGTAGATGAAAATGGAACTACTGTATCAAGTTACGTTTGGGTTTATGGCAAAGACGGTGGCTTGACTGCTACAAAAGATCAGTGTAAAGAATAAAAGAGTATCAAATGCAAATAGACTTAAACAAGTACAAAGAGTTTGTAGAGAAAGTAACTTCTATACAGAGTAATGAAACAGGAATGTTATCTGTGCAATTAGATAACTTAGAAAGAGATAGCGATGTCAATATGGCGTTACTTTTAACAGGAGGCATTGGCATAGCAAGTGAAGGAGGAGAGTTTAATGAAATTATTAAAAAGTGTATCTTCCAAGGTAAACCACTTAACGATGAAACTGTATTTCATCTTAAACGAGAACTTGGTGATATCATGTGGTATTGGATTAATAGTTGTAGGGCTCTTGGGTTGGATCCTAACGAAGTAATACAAGAGAACGTTGAGAAACTTAAAGCCAGATATCCTGGTGGAGAGTTTGATGTACACTATTCTGAAAATAGAAAACAAGACGATCTCTAATAACAAATGATACACATCATCAGTGAAGCTAGATCCGGTAGCAGTAGTTACAAAATATATTTAGAAGGCAAATATGATTTGTACACCGGCCCTCATAATGTTTATAGAGATGGTGAAGACTATCCACCATCTGAATTTTGTAGAAGGTTAGAGTACAATGAAGAACGTATTTTAAAACTTATACATAAAATAAACAGAAGTAAAAGAATGATAGTAATGAAAAATACATTTCCACAATTACTAAAATTAAATAATAATACCTTTGATGCAGTTATGAATATAGATGCAGAGAAACAAGTGCTAATGAGAAGAAATAAATTAGATCAAACTTTAAGTTTAGCTTATGGTATGACTAGTGGTAACTGGGCAGGTGGTGGTGAGTTGGTACACATATCAGACAAAGTATTTGATGATGCTATGACAGATACACTTTATAACTTTAAAAAGTTATACGATTGGGCTACTACAGAAAAATGTAAAATAATTTGGTTTGAAGATATTGTACATAGCCTTCCTTATTTTGAAGTTAGCCTGACAAAGAATCAAACAATTAAAAATTTAAATAGATTGGTAATGAGATTCCATTACAACATCAAAAAGTAAAAATAATTACTTCAACCATTTATCTGTGTTTGATTGAACAACACTTCTTAACAATTCCATATTAAGATATATTTCAACGTCTTGGGTGTTCTCCCAAAGCTGAGCAATCTTTTTATAGTCAACCATCATATTAGGAACTATGCTTTTAAGATCTTCTTGTTTTAGTTCTTTAACTGATCCGTCTTTGTAAACTACTTTGATTGCAGTAACAAATTTGACAGGAACTTCCTGGGGGAAAACTTCAGAAAGAACCCTGTCAAAATCGTTAACATCTTTGTTTGGATTATCGGATTTAAACTTTCTCATTCTGTGTCTCGCTACTCTTATTTAGTAGTGGTGACACTGGTGCATCCTTCTTAGGTCTGCCTCTAGGTCTTTTGGTTGAGTCGTTTATACCTGGTTGTAATCTTTCAGCTTCATTCCTTTTTCTTCTAGCATCTTCTTCTAAAAGTTGTGCTTGAATAATCAAGTTTCTTGCTTGACCTTCTTGTTCACTAACTTGTTCTTGTCCTGCTTCAAAATCACTTGGACTTGCCGCTTGAGCTGAAGCATCTACTTTTTCTTTGTGTAGATTAATTAGTGCATTAAGATCTTTTAACACAGTTGTTTCACCTGGTGTTGGGCTCATCATTACTGAATCAGTTGATACTTTTTTAAGAAAGCCTTTGTTATGTAAAGTCTGTAATATGTTATCTCCATCGAAAAACATTCTTCTATTTAAAACATCATATAAATCATCTGTTGCTTGAGCTTCAGAACTTTCTACTGTACTCATTAAACCATCATGATATCTATCAGTTAATGTAGCTGGTTCCACAACTAGTGCGTTGCTGTCGTCTTCAGGTATTTGTCTAAAGACAACTACGTATTTTCTTTTTGATACTGAATCGTATCCTAAGTGTTTCATTTTTGACATAGCTTACTCCTTAACCTTGTTGGTCTGTTGTTGCTTCAGCTGGTGCTTCTGCTGGTGCTTCTGCTGAACCTTCTTTTTTCTTTTCAGCTTCTGCTTTACCTTGAGCGGCTATTTCAGATAGAAATGCATTTAGTTTGTCAGCAATTGCTCCAACCTGTGTTAATTCTTGAGCTCTAAAGGCTCCTCTTGAACTTGCTAGATCAATAATAGTTAAAATTGTTTGCAAGTCAGATATCTGAATTCCTGTTGGTTGAGTTGTTGCCGCAGGTGCATTTTGAGGAACTTCACTTGTTTGTTCTTGTTCTTGTGTTGTTACTTCCGTCATATTGTTATCTCCTTTAATGACTATATTATATTATATACAGTTTTAATTGTCTAATATTATTTATGATTTAAAAGATCTTTTATGCTATCTTTATTAATTTTTCAGGCCAGTTAAGATAATTATTCCAATTTATATCGGAAATCACTATTGGATATCTTCTTCTTTTGTTTTCCAATTCATAGTAGTGTGGCTTGTAAGGTTTCTTAGATGGCTTCATTTTTCCAGATCCTTTCCTTACATTGCAAGGACTACAAGCAGTTACAATGTTATTCCAAGTACTTACACCGCCAGCACTTCTAGGAATCACATGATCAAGTGTAGCTTCTTTGTGTCCAACTTCACAACCACAGTACTGGCAAGTAAAAAGATCTCTTAGGTGTACATTGCTTCTACTGAACTTTGGTTCCTTATCAGCTTTATAATAATTGTGTAACATCATTATAGAAGGAACTTTCCAGGTTGTACTCGGAGAATGTATTGCCCAGTTGTCATAATATTCTAATGGTTTTGCTTTTTGTAAGAACATTAGTTTCACAGAGATGTGCCAGTGGACAGCCGATAATGGATTTAGACTGAGTGGTTTGCCGTTAGCATTTAAGATTAACGTGTGAGCCATTACAAACTTATTTAATCAAATTGGGACTGCGTTAATAACGCATTAGTTAATTTTTAAAAAATAACTTAAATACTAATATGCGTTTATTTTATTTACTAATCATATTAATCACATTATCTTTTAACACAGCCAAAGCAACTGAATTTAAATCTCTACAAGACTATCCTGAAGAAAGAGATTACGTTCAAGTGGCTCAAATGTGTTTGACAGTTTACTATAACTTTTCTATCTATGTTGGTATTGCTGATGAGATGAACAAAATGTTAAAGGTAGAAGAGCCAGGACAATATCTAAATAGAAGTTTTGTTTATGCAAAACACAAATACGAAATGATGAAACAGTTCACAGACGAAAAGAAAACTGAACTAGTTGAACAAGGATTCAATGTAAATGAAATAAACCAACTTGCTTATCACTCAGCAATGACAATGGTTCAACTAATACAAAACTCTACTCAAGAGTTAGTTAAAGATAAAACAACAGGAAGAAAATTTATTCTAACATTTGTTGAACAGACTGAAATATGTGATAATGAGTTCTTTCCTACAGAACAATAATCCAAATAAATATTGGTATGAGCAGTAAACCACAACACCTACGAGTATCAAATCTAAAGAAAAAGCCTATATGTTTTGCTCCATGGACTAACTTATATGCAAACAAAAGAAACGGTTGGTGGAGATTCAAAGTCTGTTGTCTAAACGAAGAAGCCGCAGAAGTAGATAACATAGACGAATACTTTAAAAGCAATACTCTTAAAGAAACAACTGAAGCATTACAAGAAGGTAAGTTTCCTAAGAGTTGTATAAGATGTTCGCATATGGCAGAAGCTGGAGTAGATGAAGATATAGCATTATACGAATATCAAATATTAAAAATTAGACACAGAAAAAAACTTTACAAAAATAAAAAAGAACAAGATATATTTGTTAATAAATGTCAATCAGATGATCCTAATATAAAAAGTGAAGAGTGGGTAAGAAAAGAATTTGCTAAACTATCTCTTGATGATATAAAAGAAATACTTAATGATGACGATGAAAAGTTTATTCAATTAGATGTTCGTCCAGGCAACTTATGTAATCTTAAATGCAAGATGTGTAACACTGGTAGCAGTACTGAGATTGCAAAAGAATATATTGAATTACACAAAGATAAAAGATTTATAGATAGACTTAAAAGTTATGATAGAGATTCTACAAATCAAATAGCATGGGATAAACCTAAAGGATATTATGAATCCTTAACAAAGAATTATACCAATACCAAAGAACACAAAGACGAGATATATGAATTGTTTGACTATGCTAATTTAAGAAGACTTAAATTGCTAGGAGGAGAACCAAGTATTGATCCAACTATAATATCAATACTAGGACATCTAAAAGAACAGGACTTACATAACAGTAATGATTTTAAATTACAAATTACATCAAACTTAACTAATGTGAATAAAATTTGGACAGACTACTTTGATGCGTTTAGTGTCAAGTTAACAGTAAGTATGGATGGTGCTGGAAGAAGTTATGAATACATTAGAGCTCCAGCTAAATGGAAAACTATTAAAAGCAATATGTTTAAAATACCTGAGAAGCTTTATCAAGATATGTCAATTAATATTGTAGCAAGTAATATATTATATCTAGACATTAAACATTGGATACCAGAACTAGCTGACTTACAAAACCAAATTCCATTCTATTCAAATATAATTGAGTGTTATCAGCCTAACCATTTAACTTTAAAAGCTATACCTTATGAGTACAGATTAAGAATACATGAAGATATCAACACGTTAAAAAATGAATACTTACATCAAAAAGAAATATATAAAATATTAAATGCAATGGATCAAGTTCTAACAAAAGAGTTATCAACAAAAGATCATGATAAAGATTTACTTAGACAATTCTTTCTAATTAATAGAAAACAAGATCAACTTAGAAAACAAAATCTCTTTGACATAAATTACACCAAAGAGATATATGATAATATAGAATTTAGAAAATAGTTTTAAGCTTCGTATCTACAAGTTTGTCCGAATGGTGCTTCTATATTCTTATCGTGATTAGAATGAATAACCCAAAGTGTATCACAGTAATTAGGATCTCCCCAACTACCCCATGGATAACCATCTGTGAATACAATTAACTTCTTAGGCTCTACTCCATTATCTTTCATCCATTTAAAGTTAGCTTCAAAGTCAGTTCCACCATACCCAGCAAGTTGATAGTCTAATAAATCTTTATCAACACCAAAGTCTTCTGGGTTATGTACTTCAGTATCAAAGCACCATAGCTTTAATTTGAAATCAGTGTACTGACTCATAATACCTTGTACTTCACCTAAGAAGTCTTTCATCATCTTGTTTGATATAGATCCTGATGTGTCTATTGCTACACAGATATCTATAGTCATATCATTTTTCAAACCCGGAAGGATTGCATCAACACCCCAACCTTTTCTACTTGGCTTCATCCAAGTAAAGTCATTTTTAATTACACTAGTAATCTGTTGATCCAACATTGTTCTCCAATCCATCTTTGGATTAGTAATATCTTTAATTAATCTTTCTACTCCTCCAGGAACTTTACCTGCACCAGCAACCTGTGCCGCCTGTATGACAGCATTCTTAATTTCATCTTTAAGAGCTTTTCTTTCTTCTTTAGAAATTTTTTCTGGTCCAGATCCGGATCCACCTTTTTTCTTCTTGTCCATTTCATCAAGAAGTTTATCAATGTGCATATCCAAAGTTTCTTTCTTTGGTGGTTGTGTTTCCATTAAATGATCGTATATCTCATCTGTATACATATCATTATACTTACGATCAAACAAACCTTCTTTAGGCATAGTACCAATACCTTGATTAATTAAATCTCTATTAATAACATAGTCACCTGCCATGTTCCAATACTGAGCATCTCTTGTTACTCTTCTTTCCATATGATCATAAACACAATGCATCACCTCATGGGCAATAACAAAGTCTAACTCTTTATCATCAAGAGCACCTAAGAAATTTTTATTGTAATATAAATGTTTTCCATCAACTGCCGCGGTAGGACACCAATCAGTTGCATCTTTAATAATCAATCTTGTAGCAAGATTACCAAAGAAAGGATGATTAAGAAGAAGTCTTACTCTACTTTGAACAATGTTTCTTTTAACTTGTTCACTATCATATTCCTTATTTTTAGTAGCTGTCTGCATTTTTTTACCTCTAACTGCTTTGTTCATACTATTATAATAACACGAATTGGGTATTTGTCAACCACTAAAAAACGTTGAAATATGGGTTATCTTTAACCGTTCCAAAGTCCAAAGTCTCCACAGATCTCTCAAAATCCAGCCTTTCTTTCAATACATATCTATCTACAATATCTCCAATAAACTTGGCATCTTTTCGCATACCACAGTATATTTTGGTACCTGAGAAATAAATCCAGGACTTAAGGTTTTCCTGAATCCAATTACTGTCCAATTCCTTTTCTAATGTATCTGATATTTTACTATCATGTATTTCAACTGCCCAACAAGGAAATGTTATTTGACTTTCATTATCAACTATCATATGGTCCTTTTGATGTTTTGTATTGACTCATCTTGTTATCTATTTCAGCATAGTATTGATCTACTTTTTTACTATCTAACTTAGATAGTATATAGAAACTAAAGAAACAAGGGTATCCATTTACTCCACGTGTTCCTTGCTTATCCATATATTCATAAATCATACCTATATCTTGCATTCTAAGTTTCTTTAATTCAACCATATCCAATAGTCCTAAAGCCAAGAATACCATTCCAACTGTACCATCTTTTCTATCTTTTAGATCAACGTGCCTGTCTGTAAACACTCTACCTGTATAGATATCGTGAGCAAGTTGTTTTAGATTGTCTTCAGATCTGTTTTTAAGAACTGTTGGCGGCTGTATTTTTTCTATTGTATAGTTTGTTTGCAAGTTATTTGTTGTTTTGTTTAGCCATTAATTGTAATTTAACTTTGTTCCAATATGCAATCGCCCATGCACTCAAGTATGGTTGATGTAGTAATCTTTCTATACTAGCCAGTCTTTTTTGATTTAAGTTCATTTCGATCTCCTTTTAAAACTTTAAACATCTTTTTCTTATTGATAGTTTCTAGTTTGTTATTAATTTTTCCTATCTCTTTATTTAAGTGTGCCTGGGTCTTAAGCAAGGCATACTTCTCTCCCATTAATGCCATTTCATCAGAGTGTGTTGATATATCAATTCTTTTTGTCATTTGTTTTCTCCTTATGAAAAGTATAAAGGTCTTGATAGGTTCCCATTGCTATTGAGCTTGTTATTTTTAAATTGTTTATTGATTTCCCTACACGAGATAGCCTAGCTACTGCTCCTGGATCTCCTTTTAGTTTTTTAGCTTTCTTAACTATGTATTTTGCAAAGTCTAATATCTCTGCTTCTAGTTCTTCATAGAACCATACTCTATCATCTGAATCACTAGCTACTGAATGTCTTACTATCAGTTTATCTAGCTTTGGTAATTTTTTATAAGTTTTAGTGGACATATTCCTTTACAATACTAATTGAATGATTTAATTCGTATAACAAACTTTCTAGCTTTTCTATTTCTTTTTCTGAACTAGAGTTTTCTATTCTTTCTTCTAGTTCTTTTTTCTCTTCTAATAATCTATCTATCTGTTTATACATTAAGCTACCTTTGTATCTGTTATATCAAAAGCCCATTGATCCCAAGGTTCAGTATCTGTTGCTTTTAATAAGCTCTTAATAACTTTATAACCTGTAAACGATTCTAGTGATTCTAAAACTGTTTGAGCTATATCTTCATTAATATAATCGCACCACATAGTTCCATTTGAAAACCAAGGTTCGATTTTATCTTGATGTTCAACTGCTACATCATATTTTACTTGATCCATTGCCATTTTTTCAAAAGCCATTTTTATCTCCTTTGTTTGGGCGGGAAGTCCACTCAACTTGAACAGAGCAGAGAGAGGCGAGCGAACTTCCCATAGTGTTACGCCTCAACTATTAGTGAGCCGTATCTCTTATAGAACTTGTCAAAGCTCTTAAGATTCTTTGGTGAAAACGGTAACTGATATGTTTTAAGAGCAGTTCTGGCTCCTAGTACAACCATTTCCGTTTCAAAGTTGTCCATAATAAATGTTAAGAAAGCATCTGCCATCTTGTGCCAGTCAGCCATCTTCTTGGCTTTAGTAGCCTTCTCACATTCATTTTTTAGTTCATAACACATTGAAGTTATCAAAGTGTACATCGCACTAATCTCTTTTGTTTTCAAATCCTTTACTTTACCTTTAAGGATGTCTGTTGGATTAGGTAATTGTCCAGCTATCTTTCTATGTGCCTGGAACTTCACAGCCAAACCTTCACCAACTGCTCCTGCAACGATGTCAGTCATCTGTGTTGAATCCATTTTGTCATCTAGTACTTCACTTACGAAGCTCCATGATCTTGGAGTAGCAAAACCCCTTGAACTTGAAGAAGGATCAAAATCATATAAGTCCTGTTTCGCAAATGTCAAGTAACCAACAACATCTGGATGAATTTCTTTTGTAACTGCCCATGCTAACCAATCATCAAAGTTCACAGCCATTTCTATGTGTACCATTCTGTTTGCAAGTGGGCTAGGCATTCTGTAAGTAACACCTCTATCAGTTTCTCTATTACCAGCTGATACAATTGATACTCCTTCTGGTAATACATAGTTTCCAATCTTCCTGTTAAGGATCAACTGATATGCCGCCGCCTGTACTGCCGGTGGTGCCGCATTCATTTCATCTAAAAATAAGATGTCAGTTGCTTTTGGATCTGTTGGAAGATCCACTGGTGGTGCCCAGTCCATAACATTTTTATCTTTGTTGTAATATGGAATACCTCTTAAGTCTGTTGGTTCCATAAGTAGCAATCTAAGATCGATAACATTTCTTTTTAACCTGTTACCAATTTCTTGAATGATATCGGATTTACCAATTCCTGGTGCACCCCAAATCATTACTGGTCTTTTTCTTTGAATTAGATGCATTATTTCTGCAATAGCATCTTGTGGTCTTGTAGTCCTTGTTTGTGTTTCTTGTTTAGGCATCTGTTCCTCTTTCTGCTTTGTTTATATTATAATAATAACACAAAATTGGATATTGTCAACCAGAAAAATTCAATAAAAAAACCTAATGAAATAGCGATTTTCCGGGGGTACTTGGGTACCCGAGCGGTGCTTTGACCCCACTGTACGACCCTTAAAACGCGAAGTTTTTATAGGATTTGAAGCAAATATACTGTTTTATTGATTTTCATCGGGTAAAGCAGGTGGTTCTTGATAACTCTCATTTACCCATCTTGACCTTGCCCAAGCGTCTAAATCGCCGTCTTGTAGTTTAAGTTCCATAGCATCACGTTGGCTAAACAGTACAAGTTTCTTATTATCCAGGTACCATGGAAACAACATATCTCTTTCTAGATATTTTACGTGTAGGTTCTTTACTTGGAATCCATTCCTTAATGGAATTGGATACAATTTAAAGCAAGTCTTTAATTCGTGTAGTCCTTGTTTGTTTATTCTTAAACTTTCTTTAGCACTATATTCATTGTGCCATATAGCAGGAGCATTACCATCATCATAATAAGGAATATCTCTATATCCTTTAATTGCTTCGTAGGTTTCTTTATGTCGTTGGTTAGATAGTAAGTTACGTACCTTAGCTCTACTTACTTTGTTCATTGCTTTTATCATCACTCTTTTCTTCTACTTCTGTGATGACTTGGCCCTGCGTTAATTTAACTACCTGGAATTCTTTTGCATTGAATATTTTGTTTAATCTTTCAGCCAAGTTGAATGCATGACCTGAATTACTGAAAGAAACTTTTTTATACTTTGGTCCTGGATAGTTTACCAAAGTGTTTAAACTTCTAAGGTTAATAGGTTTACCTTGATAGAACACACTGTAAATTGCTTCTGCTTTAAGAACCTGCTCACTTTTATAGTTCTTAGGATTTGTATGCTCTAGTATTATATCTGGTTTAGGTCTGCTCATAATTTATTTTGTTTGCTCCATATATATTATTTATCGTATTTTATACTACTACATATAAGATACAAGTATTTTTGCACTTCCAGAAGTAGCACTAGCTACATTAAAGTACGCCTTAATAACTGCATCTGCACCTGTGCTATATTGGTAAGCTGGCTGTATAGTATAGGTTCCTGTTGTTCCTAAATCTATTTCGTCATTAGTTACTAGCCTATTGTTAACTGTATCGTCACCAATTGTTAATGTAGGTGCGTCATCAAATGCCTGCGTTACTTCAACACTGATTAAATTAATTCTTGAACCATCTGATACTGTTCCAATTGTTGTTGTACCTGATCCACCTGCCTGTGTAATAGTTGCTGACAACGTGTTTGCATCTGTGTTTGCTGAATCTTCATCTGCAAGTAATTTCCATGCACCTCCACTGTAAACATAGAAAGCATATTCTCCATTACCATTATCAATAACATAAGCTAGGTCACCTACAGATGGTGACAATGCATTTCTTGCCGTGATATCATTTACAACTGTTGTACTTCCTCCTCCAGCAACAATACCTTGTTCAACTGTTACTGCCAAAGGATGTCTACCATTGTGTACTGAAAACAATCCTAAATCATTTAATGGTGTTCCTGTTGTTTCATCTAACAATATTTCACCACCATCTGATCTTGTTAATTTTATAAAGTTACCTGACGATGCTCCTGTAGTTAATGGCCAACCTGATCCTGATGATGCACCTGCTACTGGATTACCTTGTCCATCATTACCTGTGTTGACAATAGTGATTGCACCACCTGTTGAATTTGTTAGCACAACATTTGTTCCTGATTTAGTTGCTGTAATGTTTGATGGACCTGCCGCATTTACGTCTGCAACAATATCATCTGCAATACCAACTGCAATACCGTAAGTGGCTTGACCTGATGTTGTTGTTGAGAAAGTTACTGCTGTTCCATTAATTGTAATTGAACCACCTGGGTATATACCAACTAATCCATACGCCAAACTTTCTGTTGCCGTTGTTGCTGTAGAAGGTGATGGTGAAGTTGATGCTGTAACTAGGTGTGTAGCTGTACCACCATTAATGTCTGATATTGCTTGTGTTAATGATGTGCCTGTAAAAGTAACTGCTGTTTCATTAATTTCTAAAACATCATTTGCTGTTACTGTTGGATCTACTTGTGAACCAGTTACTGATGATGCGATAGCGTCTGCTATCTTTAAAAACTGTATCTTACCTGAAGTTGAAGTTGTAGTTAATCCACCTGCTGTTGAATTGTCTGTATATATAAAGTCTCCTACTGATCCTGGTATTGAAGGATTGAAATCTATAATTCTTGTATTTGGTCTTAACATAAATTGATTAGGACCTGGTCCTGCATTAGTAACTGTACCAATTGTTTTATTTGCTGATGCTGATGTTGTTTTTGCAAATCCTGATCCAGTAATTGAAACAACATCTCCTGCACTAAATCCATGTGATGTTTGATCTAATACATAATGCATCTGTGGATTTAAATATTGAAATCTTGAGTTAATGTTTTGATAAAATGTAGCACTTGTGATAGATGCTGGAACTGGATCTATCATTGGGTGTCCATTTTCATTTAATTGAAAAGCTACTGCGGCACCTGATGCAAATACACCTGAGCCTGATGCTGATCTAAATGTGTTGTATCTTAACCAATCTTCTACCACTGCTGTAAATGAAGTTGACGTCTTAGCTGATATAGAAACTATTCTACAACATATACCTGATGTTGCTCCTGCAATCCAATCACCTACTTGTATATCAAGACCATTGTACTCAAAGTCTTTTCTTGTTAAGTGAGAACCATGTGCCTGTGCTGTTACTGTTCCTTGAACTGTCCATTGATAGAACTTTGGATTGGATCCACCTGAGTACCATTTATCACCTTGTCCATCATTGTGTGGCCATTGTGCTTTATTGGCTATTGATGTAATGTTTAAACTTAAAACTTTTGCTGGTTTGTTTACGTCTATGTAATTGGTTTTGTAGGCCATCTATTAGCCTCCCATTACCAATTGTATCCATGCATGAGTAACTGTACCAAATGATCTTGATGCACCAGTATCTGCTTCAGCCGCCTTAATCTTAATTG
>MDTG01219582.1_pt1 | contig 13023 bp, 16 predicted proteins | sample 811421 | NCBI WGS metagenome assembly MDTG01 (sample SAMN05326645, study PRJNA326480) | marine metagenome | isolation source: seawater | place: Pacific Ocean: South East | collected 2011
AGACCTTCACCATCTGCAATCGGTTTAGTTGGTCCGATAGCGAGAATGTGATCTCCTTCCTGGAATTTTTGAAGCTGGTTGGCTACGTAAGTCCCACGCTTGTCTAGGAGTTGGACTTTTGTAGGAATCTTTTTGTCGCTTGAAGGTAAGGCTTCAGTGATTAGATCGACTAGTCCTTCCTGCTCTTGAGCAGTGTCTGTGACCCTAAGGCCCAGCATGAAGATGTTCATTGAGATTTCGGTAGACGGTAGATCGGTGTACGTTTAATGCTTTGGCGATCTGGGAGACAGAAACGCCTTGGCTATGGAAAGCTAGCAGCATTCGCTTGTCACCGCCAGTTAATTTCGATGCTTTGTCTGTCTTGTACGAAAAATGGTACGGGTTAACACATTCTTTATTATTGCATTCAGTCTTGACAACACTGTCCTTTCTAATATCCATATAGTCGAGTATGAGATTCCTAAGGTACAAACGGACACCGAAGGCATAGAGCACTGGAGAGTTGTTTGTGTAAGACCCTTTCCACTCGTAACAAATTGAGTGGCTGAAGTTATTGTATGCGAGGTCGCAGAAAAGTTTGCTGACTGAGTCTTTTACACTTTTTTGTTTGTAGTCCAGTGTAAATCGCTCAAGCCCAAGTGCGCGACTGATGTCGAGAGCTTGAGCTTGCGCGTGGTTGCTGTCGTTAGCTGTAACTCCAATCGATTTAGTCTTATTGCTTCTGTATCCAATCAGAGTGTAATTATCATTCAACTTCGATACCGAAAAGGCTTGCTGCTGCTTTCCAGCCAAGACCAAGCTTTTCTTCAGCGAGCATTGACTTAATCATTTCGTCTGTGTACCCCCATGTACGAGCACGTTCGAGTGCTGCAAGACCAAGCATACCTGTATTCCCTTGGTCGTTAATAAATGAGCGCAGTAAAATAGTTGCTCCAACAGTCATGATCAAATCTATAACTAGGAGTCAATCTAACTAGTGAGTAGTCAAAGTCAACGACTTATTAGCGAGCTTGAGCAGCTGCACCGATCCTCATACCAGCTGATTGTGCTTGCGAACGTGCTTGCGCGAAGCTAATTCCTCTAGAGGCAGCCATTCGCTCAAGTCCTGCTGCACCAATAGCTCCGCCACCATCGTTGTAGCTAGGAGTCTGGAATGTGGCTGCAATCTCGCGAGCTGCTTGTGTAGGTGCAGGTGCAGATGGAGTCGGAGTCGGAGTCGCAGCTGGTGCTTGGTAAGCAAAGCTTGCGTCAGCACCAAGAGATTTCAGAGCTTCAGGTCCGTACTGCATACCTTGCTGCTGTGCAAACTGCTTAATAGCAGTGTCACTTAAACCACGATCGCGTAAACGATTGACTGCGGAAAGACCAATTGCACCTTCAGTAAAGTCACCACCTTTAGCAGATGAAGTATCGGTATTGATACCAAGCGTCATGGCTGCTGTGGGACCAAACTTAATTCCTTCTGCTTTTGCCTTCGCAAGGATCTCTTCGTTACCGCCGAACCTGTCGCCGTAATAACCCATGTACTCACCGATTCCGCGAGCACCAATGGTGTCACTTTCACCAGTGTTACCACCAATGAATGAGCGAAGCTCTCTATCTAGGAACTCGTCTGGTTTTTTAACAAGAGGAGGCGTGGGGGCTGCTCCTCCTCCACCACCGCCACCGCCACCTGAGCCGGAGCCACCGTCGTTATTCACTGGAGGCAAAGGTGTGCCTAGGTACTCGGTAGTGGTTTCTTTGTAAGGATTGCTTCCACCAGTTTGAGCGCCAGGGAAGTTAGCTCCATACCCCATAACGGTATCTTCACGCTGATAACGCGGGTAGAGAGCTGAGTAATACTCTTCAGTCCCCGTGGAAGTTATAGCGTTGCCTGTTCGTCCCGACTGAAATGCACCGGGGTCTACAGTTTCAAGACCTAATCGTGTTTGTGATCCTTCAGTAGCAGCTACTTCACCAGCTGGACTGTTCGTAGTACTAATAACACCAGGAGCAGAGCCACTAGTTGCACTTTTTACATCTTGATACCGATCACCAGCAAATCGATCGATATCTTGACGGATTTGATCATCAGTAGAACCGTCTAGTCGTGAGGCATTCTCTTGTTCTCTCTGGCTATTAAGCTGTTCAGCAATACTACTTAGATTGCTACTGCCATTAGAAGAAACGGCTACGTCATCTCCGTACTGCGTACTCTCTACATCCTCTCCGTTAAGTAGATCTTGCAGAGTTCTAGGAGATCTAGCACGAGTAACGCTGGAGGAAGTCATTCTCTAAGTGTCGCCTTTGATTTACAGTTTAACAGTCTTAATCTGTCCTGACGAAAAACCGTTGAAGGCTAAACCCAGGACCGACTGTTGCTTTTAAAGTACGCATAATTCTCTTAGCATCCTCGTGGTTCCTAAACGGCTTAGCTTGTTCTTTTCTTTTACAGTAAGCTACTAAACGTTTTTTCTCTCCATTAAGAGCGTCTGACACATAGTCTTCATAGTGAGTTATCACCCACACCTCTTGAAATCGAAGCAGTGGCATTTTTTCTACTTCGTCGCTGGTATATAAGGTACCAACATAAGTATTTTTAGCTTTTTTAGTTACTTTCTTTTCTTTGTATTTAGAAGAGGTAACAGTTACTGCAAGTTTTTTAGACACCGTGGATTGTTTCTTGACTAACGGTGAGTCAACTACTGCTTGTTTACTGCTAGCACCTAGTTCTTTTTTAAGCCTCCGCGCAGCGTTAGCAGCGGCCAGTGCTTTAGGGAACGATTCGGCGGTGAAGACAATCCCTTGGTCGATCCGGCAACAACCTACAAATCCTTGGTCCGTCTTAGCGGTAAAAATTTCTTTCTCGAAGGGGATATTGGTGATTTCCACTGGGCTGTAACGTTATATTGCCATGAGGTTACCAGACTTACTTTGCTTCTGCCCAGTTGTCTCCAGACGCAGCTTCAGCAAGCACAGGAACTTCTTTCAAAATTTTCTGTCCTCCTCTAAGCATACAGTCTTCCAGGATTGCTTTGTATTGCTCAACCTTCTCTTCCTTAGCTTCGATAACTATTTCATCATGAACGCAAGCGATCAGTCGACAGTCGTCTGTATCTAGGTGTTCGACGAGATAGGAAAGACTAATTTTTAGGATGTCTGCCCCAGCTCCTTGAATGATGTTGTTGCAGGCAACCATCATGGATGCGTCGTCGTAACTCAGTAGTCTTCGTCTTCCGGTAGCTGTGCGCGAGTAAGTCCAGCCATCGGACACCAAGTCAGCCATGGACTTGTGCCAGCTCTTCAACGCTGGATATGCCCTGTGGAAGGCGGCGTGCTCAAGCTTGGCTTCTGAGTAGGACAAAACAGTACCACTCTGTGCGCTGTAGGTTCTGTATTTTTTATAACCCATTCCGTAAAGCAGGGCAAAATTCATGGTCTTGCCGGATTGCCTCTGCTCCTTGGTTACTTGCTCAAAGCTGCATTGGTAGATCAAACTTGCAGTCACTGTGTGTAGATCCTTCCCGTCAAGAAAAGCTCTCATCATTTGAGGGATTGGAATCAACTCTGCGCCTAACCTCAGTTCGATCTGACTGAAGTCGCAAACAATCAGTTTGTATCCAGGCGTGGCAATAAATGTTTCTCGGAAAGCTTTTTCCCTAGGGACTTGCTGGGCATTGATGGCGAACTCAGTCTTTTGTTTTGACGCAGCAACCCGTTTACATCCTGAGCTAGTAAAACGACCACTGTTAGACCCGAGCTGGCGATAACCAGAATGAATACGTCCAGAGACAGGATGAATGTTGTCAAGAAGCTTTTGAACGTGACCAAGTTTCGTTTCAATCTTGGTTCTTTTTCTGTAGAGGAGGAGTGTTTCATCTTTACTATTAAACTCAGCAAGTTCTATCTGAGACAGAGTCGGCTTTCCAGATGTAATGCTTCTTGGTGTTTCAATTCCGACAAGATCAAAGCACTTGATAACCTGTGCGCCTGATCCGGGGTTGAAACCTTTTCGCGGATTCTTGCTGACTGAAATATTTCCAGAAAGGTCTCTCTCGAGTTTGTGTTCATCGTCAAGACGGGAATCTAGATCCTCACAAAATAGTGTAGTAAGTTCTTCAAGCTCCTGCTTTACCTTAGCTTCTAGGGCTTTCAGCTTAGTGATATCTACATTGAATCCTGTGTATGACATCTTAGCGACAGTGCTTACGATCTTGCTTTCGAGACCAAAGACTGGCAGAAGGTTCTCCTCTGTAATTTCTGCCAACTGAAGTGATGCAATTTTCGGGAGGATTGCTACGTCACCAGCTGCATACACAACCTGCTCTTCGTCAAGTTCGTCTTTCGACCAGTCGCTGACCTGTTGGCTCTTGTCGATCTCTAACTCAAGTCTCCTCTCTGCCACAGCCTTAAGACTGTTTGATATGTCTGCGTAGTAAGCCCTCTGAATCTTCGGAGAGAACTTTTGCTCTTTAAAGCCACTACGGAGGCATCGCTCAGCGATCATGGTGTCAAAAACTTTTCCCTTGTAATCAAGTCCAATGTGGAGAAGAAACTTGAGATCGAAGAAGAGGTTATGAACAATCATCATCTCGCGAGTCTTGATGTAATCCAAAAGCTTCTCGGTTGTTTCCTCAGATAATTTGAAGAAGTCAAAGACATAAACAACACGAGTCTCTGCCTTCGGAGACGAGTCGCACATCTGAAGGAGGCGTGGTCGAGCGATCATGCAATCCAACCCAGTCGTTTCTAGGTCGAGGCAGATCTTCGGAAAGTTCTCTAGTTCTGTGAGTGCTGTAAGAGCTGCATCGTCAGTGACGACGTATAAGACAGTGTGATCCATTTGATGTTTATCAGAGCTGGAGTAGTAACACGTTGAGCATAGCGAACTATCCGTGAAGTTCAATCGTTTCTTTCCATAAAAAAAGAGCCACCCCCTCTCAAGGGCAGCTCTACGCATCTCCAGAATCAGGCTACGACTTTCCAGAAAGCAGAGATGTAATCTTCACAATCACTCCAGTTTCTCATCAGTTTGACTGCGCCTTTGGTTAGAGACACAGTGAACACACTGCGTTGAAGGTGCCCAGTTTCTTTCTTTTTTTGATCTACAGCACCGTATGTTTTCTCCGACTTGATGTCGACCAAGCCGACCGAAGCCAGATACTTCAATCCATCACGCAACGCGGTGTATGTAGGAGACTGATGGAAGGGTTTTACTCCCTCCTTTTTACTAAGCAAAGCGCGAAAGCCATGCTTACTGTTTTCGAATCCTTTGAACAGGCGTGGCGAGTCCTTCGGAGAGTTCTGTCCAAACTTCTCAAGGTGAGTAACAATGTCTTCGCCGATCTCTCTTAGTGAGCTGCGATTACCGCTCTCAAGAGAAGACAGAATCATTGCTGCCCCTACATTTTTTAGGCACTTTTTGGAAAGGATTTCCTCCATGGAGTCGAACGGATCTTGCTCGATGACCTGAGAAGGGATTACAGATTTCTCACCTGTCTTTCTATAGGTGCGTTTGGTTGTTGGATTGAACTTACGACCTCCTTCCATTGCGAGCTTTGCTGCGAGCGTGGCTAGACGAGTGTCCTTGTCAGCAATTGCCTGAGCAAACAGTTTCTTAGAGTCGACAGCCTTGATATGGCGCTTGAGGTCAATTGTCACCGTAATGTCGTCAGGGCTGTGGCTCAGAAGAGTCTTCACTTCCCCCTTATCGAGTTCGAGATCACCGAGGCAGTAGCTAATGTTCATGCAAAAAGATCTTGCTGGCTCCATTTATAGTGCCATCAATTGATTGCTGCAAGTAGTGATCACTAACAATCAAAAATTTTGCTAGTGTTTGTATATAGACATAGCGTATCGTTTATCATGGTCTGCATCTCTTGCGCAATAGTGGTGCAGTCCGACTTCATTAACTTAAGATTTTTCTTTACTTCCAGCACATCCACACACCCAATGGTTTGCTCCAGTGCCACGCTGAGAGGAAGTGTTACTTCTTTGGCGTTGTCTTTATTGGTGTTATAAATAAGCACATTGAAGGTGTGGAGTTGAGGTATATACGAAAGTTTTGCATCCTTGGCTTCAAATACAGCATGACTAGGGAAGCTCTCAGGATCGAACAACTCTGCGATCACGATATCTGAGATCCATTCCAATAAAGTCATTGGTACTTCTTTTAGGCTTTTGTACTTTGCGGCGATAGTCAGCACTTCTCGAAGTGCTACGGCAGTAGGTGCTGTCATCTATAGAAGAACGTTTTGGAATAGGTCAGAGGACGAGGCATCGTTGTGAACGTCGATTTCCTGTACGTCATCTGCAAAAGATAATAAGGTCGTAGACATCTCGCCAATACAGAAACAATTCATTTCAACACCTGTTTGGTCCTTCCATTCGCGGAAGTCTTTGCTCAGCTCGTCGCTCACAAAGTCCTGACCATCAGTGATTAGAAGGATATCTGCCCGAGAATCTGTAGTCAGGTTCTGCATTGCGTAATTCAGTACTGCGGGGAACGAGGTACCTCCGTTGCACTCCCAGGACAGACAAAAGTCGAGCAGCTCGTCTTTGTTGGCATTGTTCGGTTCGAACGAGAAGGAATTAATAATCTTGGTATCGAAGAGGGCGATGTGAACTGATCGCTTCTGTTTTATTGCTTCTTCAGCAACTACAAGGGCCATCGACTTACTCCACAACTCAGACTCTCCGTTCATCGAGCCGGAGATGTCCACGAAAATCATGATCGGACCTTTGTCTAGGTTCTTGACGTTGGCTTCGTAATCCTTACAGAGGATTGTTTTCTGGCTGTACTTGAGTGCGAAGAGAGCCTGTCCCTCAGGCGTGGCAGCCAGTGCGAGTTCAGTAGGGAATGCTTGAGCTACTGAGTCAGCGAACTTAACTCCGACAATATCTGAGTAAGCAGCCTTCCCTCTCCTTGCTCTCTTGCGCTGATTCCATGCACGACGCAGAGCACCGAGACGATTGGCAAGAGCTATAAGTTTTTTGTTGTCACGTAAGCGAGAAGCTAGTTGCTGCTTCTCTTCAACCGACTTCCGTTTGTGACTACCTTCTTGGTCGCCAGACAAATGACTAAGTGCTTTGCTGATTTCTTGTGCTTCTTGAGCTGCTTTATCAACTGCATCTTGAATCTCAGGTCGCATCTGCTCTCGCATCTGCTGGTGATACTCTTCGATGTGTTTGCCAAGTTCTTTGCCCATCTCCCTAACTTCTTTTGCTTTCTGGAAGTCGCCAGCTTTTTTAGCTTCCACGAACTGTTTACGTAGCTCGTTTAACTCATCGACTGCTTCCCCCAACCCTGTGGGATCTAGTTGACGATTGTTGATTGCTTGATCAAGTACCTCAGAGAGTTTGTTGAGAATGCTGATTGAGTTGTTACCTGAGTTGAACTGGTTGCCATAGCAAACTGGTGAAACGGTTGCCCAACCAGGGGAGTTCATCACGTCCTGTAAAAGACCAATCCAGAAAGCATTCTCTGGTTTGTAATTAGCGGGAGCTTCCTGCGCCTCGCCATCTTGTTTTGCTCGGAAGTAGTCCTCAGCGTCTTGCAAAGAAATTACTGGATTCAAGTTCTCTCCTTGATACAAAGCTTCGAACAACTCTTTTCCAAACCGACTTAGTTTTCGAATGTCATAATGCGAAGTTAAGTACTTAACGCGGGGAGCTGCATCTCTTACGTAGTCAGACCAAAGAAAGTCTGTCAGGGCAGAGACTTTGAGCACCATTGGCTCGTTGTCACTTAATCGAATGAACTCAGATTTGATGTCAATCATTTCAGTTAGTGGTAAATCGGGACAGGGATTTGGTTATTGATTTGATGTCGCTTTCGTTTTGACTATGCTGCTTCATCATCTTTAAACGAACCTCTTCAGTTACTCTCAACTCATCATCATCCATCGCTTCGTTAAGTCTTTTCTGAATTGTGTTTAAGTCGGAGAGACACTTGCTGATGTTCTTTGCCACATCCATATGAGTCTTGGTGTCGGAGATTTTTCTCGCTTTAGCGTCCCAGCTATAGAACTCTTGCATGATGCTATTAGCAGCATTCTGATTCTCTTTTACAAAGCGACTTCCGGTGACAATTGATGCATCTAACTGTTCGTAAATGATTTCTTTATCGTCTTCGGATTGATACAGGATGTGAGGCAGTGTCTCTAAAAGAATGTGAGGGTGAAGCATGCTCTCACCTTTTACAACTGAATAACCACGTAGGAACTGAATAATCTGCACTCGACGACGATCAGAAATATAGATTCCGCTGACTTCTAGCCTCTCCATTACGTCGCCAAACAAACCAGCAAATTTAGGCGTAGGTTTAATCGCAGCAGCTTGCTTTTGTAGCTCAACTAAATCACTCTGAGTCAGTTTGGAGATAACCTCAGGGCGTGGCTCAATATCCAGCGACCACATGTCTAGCTTCCTTTTGCTAACTGGCTTTTGGAGCAGGTTTACTGTTGGTCGGAACAGGAAACGATCTAAGAAAGCTTGCAGGCTTTCCTCAGTTGGGAAGGAGTTTGTAGCTGCAACAATACTGTTGATTGGAGTCTGGACAACTTCTTTGCCGTTGTTGAATGTTCGTTCGTTGAGGATTGTTAGCAGACTGTTGAGCACAGCCGATGATCCTCGGAACAGTTCGTCAAGGAAAGCTATGTTTGCTGAAGGAAGATATCCCTCTGTGTCTCGTGTGTACTCATCTTTAAGAAGTTTGCTCACTGCAACGGGACCAAACAACTCGGATGGATCAGTAGTTGGGCTCAGCAGATAGCCAAAGTATTCGGTTCCTTTGAAGCCATTACTAATTGCTCTCACTAGCTCTGACTTACCAGTACCGGGGACACCGAAAAGAAATGCATTCTGCTTCGTGATTAAAGAAGCGAGTAAACCGTCGATAATTGTTTCGCGCTCAAGGAACCTGCTGTTGAGTTGAGCACGAAAGTCTTGAAAGTCTTTGAAGAGTTGAGTATTCATTTGAATAGGTTGAGTAATCGTGTCAGTAATGAAAGGCGTGGACGACGGTAAGGACCATCAATTGTCTTGGCTGCTCTTAGCCAAAAGTATTTGTTAGAAGTCACAGTCTTCTTTTTCTTCAGCTTGTAGACTCTCAATAGCACTAAGCTCATCGTCAACACTAACATGCTTTGCTGCAATGAACTCACGTTGCCTCTGCGCTGCTTGCTTAATTGACTTAACCCGCTGATTAGAGCAGAGCGTGAAAGTCTCAGCCTTGAGCAGGGTCGTTTCTAGCTGTTCCTCTGTTTCACAAACCTTCATGTCGCTCAGGATTGTTTGATACTCACCCGTAGCAGAGAGTGAAGTCTGCAAAGCCTGCATCCCGTCAGTTGACTCAGCACCATCGACCAATTCCTTCAGCTCTGCTCTCAGTAACTGACGCTGATTAGTAAAGCTGGTGAAAGCTTCACTTCTCTCGTGGGCACTGAGCTTTGTGTTCTTCATCCTTCTTCCTTGAGTCAGGATGGTACCGGTAATCAACTTGATTGTTTCTAAGCCTGGGACATGGTCTGCGATCACGTTTAACTCCTCAGCAGCTACCTCCCAGGAACCACGGCGATCAGAGTTTCCACCCGTCTGCCGATCACCCACGTTGGTGCTGTTCCTAACGTCCAGGTCGTCAAGGAAGAGTGCAAAGCGTTTACAAGCTTTGTCTTTCGCTGACTTCTGAGCTACTGTATACACAGCCTGTGTGTTGCATGCTGCCTCATATGCCATCTTCTCAGACAGTGTGTCTCCAGGCGTTGCTGCTACATCAAGTGAGACAGGGTGCGGTCCAACAACTTGAATCTCGATGGCGTTAGCGAAAGCTTCTTTTTCAGGGAAGACATTCATGTATGCAGCCTTAACTAACTCCTGAGACACAGGGTCTGCGAACAACGGTTCGATGGTTTTATTAACCATCTTTTCCCATCGCCTCATTTCTGTGTACCACTCACCTTTGAGTGATTGGTTCATATGCAGGAGAGAGATCCGCATTCTCCTAATCTTCGCCATGGCGTCTTCAAAATGGTGAGCCATTAAGAAGTGAGTTTCCGCGTGGCTGATGCAGTGCTCTGCGTAGATCTTGCTTTGTTCGATCCGAAGTTCGTTCAGACTCTCTTTGAGCATGTTCGAAAGGTTTGGTCTAATGCTGACCGCACCGTGCTCTTCCAGCGTCTCCACAGTCTGCGAAGGCAGCTGTAAGTCTTTCATCTTGAATTGAATTGTCTGGCGAACGTTGCTAGCAACTGTGACGCTCAGAAGGAATACATCGTTAGACATTAGTCAATCTCCAGGGGTGTAATGAGTGTTGCAATTTTGCGAAGAGCCAAGCCAAACGACTTGACGCACCGCGTGGCTTTGCCTGTGACCACAAGCTTTTCTTCTTCATTCTTTAAGTCGAGCTTTGCTTTTTTAAGTGCAGTCTCGTACTTAGCGATGCGTTCTTTGGCCAAAACAAGTGCGCGAGGCTCAGGTTCACTAGGGTTCAGAACTAATGCATAACGAGGTTGGATGACAATGTTCAGCCCTTGCTCTGGGAACTTAAAAGCAGAGTCATTACCTTTGTAGTCATCAAGACTGACATCACCTTGAAGAACAGATGGGTCGTTTAGAACCTCGACCAAGGATTGCTTGGCTTCGTCTAAAGCGTCCGCGAAAGGTGCAGCGGCATCGAGTATTTGTTGTAGCTCACAGAATGAATCAGCTGTTGCCTGTCCTCTGCGTTTGATTTGGATGTGCGTAGTCATTTCAGTTTCGGTGTGATGTGTGCCTCATGTGAGGCTTGTACAAATCCTAGAGCCAAGAGAGCAAGGCGTCAAGGGTTGGCTACTATAAAAGTCTTGACTCATCCAGTTCAGCATGAGCCACAGTCCTTTCGGAAGTCCAAAGGGGTAATCTATAAACTTTCTATAACAAAGAATTTCTTGACAAAATGTCGTGCAGTGCAGATTATATACAAAGTTCAAGCAGACAATAAACTGCTGTAACTTGTAAGCAGCCTGAACTTGCGCCACTCTGTCAAGAAATCTCGCGTTGAAAGGAGTTAGGGATACTCCCTATTGGTTTTCCGTATCAGTATGTGAGCACTACAACCATCCTTTAGTGCCAGAGACTGAACGGTCGTGATTATATCGACCTGTTTCCCGATAAGTTTTCATCGGAGCCGACTGCATCCGGTTCCAGATCACCTGGCCGATGCGCATTCCTGGCCACAATGGGATTGGCGAGTGCTGTCTGGCATTCTTTAGTTCCAAGGTAAGGACAGAATCCCAGAAACCTGGATCGATGTATCCTGCCATCAGGTGCTCAAAACCAGCACGTGCGAGTGATGACTTCAGTGCGAACTGTCCGGTGATGTTGCCAGGAACATGGAACGTCTCCACCGTGTGAGCAAGTATGAACTCACCTGGGTACAACTTGAATGGATCTTCGCGAGTGAAGTCCTTGATCGAAATCTTTTCAAGCTGATCCACATCGGACTGCTCGACCATGATTTCGTCACCTAAGCGGACATCGAGTGAAGCTGGGTTGAGTAGTTCGACATCGAATGGAGCGACTAAACCTGCTCTGGCCAGCAGTTCAATCTGATAATCAGGCAGGACAGACACGGGGTTCTTAAACAAAACTCAGTGTCAATATAGCTGCGTGGGCACTGTTCAAACCACAGAACTAACAGGACATCTGTCTACAGAACTCAATACCTGCTGTTGTCAACCTAACCTTTCGTCGCTGAGCCTTAGCGCTTGTTGCTTCAACTTCAACCTTGATTAAGTCGATGTTTACGAGTCGATTTAGCACCTTGTCATGTGTGTGCCTCTCGAATCCGAAATAATCAACGATCACTTTGACTGGAACTAAAGCTCCTTCGGTATTAGCTAAGAAAAGCAAGTACTTGAGTTGATTGATGGTGGCACTTCTGTCAAGCCTTTGCATAAGGAGCAAAGAGTCCAAGTTGATTTGGATATTTTGAGACATCATGATTGTTTCTTGATAAGCATTTTTAAGAGTAGTGGGTACATCTCAGGTTGATCGGAAAACAGCACAGCTTCCCTTTCAAGCCACATTAAATGTTTGTCTTTCTGTTTTGCAGAGTATGTAGCAGCGTGGGATCTTGCAGACGCTGAAGCTGCTGTATAGATATCAAGGTAGAGATCTTTGCACTGTCGGGAGGTTCTAACTCCTTCGCATGCTGTAAAGAACGACAAGAGGTTATTATCTCCGATGCGACCATCAAGAGAATCTTGTACGAAGTGAAAAAGCTCATGGTAGAAAGTGGAATACCATAGCTTCGCTCCTATAATTGTGTGATTAACAATGCAGACTGTGCGCAGTTTGCTGTTGTACGTGCCCACAACCTTTGGGTCAAACTTACCGTTATGTTTGCAATGTGTTTGGTTTAGTTGGAGATTTAGCCCTGCTTTAATTGCTAAATCTTTAACCTGTTCAAAGTGATTGCGTTGTCTGACTTGAGGAGGTGCTGCTGGTGGACCAGCAAGAGCAGGAGCAGCCGTGGTAGCTAGGAGAGCTAGAGCTGTGAGTCCGGAGAAGATTTTCATGATGTTGTTCTAATGGATTTGGTTGCATTAGCTGCCTCTCTTAAAAAAACAAGACCGTTCTTCTGATCTGTAGCAATTGGGCTCTGTGAGTTGGTTGGTTCTTTCTGCTTTAGGTCAGCCAGCTTTGAATCAATGTCTTCAGTGAGCTGTGTGAGTTGGCCATCGTCTAGGCCGTTGAGGAAGAAGTCAACGGCAGCGATTAGCTGATTCTTGGTCAAAGGGTTAATCATCGTTTTGCTCTAGCCTGGAGAATGTTTTTGTAGTGATCATTAAATTGATCCGTGATTCGGTCGAAAATGCGATGTCTGAGCATTGAACCTTCTTTGTGCTCATAGTCTGCGTCTAAACCGCGCAAGAGAGCCTCTGTGGATGCTGAAGAGATAGCGTCACGAACTTCAAGGAAGTCTGATTCGCTCAGTGTGATACAGATCTTTGGTTCTTTGTCCATAGTGTTAGTTGTAAGTTGGTGTGGATTGTAGCGCGAGAT
>MDTG01250794.1_pt1 | contig 13022 bp, 10 predicted proteins | sample 811421 | NCBI WGS metagenome assembly MDTG01 (sample SAMN05326645, study PRJNA326480) | marine metagenome | isolation source: seawater | place: Pacific Ocean: South East | collected 2011
GGGGCGGTGGAAAACGAGTTCCCAATGGTTCTTTAAATGTTTCAGCAAGCGGAGAGAAACATCTCCCTATACTACAGAAGTTTAAAAAATCCGGTAAAAAAGTAGGTTGTGTGACCAGCGTTCCTATTACCCATGCTACTCCCGCCGGTTTTTGTGTGATGCAAAAGAATCGTGGAGACCAGAATAAAATTGCTGAAGATTATCTTGAAATTGAATTTGATGTTATGATGGGCGGTGGTAACGAAAATTTTGCGGCCGATAAGCGGGAGGATGGCCGTGATCTTTACAGCGAATTTGAAAATAAAAACTACCAGGTTTTTAAAACGAGAAAGGAACTTTTGGATTATGAAGGATCAAATAAAATCCTGGGCGTTTTTTCAGATGAGGCCTTACCGTACGCGATAGATCGTACTCATGATTCTAACTTAAAAGAAAATACCCCGTCTTTAGCTGAAATGGCCAAACAAGCCGTGCAACACTTATCTAAAAGCAATGATGAGGGGTTTGTATTACAAATAGAAGGAGGAAAGGTAGATTGGGCAGCACATGCTAATGATGCAGCGGCATTGTTATACGATCAGATCGCTTTTGATGAAGCGATCAAAGAGGTTATGGATTTTGCAGAAAAAGACAGGGAGACCCTTGTTATTATTACTACAGATCACGGAAACGCTAATCCCGGTTTAATTAAAGGGAAGTATGTGGATCAAAACTTTAGCAACTTACAGCATTTTACCCATACCAATGCCTGGTTGCTTGAGGAAATTAAAAAGAAAGCAAATTCATTTTCATCGATAAGGGAAATGGTTGCGAGTGTTAATGGCGATCAAACCATAACCGAAGAAGAAGCAAAAGTGCTTCTCAATTATTATCAAAAGAATAATGGAGGTTTATATAATACCGGGAACTTACCTTACGGGCCTCTTTCTGAAATGCAGAAGAAATATACCTCTATAGGCTGGATAAGTATGGATCATTCTGGGGATTACGTAGAATTGGCCGCTTATGGCCCGGGCAGCGATCAACTAAAGCCATTTGTAAAAAACTATGAGCTTCATGACTTTATGTTAGAAGTCGCCGAAGTAGAGGATAAGTTTTAGTGGAATCAAGAAATAATTACCGGAGGTTGATTGAAATCTTTGCAAGAGATGTTGTATCGAAGTTTCTATTTTTGGTGATTCGATACAAATTTTCCTTGAAAATTCACTCAATGTCCAAAATTAGATGCCATGAATAAGCGTACTACGGTATTTTATTGAATATAAATTCGGTTATATATAAAAAAGGGGATTGAAAATCCCCTTTTCATTATTAAAAAATAACCGGTAAAGATGGAGGTAAAAAGTGATTAATTGTAAAACCAACCATTATGAAACTTTACCGGCTTGTGTTATTGATCTTTTCTTTATTTAAGGCTAACATTACGTGTTACATCATTATAATCGCCTTCGATTGGCTTGCCATCTGCATCTAAAAGTTGTAGCCTGATCTTTACTTCGCCTTTAGGTAGCCCTTTAATAATGTATGGTTGCCATTTCGTAATCTCAAAACTTTCGCCGTTAATCGTGGCTTTAACATAGTTGCCGTTTTCTGAAAGCTCGGTATTTAACAGGAAAAAATCCAACATTAGATTTTCGGTATCTTTACCGGTATATTCTCCTTTTGGTCTACTATAAATTAAGGTGGGTTTATTGAGATCTACATTGGACTGTCGTTGAGGTGAATTCCCTACTTCAATGGTTTTTGCGACAAAAGAATTTGCGTTTTTAACCGATTCATGATAGGATCTACTTAAGAAAGCAACAATATGGTGTGTACCTTCAGAAAAGTCTTTAGAAAAGTTGGGTTCGTAGTGCGCCGAATAAGGATTGTTATCCACGATAAAATGAATATGCTGTCCTTTATCTGAATTGGCCAAAGTTTTAGTAATCTCGTTTTTATCTGTTTGCGCTCCTAGTTCGTAGTTTTCTACTTCAAACTTAAAATCAATCGTATTTTTGGAAAATTGATCACCTGATGGGGCAGTTAAAGAAAGTTTAGCATCACTAAAAGCAGGAGAATCCAGTAAAGGTTCAATCGTAATCTGCGAAATACTATCTCCCTGAGATGTTTCTTCAACTTGCACATTTTCACTTGCTTTTTTATCCTGATTCTTACAGGAAGAAAAACTAAGCAGGGCTACTGCAGCATAAAGAGGTAAGATTTTGTAGTTCATGTTGTTGATTTTTAGTACTTATTTTTTGGTTTAGTTATTTTAAACAGGCCATACATCCTGAAGCTGTAAACTTCCTGATTGCCATATGTTCATTTCCGAATTCGTTAGAAGACAGTTATTTAAATTTTCTTCGAGTTTTTCCTTATCGTAATTTATGCCAATAAAGACCAACTCATTTTTACGATCTCCTAATTTGGGATCCCAATTTTGCTCTATGTTTTCCTGATTTTCTAGAAATACCGGATGATCGATGCGCTGATTAAATGGCATTGATGCCCACCATACTCCGGCAGCATCTGTTTTAAAGGATCCCCCGGCGCTACTCCAAATAAGCGCCTGATCTGGGCGAGAAGCCAACCAAAATAATCCTTTGCTCCTGATTATTCCATGTGGAAAATTCTCCATGAGAAAATTAAATAAGCGTTCGGGATGGAAAGGTACTTTGTGTTTAAAGGTAAGCGAGCTGATGCCGTATTCTTCCGTTTCCGGATTATGCTCATTTTCCAGTTCTTTGATCCATCCGGCAGAAGCTTCTGCTTTTTCAAAATCAAAATAACCGGTATTAATAACTTCCTTATAATCAACCTGCGCATGACGGGTTTCAATAATCTTCGCGTCAGGATTTAAAGCTTTAATGATACTATGAACCCGCTGTAACTCTTCCGATGATACCAGGTCGGTTTTGTTTAGCAGAATGACGTTTGCAAATTCAATCTGATCTGTCAGTAAATTTACAATGCTACGATGATCTTCTTCATCGCTGGCCAATTGTCGGTCCTCTAGAAGCTCTGCACTCGAGAAGTCATTCAGAAAATTAAAGGCATCAACCACTGTGAGCATACAATTGATATAGCTGATGTCTTTTAAATTAAACTGGCCCAAATCATCCTGAAAACTAAAGGTTTGCGCCACAGGAATCGGTTCAGAGATACCTGTACTCTCAATAATTAAATAGTCAAACCTTTTTTCTTCTGCCAGTCGAGCCACTTCGATCATCAGGTCTTCCCTAAGGGTTCAGCAAATGCAACCATTGCTCATTTCAACCAGTTTTTCCTCGGTTTTAGAGAGCGTATGCTGATTTTCGACAAATTGCGCATCAATATTGATCTCGCTCATATCGTTAACAATCACAGCCAGTTTCATTCCCTCGCGATTATGAAGTAAATGATTGAGTAGCGTTGTTTTTCCTGCTCCTAAAAAGCCACTAAGTACGGTAACCGGAAGTTTTTGCATATCGTTGTTACTTGACATGCCTCAAAAGTATAAAAGAGAATTAATTAAAGCAACTTTGTTGCATTATATTTTTTTGGTAATATGTAATTGATGAAACAGCCATTATATAGTCTTTTCTTCTAACCTCTTATGGAGCATTTAATTCGTTTTAAAAATATAATTTAAAGACTAGCATTTAAATATCATTCCAGTAAATGTGGACAAGAATATGCAGGTATAGCCTGAAAATATGTTTTACCAGGCACTTGAAAAATCGGAATTAGTAAGTGTTCCAACAACCCCTAAATTTTAAGAAGCGATTAGTTTAATTAGTGCTATTCATACAGCGTTTGCAAGTACCAATAAGTAACAACTGTGTTTCTCTGATCGTGTAATTGTCAAGTTGCGGTACTTTTACGGTTTCGGGTAGACATTCTACTTTTCCACAAATTTCGCATTGAAAATGCAGATGATTATGAATATGCTTAGGAGGTTCTTCCTTGCAGCTTTTGCATAACGCGTAAAATGATTTTCCGTTTTGTCCGGTAACAAAATGAATTTTTCCGGCCTCCACAAAACGATCGAGCATTCTATAAACCGTAGTTTTATTAATATTATCGGCTAATTTTTCTCTTATTTCATCTGCTGTTAATGCTTTTGTTGCGTTTTTCAAAAGTTCTAAAACGGCTTTTTGATGTTTCGTATTTCGGGTTTTCTTTTCTTCAGCAGTTTTCATTATCATCCTATTTGGTAGGGTAAATTTAAGCTTTATCTAAAGAACAGAAAATTTTTAATTCCTCAATAACTAATTCGGTTAATCCTTATCCCTTAGTGGTTAACGCCAATGGGTTTCTTACTTCATAGAAATTATCACAACGCTTTTTCGATCTAAAGCTTACCGACTTTGCATGGAGTCATGTAGTTATTGCTTAATGTTTTAAAAAATTAAAGCAGGCCGCAATAGCCTGCTTTAATATCAAAAAATAGAATGAAAAGAGTAATTCATTTAATGCTCATGGTTGTCTTCTGAAGCCTGAGACATTATCAAGGTAAGATTGGTCTCAAAACTTAATCCTGTAGTTGTTTGCGCTTCAACTTTAATAAGATACTCACCCGCGTTTAAACTGTGGTTATGAGCAACCTTAACCTGTCCTGTTTCAGGATCTATGCTGATGATTTCTTCCTCGTTGCTAAATACAGTCCCATCTTTTTCTATGCTTAGTATAGAAAAGGATTTCTTATATTTTTCAGGATATATTTGGGGAGCAGATGACTGGTAAGCTTTATGTAGGGGGATATGTAATCGATTGGTATAAATAGTTAGGTTTAGATCTGCATAATACATACCGTACAGGAATTTTATTTCAGGAATAAAGCGTATACGAAACTGTCGTGTGGCCAATGTAAATCCGTTGCGTTCTAAGGATGCAACCAGGTCGTAAGTCCACTCTGCTTCCTGATCTGGATCTCCAGGTTTTTCAGCAAATGATACTTTGTTATCCTGTAGTATTACTTTCTGATCTGGTCGTCCGTTTTGATGTAATTGCCATTTTGTATTTTCGAGGCCTAAACCTGCTGTCGAGAGATGATAAGTTATAGCATCACTATCCTTATACATTTGATAGGCAAAAGGAATGGCCATACTATTGTCCATTTCTTCAATTTGAACACGGGCGGGAGCAATTTTAAGGAAAAATGTTTTGCTAACCGGTAAATAAGTTGGGGAGGCGCTAGCGGTTAATGTTACTTCATAGGCCCCAGGTAACCTATTGCCATTAATCGAAGAACTAAAATTATTAGGGTAGAGTTGCTGACTATTGATCATCAATTTATTTGTCGTTTCCTCTACATAAATTCCCGTTCCCAATACCTGCTCCAGGTTTTTCTCACTGCTTATCTCGATATTTTCACTGTGAAATTGCAGTTCAAAACTTACATTCTGACTTTGATACTCTTCTGGCAGTTTACCAATAAAATCTTCACCAGAAGTAAGTTTTATGGTATCTGGCAATTGAAGAGGAGCCAGATACCCTACAGGTTCAATTTCTTTTGGTGGTTCCGGTACTTTCTCGGCACCAGTGTCAATCATAAAGTCATCATCGCTATCGCAAGCACTGAATAAAAATAGCAGTAGGGCGAACTGTCCCATACGCTTTACATAAAATTTGGTCATTGTTTTTTTTTGCAACAATAACTCTTTTTATTTTTAAACGCAACTTTGTTGCTTTATTTAAATTAATGAATTCAATATTCAAAATTCTTTAAAAACTAAAACGATTCTCTAGGTGGAATAGAAGTATTCTTATTTGCGGTCGCTAAAAATGATAGAGACAAAAAAGCTTAAACTGAACTTCCTTTCTGTTCAAATAGTGAATACCATTTCTTTTTAGGCTTAACAGTTTATTTAACTTAAACTTAATCCCCACCAATATCATTATCAGATCATATCAGCTATAATTGACCTGTCAAAAATACATCATGAAAAGACTATTATTTTTAGCTGCTATTCTATTATCTCAGCTAAGCTATGCTCAGGAAAAAAGTGAGATTTTTATTGAAAAAGGTCGTTGGGGACTGGGCGGTCATTTTTCATTTTCCAGTTTAAACAGTAAAACTTCCTATTATGAATTTGCTACAGATTCTGATGCTATAAATTTGGAAGTATCCCCAAATCTTACTTATAGTTTTTCGGATAATTGGTTGGTAGGTGTAGGTTTGCGCTATACTTACACCAATTTGGATAATGAAGAGGGGTCAGTTCATGGTATAGGCATCGCTCCCACTATTCAGCGTTATTTTCCAATTTTCGACAAATTGGCTTTTAACCTAAAGGGTTCTATTGAATATTTTCATAAAAAAATTCCTTATTCTGGAGGTGAGGACGCTATTTATAAGCGTTATAGTGCAAATATCCGTCCCGGATTCTCGTATCTGATTCATAAGAGATTTGCTTTTGAAGTGAATACAGGCCTTTTGCGTTATGCGAAAATTAAGGAAGAGGGAGAAGGTCGCACGGAATTTGACAGGTTTAGAGTAGATTTTGGTTTATCCAATTTTCAGCTTGGTGGAATTTTCTTTTTTTAAGACTTTTCTCTTGATTCGGATCCTGGGATCCTTTGCAAAAACTATCTTTAATGGCGATGGTGAGGAGTATAATAACAAAGGGATGGTTACCCTCTTGAATCAAGAATTCTAATTTAAAATTTGATATATTGACTTATAATGCGTGAGTGGAACGCTATTAGTATAAAAGCTGAATTTTTAAATTTTTTGTATAAATTTTTACAATGACATTCATAAGTTTTATAGGTTGGTGTGGAGCAATAATTTTTATCATTGCTTATTTTCTTCTTAGCGCAGGGTATTTATCAGCCAAAAAGCCGTTATATCACATACTAAACGTTATAGGAGGGCTGTGTTTGGTTATTAATGCAGCAACTTTGAAAGATTTTCCGAATATCCTTGTGAATATTGTATGGGCATTAATAGCTTTATTTGCTATATATAGGATTATAAAACAGCCTAAGAAAAATCCAAAAGCTTAATTGCGTATTTGATATAAAGTTTTTCCTGTTGCTCATAAGTTTGATCTTTTTGATTAAACATTCCAAGGTAGTAATAGGATCCATCGATAAGGGCAAAAATGACTTCCGTAATTTCAGGTATATTATCGTTGTAGATCACTCCTAGATTTTTAGCTTCGAGTAATTTTTTCTGTAATACCTGGTGAAGTTTTTCCAGATATTTTCTAAAACTGGTATTAAAATCTTCTTTGCGATAAATTAAGGCATAACAACTATAAAAAACACCATCATCAAAATATTTATTCCACTTTCTGGAGAATAGGTCGGTAATAAAGTTTTCCAGGCTTTTTCTATTATCCATAACTCCATACTCTATAGCATTGACCATATTTAGGTGACGTTCCAGAATATATTCATTAAGGCCAATTAAAAGTTCATCGCGGGTTTTAAAATAGTGCATCACCAGTCCGCTACTAATTTGCATTTCTTCTGCAACTTTGGCAATTGAGGTATTTTCGAGACCAATTTTTTTAGCAATTCTATAAAAGGATTGAATAATCTCCTTACGCCTTTTTACACTTAAACTTTTACGCCCCACTAAACTTTTTAAGCAAATATACCAATTTGATTAACAAAAGCTAATGCTGCATAATTAGTAACATAAAGGGAACATTAAAGTAAACTTTTATTAATTGAACGTTCATTCAATTTATTGAATCTTCACTATACATTTGGAGTGCAAAATTTAACTTAAAATAATTGTCATGAAATTAAAAATCACTTCCATGGCCATGATGCTTCTTTTGTGTAGCTATCAGATGATTGCACAGGAAGATCGCCAAAAAGAAAAAAAGCTCGTTTTTATCATTGTAGATGGGATCGCAGCAGATATGATTCCAAAGACAAGCACACCAAATCTTGATGCAATTTCACTAAAAGGTGATTTTTCTGAAGCTTATGTAGGCGGAAGAAAAGGAACTTACTCAGAAACCCCTACAATATCTGCGGTGGGTTATAATAGTTTATTAACAGGCGTTTGGGTTAATAAACATAATGTATATGGAAATGAAATTAAACAGCCTAACTATAATTATCCAAGCATTTTTAGGCTTTTTACCAATGATTTTCCAGAGAAACAAACCGCTATTTTTTCTACCTGGGAAGATAACCGTACCAAACTGCTAGGTGAGAATCTAGTAGGTACGAATTTTCTAAAGATAGACTACGCTTTTGATGGTTTCGAAAAAGATACCCTAAACTTTCCTCATGATCCATACCGGGAGTACATTAAGAATATAGATAAGAAAGTAGCTTATCAGGCTGCAGAGTATATCCAAAATGAGGCACCTGATTTAACCTGGGTTTATCTTGAGTTTTCTGATGATATGGGACATGGGTATGGAGATAGTCCCCAACTGTATAATGCGATCACATTTGAGGATGAACTTATTGGAAAAATTTATGAAGCTATAAAATATAGAGAGTCCAATTTTAATGAAGACTGGCTTTTTATCGTAACCACAGACCATGGTCGAACTGCTAAAGATGGAAAACATCATGGGGGGCAATCTGATCGTGAACGCAGCACCTGGATTGCGATGAATAAAAAGGGGAATAGCTATTTTAAGGAGCAAATCCCGGGTATCGTGGATATACTGCCCACAATGATTTCTTTTCTTGAGCTTTATCCGGAAACTTCAGTTAAAGAAGAGTTAGATGGGGTTCCCCTTTTGGGAATGGTGGATGCTGTAGGACTCTCAGCGAATCTTGATGGAGCTACTTTAAAACTAAATTGGAAAGCACTTTCCAATACTGATACTCCGGCAAAATTTTATGTGGCCAGGACCAATAACGTTAAATATGGCGCGAAGGATGAATATGAGCTTTTAGGGAGTGCAAAAATAAAAAATGGAACAGCTGAATTTAATATAGGGAAGAAAGCTGATATCTATAAAATACTTATGGAAACTCCCAATCATAGATTGAATACATGGATCACACCAACCCAAACAAATAATTAAGCATTATGACTAAAAAAATTACGCTACTGTTGCTTTTACTAGCAACGACTATCGGTTTTTCCCAAAACCAAATTACCGGTGAAATCACTGATACTGATGGAATTCCCTTAGGAGGAGTTAACGTACTATTACTCAATTCATCAGAGGGGACCATCTCTGATTTTGATGGGAAATACAGCATTGAAGCAACATCCCGTGATACATTGGAATTTTCTTTCATGGGTTTTCGCACCCAAAGAATAGCTGTAAAAGATCAAACAATTATTGATGTTGTTTTAGCAGAAGATGCTTCCCAATTGAATGAAGTTGTGGTTACCGCTTTAGGAATTAAGAAAGAGAAAAAGGCTTTAGGCTATGCTGTTCAGGAAGTTGATGGGCAGCAACTGGAAAAAGCAAAAGAACCTAATTTTGTTAATTCCCTTACCGGACGGGTTGCGGGATTAAATATTCAAAACTCTACAGATTTATTTCAGGATCCACAAATTAGTCTGCGAGGGGCGAGTCCGTTATTAGTTATTGATGGTATTCCAGATCGTACTACCGATTTATGGAAGGTTAATTCTGATGATATCGAAAGCATAAGTGTTTTAAAAGGAGCTACAGCATCGGCATTATATGGATCGGTAGGGCGTAACGGCGCGATAATGATTACCACAAAAAAAGGAAAAAAAGGAAGACTTACGGTTACCGTAAATAATTCGACCATGTTCCAGCCTTCTTTTATAAAAGTTCCTGAGGTTCAAACCACTTATGGAAACGGAAATCAGGGTGTTTATGCCTACGTAAACGGAAGTGGCTCTGGAACTGAAGGTGGTGGCTGGATTTGGGGGCCACGCTTAGATCAATTAGATTCTAGCACTCCTAGTGGCTATTTTGAAACACCACAATATAATAGTGAAGTTAATCCAGATACCGGAGAACTTATTCCGTTACCGTATGTATCCAGAGGGGCAGATAATATCGAAAACTTTTTTAGAACAGGATTGATTCAGACTAATAATGTAAGCGTAGACTGGGGAAGTGAAAAAGCAAGTTTTAGAACATCTATCTCTAATGTTTATCAAAAAGGTATTGTTCCTAATACCGATTTAAATAATACGTCTTTTAACCTTGGCGGAAGTTTAAATCCTTCTGAAAACCTCTCGATAAATTCTGCATTGACTTACAATAAACAGTATACGGATAATTTTCCTGAAGTTGGTTATGGTCCTACTAATTACCTGTATAACCTCGTGCTATGGACGGGAGTAGATGTGGATATCCGTGATTTAAGAAATTACTGGAGAGAAGGTGAAGTAGGATACCAGCAGCGTCATTTCAATGTTTCCTATTATAATAATCCTTACTTTCAGGCCTATGAATATCAGCGTGGATATAGTAAAGATAATGTCTTTGGAAATTTAAATATAGAATATAAACTTACTCCTCATTTAAGCTTAAAAGGTCGTGGAGGCACTAATGTTTATGGCTTAAACAGGACTTATAAGGAGCCCAAGAGTTATATTGGGTATGGTGCGCGTTCAAGAGGTAATTTTACGGTAGTTGATGCTACTTATTTTGATATTACTACTGATTTTGGTTTGAAATATGAAAATCAAATTGCAAATCAAATTGGGGTTTCTGGGGAATTGGCATATGTAAATTATTACCGTAAGTCTACCAACCATTCTACGGCTACAGATGGTTTAAATATTCCCGGATTTTACAATTTGGATAATAATGCTGGAGTCACCTTTATCGCCAGCAATAGAGAAGAAAAAGAGACTATTCACAGTTTTTATGGATTTGTAGATTTTGATTTTTATGATACATTTTATTTATCCCTTTCCGGGAGAAACGATAAAGTGTCTACATTACCAGAAGCTAATAATTCATTCTTTTACCCCTCTATATCCGCTTCACTGGTATTTACCGAATTGCTGAATACACCAGAATGGATGACATTTGGAAAAATAAGGGGTTCCTGGTCCCAGGTTTCTGAAGGTAAAATAGGGAATAATCCTTATAATCACATTCAGGCATACGACAAGGGAACCAGTTGGAATGGTACACCTTCTACCTATTTTGGAAATGAGCTTTTATCTTCCGACTTAAAACCCGAAACCTCTGATACCTGGGAAGTAGGTGTGAACGCCAGATTTTTACAGAGCCGTTTAGGAATAGATGTCGCTTATTACCAAACCAGGGATTATAATAATTTAATTTACAGTTCTATTTCCCAGAGTAGTGGATACAATAGTATTTTGCTGAATGGAGACGAATATAAGCGTCGAGGAATTGAAGTTGTACTGGACGGTACACCGGTAAAGACCAAAAATTTTAGATGGAATACCCAAATTAACTTAAGTCAGTATCGCAGATATCAGGAAGAAATTTATGGTGATCGTGAACAAACCGATGGATTTATTCGTGTGGGCGATCGTACAGATAAAATTTACGCAGGGGTATATCAAACCAATGAAGCGGGAGAGGTGATTTTTGAAAACGGCTATCCCGTATCAGATCCTTATTCCAGATTTATTGGCTATAATGAGCCAGATCTTACTTATGGAATTTCAAATACCATATCTTATAAGAATGTATCCTTATCTTTTCTTTTTGATGGCCGTTTAGGCGGTTTAATGTATTCAACCACCAATCAAAAAATGTGGTGGGGAGGTACGTCACCCGGTACGGTTAATCAATATCGTGATGATGCCAATAATGGAGAAAGTACATTTATAGGAAACGGAGTTAAAGTAGTAGTAGGAAATGTTAGCTATGATGTTAACGGAAATATTTTGAATGATACCAGAACCTACGCTCCTAATGATGTTCTTGTAAACTACATCAACTTTATGCAGACCACCAGTAATGGTTATAATAAAAATTACCACTACTATAAAGAGGATTTTATTAAGCTTAGAGAGGTCACCTTAAGTTACAATTTTACAGAAAATATATTGTCTAAATTACCTTTCGATAATCTAAGCTTATCTTTTATAGGGCGTAATTTATGGCTTTCTTCTAAAATACCAAATGTAGATCCAGATCCCGGAAGGGATAATTTACAGGCACCGGCCACCAGAAGCATTGGTATTAACCTAAACGCAAAATTTTAAATCATGAAACGTATTATTGCTATTATCATATTATTGCTCCTTCCATTTTTTTACTTTACCAGTTGTAGTAAAATTGAGGATTTGCAGGAAGACCCTAATCGGGCAACTTCGGTTAGTCCAGAATTATTATTAACCAACATACAAACAAAAGCATTTAATAATGTTAGTCTATCCAGTGCGCTTGCCAGTCGATATTTATCCTATACTAATGGTGTTAACTCCAATCAATATTATAATTGGCAGCGCTCGGGTTTTGGAAAGTATGACGATTTGAAACAAGTTAAAAAAATGATGGAAGAATCTGAAAAAGCAGGGATCGAGATTTATCAAATTCTGGGACGTTTTTTCAATTCCTATTTTATCATCGATCTTACCCGTACTTTTGGAGATGTGCCTTATACGGAAGCTGTTTTAGCTACTGAAGCTATTTATCAACCGGTGTATGATCCTCAAAAGAGTATTTATTTAAGCGTACTGGATGATTTAAAGTCGGTCTCTGATGCGTTAGCCGAAAATCAAGAACCTATTGTAGGGGATATTATTTTTAAGGGGAATAAATTACAGTGGCGAAAACTTATTAACGCTTATTATTTAAGAGTATTGATGAGTTTATCCAATAAGACGGGAGATAGTGATTTAAATATTAGGTCAAGATTTCAGGAAATCATTAATAATCCGGCTCAATATCCTTTAATGACATCAAATTCTGATAATGGAGCTTTAAATTATTTTAATATTCAGGATAACCGTTATCCATATTTTAATGATAACGATTTACAAACAGCCTATTATATGGAACAAAATTTTGTCGATAAATTGAAAGATTTTGAAGATCCACGATTATTTAGGTTTGCAGAACCTAAACCAACTGCGGCTGATGATGATATGAATGACTTTGAATCCTACGGTGGATTGAAGGGTAGTGAAGATTTAAATATAAATACTTCAA
>MDTG01234698.1_pt1 | contig 13021 bp, 3 predicted proteins | sample 811421 | NCBI WGS metagenome assembly MDTG01 (sample SAMN05326645, study PRJNA326480) | marine metagenome | isolation source: seawater | place: Pacific Ocean: South East | collected 2011
AAATATTACTATAAAGAAATAGAAAATTACTTTAACAGAATCATTTTCCTGCTTTGTGAAAAGCGATCAGCTTGGACATGATATACATACACTCCTGCGCTAACTGGGTTTCCAAAATTATCTAATGCGTCCCAAGAAATAGAATACTGTCCCGGTCTCTTTAACCCTTGGAATAGTGAACGTACTTCACGTCCTTTTATATCATATACAATAATTGCAACCATGCTCTGTTTAGGTAGAGTATAATTGAATTGCGTTTCAGGATTAAATGGGTTGGGATAGTTTTGACTCAACATGTAATTATTTGGTGTAGACACAAAAGAATCTGAATGCAACGAAGAGACATCAACAGATATACTCCAAGGACCATTATCAGACCATGTCTCATCATAGGCATCAAATGCATACACGTCCCATAAAATAGTGCCCCCTGTTAATCCATAATAATACATTGTATCATAAATAGCCTGATACGGAATAAGGGCTGTAGTGCCATCTAAAATCAATCCTATTTCAAAGTCATCAGATTCTGGCCGAAGAGACAAATAATAATTTATAGTATCATTATCCATATCCGAAGTTTCTTCCCATTGAACAATTAAATTCAAATCGATGGAAGCATCCGTAATATTAATTACAGTTTCATTACTTGGAGCAAGCAAACTAAATGGATATGGTGGATGTTTATCTAGTACATCAAAACCACCAGAAATAGAAACATTTCCAATATACCCATTATTAATAACAATAGATTCAAACAGTAATGGATAGTAATCTGTAGAAAGGCCAAAAGGGACAACAAATATTAACTCGCATAATATACCACTAGTTTGCACAGGATCAGATCCTGCCATAGCAATCATGATGGAAGTATCAATCTGGTTAAATTCATAACTCCAGCCTTCTACTCCGTCAGATAGGTTTAATCCAATTAACTCTATAGAATCTACGCTGGTAGATAAATCGAATTCCAAGCTCACAACTGGAATTTCGTTTAATTCATCAATAAACATCTCCACTATAGTTGTATCTCCTGTTCTTACATCTACAGAACCAAGTTCAAAATGAATTGGGTCAAGGATAGGTGAATCGTTATACCACCATCTTGTTCCATGTATTGCTCCATGGTTATTATCTCCACTTGCATCATACAATGTATCTCCAGCGCCTTCATCAAACCCCCAATAGGCAGCAGTAATAGTTGGATCGATACCATTATACATAATTTGCTGAACTTCCTCTTGAGAAAATTCATCATCTACAATAAAAACTTCCTTGATCCGACCATTAAACCCAGAAGATAAAGAGTCTCCATCTGATCCAGATACATTACCTATAAATAGAGGTAAATCATTGCTTTGAAATGCATCAATATAATTATCTGTTGTCATATCCTCACCATCTACAAATATTCTTGCGGTGGAGTCACCAAACGTAGCTACCACGTGTATCCATTCCTCTGTAGGCGTAAAGGAAGCTCTAGCAAAGTTTTCATTTCCAGCAACTAAAGTGATGATATTCTGTCCTGGGTTTACTTCCAACTCATACCCTTCTGCACTATTCCAAAAGGATTTTTTTGATATAATTCTATTATAACTATCCTCATAAATATCATTAATCTTAATACGCGCCATAATTGTTCCTTGGTTTTCAGCAAGATTTAGGTCACTACTATGCTGAACCTCCACATAATCGGAGGAACCATTAAACTCTAGAGAAAATCCTTGGCCAAATAAAAATGGTGTAAATCCCATGATAACAATCGTCTTTTTTATTCTAAGTTTCATAGCACCCACTATTTCAATAGAATCAGTTTTTTTGTATTACGAAAACTTCCCGCTTCAATCTGGTATATATACATACCCGCACTCACAGGTTGTCCATGCTGATCCTTTCCAGCCCACTTCACTTCGTATTTACCAGGAGCAAATGTATTGTGTACTAGCACATTAACTTCTTTACCAGAAAGATCATAAATAGCTAATCGAACTGATAATTGCTCTGGAATATCAAACTGGATATTTGTCTCTGGGTTAAATGGATTTGGATAATTGTTATGAAGAGTAAATTGATATGGTATTTCATTATCAGTGCTCAAGACTGATTGACTAATTTCAGATGATGAAGCCACATCAATTATTGAACTTTCATTTAATCGAAGATTTATAAGATTAATAAATGTTGGTTCTGTTAATCCATTAAGAACTTTCATATTCACTTTAAATAATTCATTTATTCCACCAACAGGGTTTACTCCCGCTACGACAAATCGAATTAACCCATCTGCAGGTTCTTCTTCAATAAAGAAATTCCCAAAAGACTGATTCCAAACTAAATCATTAATCTGAATTGCATTTGGATCAAATTCAATTGCACCTTCAATGGAATAGATATTATTTGCCTCTTCAATTGCAACCGGCAATTGATATTCTTGCCCTATGCGAACTTGCATATCTTCCATCCATGTATTTCCTGTTGCGACCAACGCATTTAACGAATCAAGATGAGGCAATGAATCCACCAACTCTACTATATACTGTAATATCACCGATGCATCCAGCGCAGAAACAGTTGAATCCAATGTAACATCCGCAAGACGCTCCTGAGCCCAGTCAAATTCAATATAATTCATTAAGTACTGCAATATCAACGACGCATCAAAGGCTTGTACATCATCGTTAAAGTTTACATCTCCATAATTGAGAGCAAGGAGTGTTACGCTTCCAGATTCTAATTGAGGAATCATATCAGCATTGAATACCGCATCACTTAAATGAACATGAAAATCTTCCATTACATCTGTTGCCAAGAAGACTAGGGTTAGCAGAGTACCACTAGTATCCACATCTTGATCTCCAGTAGCTGCAAAATATATTTCACTCATCTCATCATTTGTATTATAAGTATAATACCAACCCGCATCACCCATTAAGGTTCCCGCCGTATCAAATCTCAAAAATTCCATACCTTCATCAAAGCCAGAGAAGGTTCCTTCAAATGCAAAATAACCATTTTCATCTATCATGCTAACATCTAGATCCACCAAAACAGTATCACCAACAAAGGCATTTTCATCACTTAATTCTGCCGTTAAATCCGGCAACATGAATTCTAATGCATGCTGCAATAATCCGAATTCACTTTGCCCTACTTGAATATATTGTGGATTAGAACTACCATTATATGCATGAACTGCGAGCGGATTGAATGCAAAGAAGATAACCTTGCTCCCATATGATTCATTATATAAGCCAGCTGTCATAATGGTAGATGATGGATTATCATCTTCCCATCCACCAAATGAACCTTCGTATACATTAATAATTGGTTCTGCAGTTTCACCTAATACAAGACCATCAATATAGTTATTATGATTTAATTCATGCTGAGGTGCGTAATTCAAAAAGTAATTACCCCCTTCAACTAGGTCATACAAACTTCCAGAAATAAAATTATCTTCCAGAGCGATTAATCGGCTATTATCTTGTGGATTGTTCTGCCAATATAGTTCTTGGCGACTTCCTGTGAGCCCCAATACATCATATTCAAAAGAACCTTCATTATACGAATGATCTCCTCTACCCTGCTCTAATCGCCATAAGAAATCCTGACCACAAATAATATACCTTTTAAAACCATCTTCATACCATTGCCGAGTCTGTTCAGTTATATTTAAAAAAGGATAGTGACCGGATGCTTCAATAAGTATATTGTATTCTCTTAAAAAATCAACTCCAGGATTTCCAGTAACTTTCGTATCTATATAATCCACATCCACATCCACATCACTTAAATACGAATCCACAATAGATTCATCAAAAAAATTATCTGAATTATTAATGAATAATACACTGCTTTCTATATCAAATATATGCGAAGAAAATTCCCAAGAAGAACTTGAATTATTATTCACATCTACAGCATCTAAGTAGTACTGAACTATATTTCCCCCTTCCATAGCAGGTATAGCGCCAACCCAATGCCCATCATCAGATGTGCCGCTTTCTAAAGACATTGATGCAGTCATTTCTGTTGCCCATTCATCAGAAGAATAGCGAATAGTTACAGAACTAACTCCAACAGAACCGCCTGCAGGATTATCATCATTTAATCGAGCACTAACATTTATTTCCTGATTAGATGGAACTGCTCCCGTTACATTATGATTTAAAAATTTAGGCGCTCTATCTGCCGTATACTCAATTCCTAATTGATAGTTAAATACAAAATGTCGAATATGCCATCCATTATTTCCACTGGTCCCTTCACACTGATTATTATAAAATTTCAAAGATGGCCAGGATTCAAACCCGCTATATTCATTGTATAGAAATGAAATATTCGAATTACTACCATCTCCACCAGAACCTGTATAGTGCACAGCGATACAAATATAATCACCTCCACTTACTGTAGGCTCCGTTCCATAATCTGATAATTGAATCCAGTTATCACCGCCACTATTATTTATATCCGGATGATCTGTAGGATTCATTGTTGCAGCTGTAGTACCCACTGGCCATATAAGACCCTTTAAGGGAGTGTTTTCTGGACCTGAATCTGCAGTAAATGTACCAAGAGGATCCTGATTATTATCAACCATATCAGAACCATTACATGTTCCAGTGTTATTATTTCCATCAATCCAATTCGTACCGACTAATTCTAAAACCCCATCATTATTATCATCATAACCTCCTAACAAACCATTCCCATCTACCCAGGTTCGATGATACGGATCACCATTAGTATCGAAAGGATATGATGTTTTATGAATTGAAATCGAAAGATCATCTCCAGTACTACTTCCCCAATCAGCAATTGGAATATTTATAGATTTCAAAATCCCATCGGTTTCAGCCCTGTATACAGTAATCATCATTTGACCAGGTGTCATGCCAAACCCAGAAAACCAATCATCACCATGCCTAAGTGTATCCATTAAAGATCTAGAGGTAGATTCTGATCTATCGGGTATATATTGAAAATTTGCTATAGGAGTTATTTCTGCAGTTTCTCCAACATCTTTTGCAAAAAGATTATTATGCGCAATCGTGAAAACTGCAAGTAAAGAAAGTAAACTATTTGTATATATTTTTTTCATTTTCATATCCCCCTATTTCACCACGATCATTTTAGAGTTTTTGTGAAAGGTTCCTGCGTGAATCTGGTAAAAATATACACCAGAGGACATCTCTCGACCATATTCGTCCCTTCCATCCCACAGGACCTCGTAAAATCCAGGGTCATGATCCCTTTCGACAAGCAAACGCACCTGCCTTCCAAGAATATCATAGACAGCTAACCGGACAAACGATTGATCTGGGATATCAAACCGAATTCTTGTAGATGGATTAAATGGATTTGGGTAGTTCTGATGTAACGCAAACGCAACCGGCAACAATGCATCTTCACCCACGAATAAAGACATATGCAATACTTCAATTGATCCGTTTACTATTGGAAATTCTTCATTCCATCGTAAATAATCAATGGCAATCTCTGTTCGCAGGGAATCAACAAAATCTTCACTTACCTCTACATGTAATGTAACTAATACTTCATCTTGATTCTCAATCAACCCTCCTGCTGCAGCAAAACGAATATTTTCATCATCCATTTGATATTGTTTCATAAAGCCAGCTGTTGCTTCAGACCAGGACATACCAGCAAATGAAATCAAATCGCTGTTAATACTGATTTCTCCTTCAAAAGAACGAACGTTGGTTGGATTTTGAATTTGTATAGGGATATCAATAATCTGATTGGGCTCTACATAGGCATTTTCTATTCCAATTGAACCTGTTGCATTTAAATGTCCACCATCCCCATGTGGCAAGGAATCAACAAGACCTACCACATAATCAAGAATCGTTGTGGCATCCAATGCAGAAATTGTTTCATCTGCAGTTACATCCGCTACAGCAAGACCTCGATTATCCAAAGTTACTGATTCCACTAGATGCTTTAAAATCCATCCACCATCCACTGCCTGAACATTTCCATTCCAGTCTACATCACCAATATGCAATGGCAACACTTCAATTCCACCATTTTCATAATTAACAGCAAGACCCCCATCATTAAAGTCAGCCTCTTCAAGCGTAATCGGGATAAATTCATCATTAGCAGTATCCGGGATAGCAAAATTTAATCGGAAAAAGACACCCTCTCCGCTAATAGCGTTGGCTCCTGCTGCAGCTGTAATAACCAGTTGCAATCCTTGGCTAGAAGTTTCATTGGCTACTACCATCCAATTGTAATCTCCTGCCAATGTATTGGAAGTATCAATTGATACAAAATTCATTTTTCCCGTATATCCTCCAAAAGAAAGCTCTGCTGATACAAAGTTTGTATCATACGGAGTTGCAACATATACATCCACACCCATGGTGTCTTCCGGGATCGCATCCGGTTGACCAATTTTTACGAAGAAGTCATGGTAAATAGGAGTCGTACGCCAGTTCTTATAATCAATATAACGGTATTCATTATTTGTGTCGTATCTATCATAAATTCGAGTCAAGTTTTGAGGGTTTTCTCCAGATTCAATTTCATTGGTGGTGAATTCACCCCAATAATTTTGAGACATATCTACTGAATCATTCTCGCAACAACCATAAGCAAAATAGGCATCATATGGACCATTATTAACTATATTATTATTATTAATAGTTATATCATCATAATCCTCATATATCCCTTCAAAATAAATTCCATAATTATTATGATTATCATTATTGAAGTTCATTGCTCCATTTTCAGCAATCGTATTACCGATAATAGTTGGTTCTGCATGATTAATCCAAATACCTATTCCGCGACCATTCCCTTCATCATCAGAAAAATAACGCGGTTGGTTATACATAATTCTGCTATCTTTGATAGTAACCTTAGATTCATTCCTAATCTCGACACCATAGTTACTATTACCCCATTCATCCATTTGCCCATTATGCATAATATCGCAATTATCAATAATAATTTCATCAGAACGTTCTGTTCCACCAACAATATAAAAGCCTTTATCATTCCATGAGATATCGGAGTCCTTGATTATAATATCGGAATGTCCATTATCATATTTTTCAATATCGATACCATGCCCATTATGGGAAAAACGACTATGGGAAATCTCTACATGATTTACAGCACCACTATTGCTTTCCCAATCACGAACCATTACCGCATTGGAAGCATTATGAATATTTACATACTTTAATATTAAGGTGTCTCGATCATTTTCATCACAACACCAATTATATTCCTGAATACCATACCAAATTTGATCTTGATTTGAGTGTGCGTCACTTCTATATAATTCATGCTTTTCAAATGTGATACTATCTTCTTCTGTACCAATCGCAATAAGAGAAGAGTTGTCGTAGATATCGATATTTGTCCATGTAAAAAGCTTAATGGTAACTCCAGGATCAATTCGAAGACGATCGCCATCACCTATATGAACGCCTCCCGTAATAACATAGGGACTATTTTCTACCGTAAAGCGACCCTCTAAAGAACCATCAATACCTCCAAATATTGCATTATCAATAATATCTGCATTGTCTCCCCAATCATCAGATGCATCAGAATACGTTGCATATATCATATCTCCAGATCTCACTTGGAGCACTTGATCATCTCGAGAAAAATTTCCTAGAGGTACGTATACTTTATATCCACTTAAATTCCGTTCCATTCGAATACGAGCAACTTCTGTTGAAGCCATACTCGATATAGATTCTTGATCTTCATCCGGATATTGATTGGAAAATTGTTGCTCAAAGTCACTCATAAATGTTGCTTCTTCCTCTATCGTCATTGCCCGTGCTGACTGCATTGCAAATCCGATTCCCCCAAAAAACCAACCAGCAGAATCTGTAGCAGCAAGAGTAAATGTCTCACCAGTAGTATCTGTCTCGCTTGTAAGAGTAACAGATACGCTATTAGTGTTCACTAGATCTTCATCATATAAGTGAATATATACGCTATCTACATCTGAGTCATTTTCTATATTCCATAAGCGATAGGTATCATCAATATGGTTACCATTTTCTTCCGATAAAAACACATCACCACCATTACCACAAGAGCTTGTGTTTCCTTCATAACAGGAATAATTAATTACCGCTATATCCTCACGATCATATTGATCATAAAATTTCGCAATATTTTGCGGATTAGTACCTGATTCTAATTGTGCAGTAATATCATCACCCCAGTTATTATATCTAAAATCTATTTCTAATCCATAATCGCCCCATCCATCAACACTAGCTTCATAGGTTCCATGACCATAAATCTCATTGTTATTAATAACTGGTCTACCATTTTCTCGAAAACCAGATATACGAACACCTTCACTATGACCGCCTTCTCCTCCATTTTCGACAATAGTATTATTGATAATTCTAGCAGCGGCATGTTGAACAAATATACCTCTACCTTGCCCTTGACCATGATCTTGACTGTACTCTCTTGCCTGGTTATAGCGAATATCGTTTCCATCAATAACAATATTCCTATTAATTCCACTGTTACTATGAATATAAATGCCACCATTTTCATCCGTATTCCAAAAATAACCGTTATGATGAATAGTATTATTTTTAATCAACACGGGCATCTTACCATTTTCATTCTCCAGACGAATTCCATATCCATTGTTGCGCTCAATCCTTGAATTAAGCACCTTAACATGACTATAATTCAACGTATTTTCATGCGACACTGCGTGAACACGTATATCCAGCCCATCACTTTCTTGCTCTGTAATGGTACTGTTATTGATACGAACTAGAACACTATCTGGGTTTTCTTCCCAATGCCAAAAATCAATATATATACTGAAATCATGGGCATTTTTAATATCACAATAGTTTAAAATCGTTCGTTGATCATTTTCTGTTTCATAATGATTGTAATCGACCCAAAGGCCTCTCCAACTATGACTTCCTGTATCAACTAAGCCAAAAGGAATAAACTTGATTGAATCAGATTCGGTACCTAATGCCCAGAGGTTTCCATCAATTTGTATCTGCGCATTCCTAAGAAACTTTACTTCCGCACCAGGGCCAATATTTAAAGTATCATTTGGATCAACCCAAGAAAACCCTGTAACAATATAGGGACTATTTGCTGCCGTCCAGGTTCCTCTTAACCTACCTTCATAGCCACCAAAAATTATCTGCGCTACAGAAGTATCAGCGCCTCCCCAATCACCAACATTATCATAATATGTTGAAACAATCATATCACCTTTACTTACTTGTAATATTCCATCACTTCGCGCGGAGGAGTGATTCTCTACCCGGATTCCTTCCTTGTACATGCGCTTCTGTTCGTTCCCAAATAAATGCCTAGCATGCGATGCTACTCTTTCCTCACTCCAGTCAGGATGCTCATTCGTAACTTCCGAAACAAACTGATTATACAGCGCTTCTTCCTGTTCGTCCGTCATCACTCGTGTTGCATTTAAATTAATAGGGATACTTCCAATATAGGTACTTCCCGTACCTACACACATAATCTGCTCATCATCACTGTCTGTATCGGAAGAAATGTATACCATAACTGTATCCACATTTCCATCACCAATATCCCCTTCATCATAGATATGGATAAATAAAGTATCCACACTTGCAGGCAACGCTAAATCATAGGCCGCTCCACTGGAATTAGCGAAACTAATATCACCTGTATATCCACAGTCCGCCCCTTCCCAACACGCATAATTAACAAATGGATATTGCTCTTCATCAAGTTGATCATAGATTACTGAAATATTTGCAGGATTGTTGGCATTTGACATTTCATTATTTATTGTTGATCCCCAATCATTATTACGAAAATCAACTTCATAATCGTTTTGATCCCAGTCTAACCAACTTTCTGTAAAGCGTACTTCAATATCCCCATTGGAATGGATAATATTATTTTGAAAAATAGGAAAATGGTATCCATCACCACCGCGTAATTTGACGCCCCAATTATCCCATTCATCATAACCAAAACTTGCGTTTCCATTATATGTAATTGTATTATTTGTTATGGCCGCATCTGCATTGTTCCAATCTATTCCAATTCCTCGACCATTGCCTTGATCGCTTGAATAATGTTGCGGTTGGTTATACTGAATCAAATTATTATCCACTAAAATATTTTTTGCCCGATCCCAAATACGAACACCTGTACCAAGACTACCTTCATTCTCGTATCCATTATGAGTGATGGTACTATTTGTCAAGCTTACATTTTTCGCATCCCAACCAATCCAAACACCAACACCATAGTCCCACCAACCATTACGAGTAACAGTACTACTATCAATGGTTAATTGACCAAAATGGTTTTCACTACCAATTCCATCACCAGAATTCATCCGAATCAAGCTATTTGACAACGTATGATGCGGAGGAGTTGTGTCTTGATTAGAAACGCCATAATAATAGATTCCATTTTGTCCATTTTCAATAATTGCATAATTAATATTGGTTACCTGTGTTCTATTATGATCATGATCATAAATTCTTAACCCATTCCAACTTGATGGGCCAGGTCCATCAACATAAGATGTAATTTTTACTGAATCTGTTTCTGAACCATCTATGCTGAGGTTACCATACACATCAAAATCATGATGTCCAGTAAAATATACCGTCACCCCTTCTTGAATAGTTAATGATTGATTATGCGGCACATTAATGGAACCATCAATAAACACCGTATCCGCAAGCCAATTTCCATATACGTCTCCACCACCAATATGAACTGAAGGTAGATTGTCATCATAATCAATAGCTAATTGATAATTAATTTGCCAGCTTCGAATATGCCACCCACCATTTCCTGAAGTACCACCACATCTAGGATAAAACTTAGTAAATGACCAAGGATTGGTTATGCTATTATCTCCAGTTTCATACCAAAAGCGTGTATAACTAGTCCCTTCTTCATTAACGAAATGCCCATCACCAGTGTATTGGACTAGAATTCCTATCCATTCATTTGCACTGACAGTTATTTCATCTCCATAGTCTGAAAGAGAAATCCAGTTATTAATATTTCCTCCAGCAGATTGATTTTGCCCAGTATAGTCAGCATGCGTACTTGGAGTCAAAGTTGCAGCCACATTACCAGTTGGCCAAGCGAGCCCCATCATTGGAACACTCGAGGGCCCAGATAACGATGCTGTTAATCCAAGAGGGTCTTGAACCCCATCTGGCAAAGTAACACTATTTGAACCATCTGTGTGCCATGCAGCCCCAGGAAAGCTTCCATCTAAATCATTATCCGTTGCATCTGAAACAGTAGAACCGCTGCCTTCATTGCAAGACCAATGAGCAACTACGTTTGAATTAATTTGAAGGTAAGGCGGGAAATACACTTGTAAAAGATCAGAATGACTAAGCTCATTATTTAATAATATAACTTCATCAATTGCGCCATTGAAACCAGAACCATACCCATTCGCTATTGAATCAACAGAAACACTAATATTACCAATCATTAAAGGCCTTGAATTGCCGACAATATTATACATCGTACTATCCGTCGTCACATCTACTCCATCTACATATATTCTTGCCCTATTACCAGAAAAGGATGCAGCAAGATGTGTCCAAGAATTATCAAAATCATGCGCGCCTCTAGCAAAGCTTCCCCCTCCACCAATTAAAGTGATTAATCCTTGGGCAGGATTAATTTCTAACTCATACCCTGTGGAATCGTCCCAACCGCTTTTCTTAGACAGAATACGCATAAATGCATCTTGTCCTGAATCTCCAACTTTAATACTAGCCATTATTGTGCCTTCATTGTTTCCATTTTCACTGAGATTCAACAATGAATTATTTGGAACACTCACATAAGTATTACCAAAAAAATTCAAACTAGTATTAATTCCGCAAACACCTTGAGTTCCTCCTGGAGAATATTGACTACCAGTATATGATGTATAACCATTAGCATCAAAATCATACCCGCCAATCCAACCATCACCATCATTAATACCATCATTAGAATTATATGTGGTACCGTTCGTTCTATTTGGGTAGGATATTCTATGCAAGGATACCGTCAATTCCTGATCACCGTCCCCCCATTGATATACGGGAATGTTTACTCCTTTGAGTGTGCCTGATACAGGCACTTTGTACATTACCATCATTGCTTCACTACGTGTCATTCCAAATCCACCACCCCAATCGTTATCATTGGGATAATATTGCAGAGTATCACTAATAGAGCGGTTTATATTTCTGGTTACTGGCAAATAATCATCAGTAAAAATAATTTCGGATCCAGTTGATTGAATAGCTGCATCAGGGGTAAGCACTTGGGAGGTTTGCTGACTTGCTTTTTCTAATTCTTTTTTGCGTTTCAAAATTGGGTATAAATCTCCTTCAATTAGGCGATCTATAGGGAGGTCTTCTCCCTCTACAACATAGTCATCATACAAATATCTATGTTGCGCTATAATTTGTTCTTTGGATAGAGACAATAGTTCTTGATCACTATATTTTGTTTCAATTACTAATTGCTTAGCAATAGCTACAGAAAAGAATAATGTAGAAGTTAGAAAAAATATTTTAAATGAATTTCCCATGAAACCTCCCAAAGTGAATGGAAATTAATTATTTTAATCTATCAATATAAATTTTGCTATTCAAATCTAATTTAAATTTATAAAATAATTATTATAATTAAAGTGATCTAGTTAACTATATATATTATTAGAATGTTTGTCTTAGCTGATATCTTATCGAAATAATGATATACTTATAGAAGATTATTTAACAAGCAGCATTTTACGTACTTGAATATCTCTTCCATTGGACAATACTGCAAAATAAACACCATTACTTACCTGCTGTCCCATATCATTCAGACCAGACCAACGGAATTCATGAAAACCCATATCTTTCCATCCACTATAGACTGTTGCAATTTCCTGACCAAGAATATTGATAATTCTAAATTCAATATTACTTGGTTCTGGTAATCCAAAGCGCAGTGT
>MDTG01258368.1_pt1 | contig 13020 bp, 10 predicted proteins | sample 811421 | NCBI WGS metagenome assembly MDTG01 (sample SAMN05326645, study PRJNA326480) | marine metagenome | isolation source: seawater | place: Pacific Ocean: South East | collected 2011
TCTCTATAGGTTTTCCTTCTATTATTGCTTTTGTAAAAATCATTGGTGCCATATCTGGTCTCCCCCATGGACCATAAACAGTAAAGAAACGCAATCCAGTTGCTGACAATCCATATAAATGACTATAGGTATGCGCCATCAATTCATTAGCTCTTTTCGTAGCAGCATAAAAACTGACAGGATGGTTCACGGAGTCCTTTTCAGAAAATGGAGATTTTTCATTGCCTCCGTATACAGAGCTGCTGGAAGCATAAACTAAATGTTCTAACTTGTTATGCCTACATGCTTCTAATAAATTTGCAAATCCCACAAGATTATTATCTACATATGAGAGAGGATTTTTAATTGAATATCTTACTCCCGCTTGAGCGGCAAGATTAATACAGACTGAAGGATTATAATCAGCAAAAAATTTATCTAAAGATTCTTTTTTTGTTAAACATAACTCCTTAAATTTATATCTAGATTTATAATGCTTTGCTTGTAATTCGATATTTTTTAATCTATCTTTTTTCAAAGAAACATCGTAATAATGGTTTAAATTATCAATACCTAAAACTTTATAACCATTTTGAATTAATCCTATTACAACTGCAGACCCAATAAAGCCAGCACTCCCAGTAACTAGTATGGTATCTTTTTTATCCAATTTTTTAAAATTTTAATATACAAACTAATAATAAATTAGCGCTTATACATTAACTACTATCCAAAATAAAATTTGATTACTTCTAATAAAATTAAGAAAAGTTTTCAAACATTAAAACTTAATTATAGTTAAAAAATTTTTTATCAAATAGTCTTTAAATACTTTTATATTTATTAAGATTATAACTTTTCTAATGATTCTCAAAAAAAGATTTTTTTTGATTGGGCAGACAATTGAAACTGGTTTATCAAATTCATGTTTATAAATGTATCTTCTATTTGAAAGAGAAATTGCAAATGATGCATTTGAATTGATAAATTTATTTGAATTCAAATCTGGAAATATATTTTCAAATTTACTTGATAGCTTTAATACATAAGGAGGTTTATTTTTGAAAATTTCCTTAATTTTTTTTGTGTTTTTATATATTCCAAAATTATAATTTGCCAGAGTATGTGATGATCCAATCTCCTCACAATAAAGGAAGGGTGTTTTCATCCAATATTTTTTAAACTTTTCATCATTTTGTAGTAAATTCTTAAATAAACCATCCATCCAAAAATAATTTTTAGCTTTATTATTTACTTTCCAATAATTATCACATTCATTTTTCCATTTTGAAATTAAATATCCATTATTTTCTGAAGCAATAAACCAACTCGCGGGACCTAAATCAGAATTTAAGTAACTGCCATGTCCATGATACATCCAAAAACCACTTTCCTTAATAGAATCAAATATCCAGTGATCTAAAGGTTGCATACATAATAAAGTGGAGTCAGCCCAAATACCACCATATTTTTTGAGAAGGCCAAGTCTCACGATATCTGATTTTGCCTGAGGTTTTATGTTTTTGGATGTATCATAAATATAATCAATATCACTTAAATAATTGATTAAATTATTTTGATCAACAAGTTCAATATTCCAATCTGGATTATTAATAATCCAAGAATTTAGAACCTTTTTTTGTAACCAAGGTGCTTTATCCCATCCTTGAAGCCATAAAAGAAAAATATTTTTTTTCATAAGAAATTTCTAAATAATTTTGATTTTGCGCATTATCATAACTTTAATGAACCCTTTTTTAATAAATAAACTAAATCTCACTAATATAAATTAAAACTTAAAATTATTAAAGATTCATCCTATTTTTTTCAATTGAATAAAAATATTATTTCTTTGTTTGGATTAATTCACTTCTAAAAGAATATTTTGTGTAAATATCTTATTATATTTTAAGTATTTATTATTTGTATTAGAAATTTTTTATCAATTTTTCTTATTTTCAACGTTTTATATTACATTAATCATAAATATTTAAAAAATTAAAATTCCAAAAACTTGATAAGACATAATTAAAATGATAAAAAATATATAAACTTGAAATTAATTTGTTTAAAAGATTATTTGGAAAAAATAAAAGAAAAAGAGCATTTAGAAGAAAGAATTACCCAAATAAGAAAATTTATTCTAATAAAAGGTTAAATTCAAATTATAAGAGGTTAGTTAAAAATAATAATTTTTACAATAGCTCGCAACAAAATTCTATCTTTTCATCAATAATAATTTCTATGGGTTTTATGATTCTTTCATTAGCTATATTTAGTTTCACAAAACAATTACAACCGATTTTGCGAAATGAGAGGCTGAAGTTTTTATGTACTTACCAAATTGGTGATAAAAAAAATAAAAATTACAATAATGCAAAAATTAAATTAGAAAAAATTGTAGGAGATAGCGATAAATTTTGCATGAACTTTATTTTCCCAAAAGAGAAAAGTAAAAAGGGAATAAGATTCATACCAATAATAAAAAATATTATACTTAGATTTATTTAAAAAAATTATAACTTATATTTAAAATTGAAGTAATTACTTTATTTATTTTTTCATAGTTGATATTATTATTTTTTTAAACTTTTCTAATTCTGCGAGAATTTATATAGCAAGCCAATAAGTAATAATATATATTTTCTATGCAAACTAAATATTTCTGCAAAATAAAAGTATTTAATCAATCTAATTTTAAATTAAAATTAAAATTAATATTTTCATTTAATTGATCTCTAAAAAAATAAATTTAATAATTGAAAAGATAGAAATTTTATATCAGTATTTTTATTATTCTCATTATAAATTACTATTCTACTATGTAATAATTTTGAGAATATTTTTAGCTAATAGATGTTTAATCAAACTTCTAAATGAACAAAATAATAAACTCACTTGATAAAATAATTTTTCTAATTTAAAGTCATTATTAAATTATTAATAAAAAAAAGATCTTACCAAATAAATTCTAAAGAATGCATTTGGATGGTCTTAGAGAGCTTAGAGCCATACTTTTTTGAAGATTGAAAAAAATTTACTTTACAATTTACATAATAATTGTTGCAATATATCAGAGATAGGTTTCTCTAACTTCAGTCAAGTAGTTATTATTTTCTCAAAAGCTAGAGTAATTGAATTAGGCTTTTACTACACTGTAAAAGGATATAAACTTCATAAAGAAAACTGCTTAAAAAATAAATATGGAGATAAAAATAAAATAAAAATAAGTAGATGCAATTTTAGAAATTTAAATGTAAAATATTAATATAAAAAGTGTTCTAGGCGGAATATACCGAAGCAATAACTCCACTATTGTTGATGTAAATAAAGGTATAAAGAAAATAATTACAAAAACTTATTAAATGTGGGATATTTAAACATATTGGATAATGGTTATTACTTTCTTTAATAACTTTACAAAGAAATTTGGAGCAAGAGCTAATAATTGGAGATTTTTTGCACCTAACTGGTTAAAGAATAAATGCTTAATAGATCAAGTAAAATTTGGATTTTTCTCTAATTTTTCTTTTCAAACTAGATTACCTTTAATAGATGGTATATTTGATTACTTGAATTTTTCTATTGATAGATTTTTAAGTTTATCAAAGTTTTTTCAGAAAAATTGTTCATCCACAATAGTCTATCTATAAACATAATTGATATTAATGAAAATAATTAAATTAGAAAAATTAATAAAATTTTTACAGCAACTCAAAAAATTGCTAGTGTTAATTAATTGATGTTCATTCACTCTTTTTTAAAAGTTATATGATTCAAAATCAAAGCAATCCAGCAATAAATTCATCAAAGGAAGAGATTGATTTAGTTCAAATATTTTATATTTTAAGGAGAAATACAAAATTATTTATCAGTTGCATTAGCTTTGGTATATTATTTTCAGGAATATACGCATTTACAAAAGAACCTATTTGGGAGGGGGAATTTCAAATAGTTTTAGAATCTAAAAGTAATAATCAAATAGGTAATAGATTAGAACAAGTAGGTGGTAGTTCATTAGCTTTTTTAGCTGCACTAGACGGTAAAAGTAATCTGAAAACTGAAGTTGAGATACTAAAAAGTCCCTCTATATTGTTACCAATATTTAAAAAGCATAAAAAAGCTAAAGAAGAGTTAAATATTAATACTGACAATATGCTTTACTCTGACTGGTTTAAAGACAATTTGAATATCAACCTTCAAAAAGGGACATCAGTTCTTAATCTCTCCTACAGAGATACAAAAAAGAGTCTTATAAAACCTTTATTACAAGATATTTCAAAAGCATACAAAGAATATTCTGGTAAAGAGAGAAAGTCATCAATAAAAACTGGTATTAAGTATATGGATAGTCAAATAGCTATCTATAAAGATCTATCTATTAAATCCAAAAGGGCATTACAAAGTTATGCCATTGAGCAAAATCTCACAATGATACAAGGTAATGAGAATGTCTTGGAAAACTCTTTTCAAATTAATATTGAGGCTTTAAGAGTAAAAGCAGTTAATGATTTACGAGGAGTAAACGAAAAACTTTCCAGACTAAAAGAATCTGAAGGAGATAAAGAATTAATTTTGAACATTAGCAAACAAATCTTGAAGGAAGATAATACTTTGAAAAGGATTGAAAATCTAGACGATAGGATTATTATTAATAAATTATATTTTAAAGGCTCAGATCCAAACCTAATAAACCAACAAAATCTAAGAGAAGAATTAGTCAAATCACTGGAAAGAAAACTTTATGCATATCTAAATGCTAGAAAACAAATATTAATCTCTGAGCAAAAAGCCGCAGAGAGGCCAAAAGAAGTAATTATTAAATATAGAGAATTGCTAAGTAATTCATATAGGAACGAAAGTACTCTTGATAAGTTAGAAAACCAAAAAAGATTACTACTATTAGAAGATGCTCGTAATGAAAAGCCATGGGAGTTAATTACAGAACCAACTCTAAAAGATAAGAAAGTAGCTCCAAGTAAAACAAGAATTCTTATTCTTGGTTTATTTTTTGGTATCTTCAGTGGGATTATCTCATCTCTTTGTGTAGAAAAAAGAAAAAATTTAATAAGTGATGAGAATGAACTTCAATCTCTAATAGGAAGAAAGCAGATTCTTACTTTATCTAAAAACGAAAATTCAAGAATTGAATCTATAAATGTCTTAGCAAATTCCAATAATTTTTCAAAAGGTAAAGTTTCACTCATACCAATAGGAAATATAAATAACGATATCCTAATTGAATTAAAAGAATTGATAATTGAAAAAAGTTTAAACAAAGAAATTTATATTAATGATGACATTCTTATAACTAAAGATTACGATAAAATAATATTTATAGCATCTCCAAATTCATTTACTAGAAAATATTTAATGAAATTTCAGGAAAAGCTAAATCTTCAAAATGCAAAAATAATTGATTGGATTTTAATTGAAAATAGTTAATAAATTTAATCAATATTTTTTTTGATTTAAGTTAATTTTTAAAAAACTTTCAAACAAAATTTAAATTTTTCTATTTGAATATATGATAAATTATCTGAATATATTTTTTTAAATAAAATAACAAAATGTGCGGAATATTAGGTTCATTTTCTCATATTATTAAAAAATGCGAATTTGATTATTTTAGAGCTGCTTTGGATGTTCTTGATCATAGGGGACCAGATGATGATGGAATTGAACAAATTCTAATTAACAAAGGTAGGCTTTTATTTGGCCAAAAAAGATTATCAATAATTGACTTATCAATAGATGGTCATCAACCCATGCAAAGTTCATCTGGTAGATATTTATTAATATATAATGGTGAAATTTATAATTATAGAGAATTAAAATTGTTATTAATCTCAAGAAATTATAAATTCAAAACTAATTCTGATACCGAAGTTTTATTAAAAGCATGGGAAGAATGGGGTGTAGATTGTCTTCATAAATTAAAAGGAATGTTTGCATTCTCAATTTTTGATAATTTTACAAAAGAGATTTTCATATCAAGAGATGCTTTTGGTATTAAGCCATTATTTTATTCCTCGAATGAAAATAAATTTACATTTGCTTCTGAGATAAATGCCTTATTAAAAATAAATAAAGATAGACAATTCAAAGCAAATGAAAAGATTGCATATAATTATTTAGTTCATAATACATATGATTTCTCTCAAGAAACATTCATAGAAGATATCTTTACTCTTGAACCTGGAAGCTATTTAATTTACGACATAAATAGTAAAAGAATTAAGGAAATTAAAAATTGGTGGAAACCTAAATATACATTTAAAGATTATTATAACTATGACGACTCTGTAGAAAAAATAAGGGAATTATTTTTATCTAGTTTAAAATTACATATGAGAAGTGATGTCCCTATTGGGGCTGCACTTTCTGGAGGTATTGATTCATCTGCAATAGTATGTGGTATGAGATATTTATATCCAAAAGAAAACATCCATACATTTAGTTATATAGCAAGTGATAAAAATATTAATGAAGAGAAATGGATTGACTTTATAAATGATTATACTAGATCAATTCCTCACAAAATAACCATTGATAATGAGAGAATTATATATGATCTTGATAATTTAATATATGCTCAAGGTGAGCCTTTTGGATCAACAAGTAACTATGCTCAATATTGCATCTATCAGAAAGTTCAAGCTTGTGGGATAAAAGTGATCTTAGATGGTCAAGGGGCTGATGAGCTATTTGCAGGTTATAACGGATATGTAGGATCTAGAATATTATCCTTAATAGAAAGAAATGATCTTAAAAAGGCTTTTGATTTTATTCTGAACTGGAGAAATAGTCCTAATAGAAGTATATTCTTGGCGTTAAAAGAGTATGCAAGAGTTTCATTACCCAACAAATTATATGCAAAAGCCAGATTTTATCAAGGAAGAAACTTTAAACCTAATTGGCTTAATATGAATAAAATTTTAGAATTGAAAATCAACTGTAATGAGGAAAGAGAGAAAAAAGAAGATTTTTTCAAAGGGAGGCGAGTAACTGAATGTCTAATAAATGCTGTAAATAAAAGAGGACTAAGATCACTTTTAAGAAACGCAGATAGAAACTCTATGCATTTTTCAGTAGAAGGTAGGGTACCTTTTTTAAGTTGTGATCTTGCTGAATATGTATATTCACTTCCTGAAGAATTCTTAATTTCTCAGAATGGCACGACAAAATATATCTTTAGAGACGCTATGAAGGATATTGTTCCTGATAAAATACTAAACAGAAAAGATAAAATTGGATTTGAAACGCCACAACTAATGTGGATTAAAAATAATAAAAATAAATTCAGAACTAAAATAGAAGAGCTATCTTCAAATAATGATTTGATAAATAAAAACATTTTAAAAAAATACGATAATATCTTATCGTCAGGAAAAGATATAAACCAAGCTTGGAGATTTATAAATTATGCGATTTGGCATCAGCAATTTATTTGTTAATATATTCATTGAGATAATCGAAAAATAACTCCAACTAATGAATATTCATGTTTCTGCAAATATACATTCTTCGGCAATTATTGATGAAGGTGCCTTAATTGGTAAAAGTACATCAATTTGGCATTGGACTCATGTTTGTAGCGGAGCCAAAATAGGTGATAACTGTTCCATAGGTCAGAATGTTTTTGTGGCTAATAAGGTAGAAATTGGAAACAATGTCAAAATACAAAATAATATCTCAATTTATGATAATGTGACACTTGAAGACGATGTTTTTTGCGGACCAAGCATGGTATTTACTAATGTATACAACCCAAGATCTAAAATATCTAGGAGACATGAGTATAAAAACACTTATATTGAGCGAGGAGCTACATTAGGAGCAAATTCTACAATTGTTTGTGGAAACAGAATAGGAAAATATGCTTTTATTGGGGCTGGAGCTGTGATAACTAAAAATGTCAAACCATTTTCTTTAATGGTAGGAGTCCCCGCTAAACAAATAGGTTGGATGAGTGCTTATGGAGAGAACGTAAAACTACCATTAGAAGGAAAGGGTAAATGGATTTGTCCGAAAACATCTCAAATTTATGAGTTAAAAGGTAATAACCTTTTTTGCGAATCTATTTCTTAATTAAATGGAATTTATAGACTTAAAGCTTCAACAAGAATCTAAGTTAAGTAATGGCAATATTCTTATTGATGAAATAAATTATAGAATCTCGAAAGTTCTAAAGCATGGAAAATTTATTCTTGGTCCTGAAGTTGATGAACTTGAATCAGCTTTAGCAGAATTTGTAGGGGTTGATCATTGCATTTGCACCTCTAGTGGTACGGATGCTTTACTTGTCGCTTTAATGGCAATTGGAATAAAACCAGGAGATGAGGTCATTACAACACCTTTTTCTTTTATTGCGACAGCAGAAACAATTGCTCTTTTAGGCGCAATACCCATATACGCGGATATCGAGAGTGATACTTATAACTTAGATCCAAATAAAATTAAGAATTTAATTACTTCAAGAACTAAAGCTATTGTTCCTGTAAGTCTTTATGGTCAACCTGCAAATTTTGAGAAAATAAATCAACTAGCAAAAAAATATAATTTGCAAGTAATTGAAGATGGAGCACAGAGCTTTGGAGCCAAACAAAATAATAAAAGAAGTTGCAATTTAAGTAGTATTGGCGTAACTAGTTTTTTCCCCTCAAAACCTCTAGGTTGCTACGGAGATGGTGGAGCCTGTTTTACTAATCAAAAAGAATTTGCAGATAAAATGCGAAAAATTTCTAAACACGGTCAATCGAAAAGATACTTTCATACTGAATTGGGTATAAATGGCAGAATAGATACAATCCAAGCAGCAATACTTCTTGCAAAACTTCCATTGTTTGAAAAAGAAGTAAAGTTGAGAGAAGATGCAGGAGAATACTATACAAAAAAACTTAATTCTTTAGGAATTGAATCTACACCTTCTATCAAGTCTTATAACACAAGTGTTTTTGCTCAATATACAATACAAGTAGATAATAGAAATGATGTTCAAAATTATCTAAAAAACAAAGGTATACCGACTGCTGTCCACTACCCAACATTGCTTTATGACCAACCTGCACTTAATAAACTCAAGAGAAAACCCTCATTAAAAAATTTTTTTAACAAACAAATCTCAGTTAATAAATTTAATTGCCCAATAGCAGAATTATCTTGCAAAAGAGTTTTAAGTTTACCAATGCACCCAGGGATTTCTAAAAGTGATCAAAATGAAGTCACTGAACAAGTATTTAATGCAATTAATAAATATTAAGTTAGTGCTTAGGTTAATGTAAAATATCAAAATAGAAGGAGCAAAATTTGAGAGTAAACTACAAAGAATCTTTAATACAAAAGATAAAGAAAAAAGAAATTAAAATTGGGATAATTGGTTTAGGATATGTAGGTCTTCCCCTATCACTAACTTTCTCAGAGAAAGGACTTTATGTATATGGTTTTGATATTGATAAAACAAAAATTGACTCAATTATTAATGGACTCAGTTACATACAACACATAGAAAATAATAGGATAAAAAATGCAGTTGCTTTAAACAAATTTAATCCAACAACTAATTTTAAAAAAATCTCAGAAGTTGATGTAATAATTATCTGCGTTCCTACTCCACTTGATATTCATAGAGAACCTGATCTTAGTTATATTATTAGTACACTTGACTCCATTAAACCGCATATAAAAGAAGGTCAATTATTAAGCTTAGAAAGTACAACATATCCTGGGACAACAGATGAAATAATTAAACCTATTATTGAAGAGAAAGGATTAACTATTGGGCAAGACTTTTTTCTTGTATATTCCCCTGAAAGAGAAGATCCTGGAAACAAGAAATACAATACATCAAATATCCCAAAAATAGTTGGAGGCATCACGAAAGAATGTACTGAAATAGGGGTTCTTTTATATCAGCAATCTATTATCGAAGTTGTAGATGTGAGTAACACCCGTGCTGCAGAAATGACTAAATTACTTGAAAATATTCATAGAGCCGTGAATATTGGATTAGTAAATGAATTAAAACCTCTCGCAGATAAGATGGGCATTGATCTATATGAAGTTATTCGTGCCGCCGCAACAAAACCTTTTGGTTTTAATGCTTATTATCCAGGACCAGGATTAGGTGGGCACTGCATACCAATAGATCCATTTTACTTAACTTGGAAAGCCAGAGAATATCAAATGCATACGCGCTTCATAGAGCTTGCTGGTGAAATAAATAACAATATGCCCAATTACGTTTTGGAAAAAATCATAGAATCACTTAACGATAGAGGAAAGCCATTAAAAGGAAGTAAAATTCTTATATTGGGTATTTCTTATAAGAAAAATATTGATGACATGAGAGAATCTCCATCTGTTATTTTAATGGAATTAATAAAGAAGAAAGGAGGTGAGCTAAGTTTTTGTGATCCATATTTTAAATCTTTTCCCAAGATGAGAGAGCACTCTTTTAATCTCTTATGCATTGATATTAACGAACATTCTTTACCAAAATTTGATGCAGTTATACTTGCAACTGATCATGATAGTTTTGATTACAAATTAATTGAAAAACATAGCAGATTAATCATAGATACTCGTGGTAGGTTTAAGCCATCTCCCAAAATAGTCAGAGCATGAATTAATGCATACAAAAAATTTAACCAATGAAAGAGTAAAGGTCGCAATAGTAGGTTGTGGAAGAATAAGCCTTAACCATATCAAATCAATCCTTACTTTACATAGTAAATCTGAACTAGTAGCAATCTGCGACAATAATTCAGAAAGGATTATTCAAGCAAAAAAAAATATTGTTGAGTTTACTCCCAAAGACCTTAATTATGACATCTCTAGTTTATTAATTTTCAATGAATTTTCCGATTTAATAAATGAGGCAAGAAATAATCCAAATTTAATAGATCTTATTGTACTTGCGACTCCCAGTGGTTTGCACAGCATGCAAACAATAGAAGCAGCAAAAGCCAATTTGCACGTATGTACAGAAAAACCAATGGCTACCACTTGGAATGATGGTTTAGCGATGACTAAAGCTTGTGCAGACGCAGGCGTTAAATTATTTGTTGTAAAACAGAATAGATTCAATAGCACATTGCAATTAGTTAAGCGTCAAATCGAAGAAAATCGTTTTGGTCAGATAGCAATGGTTACTGTCAATGTTTTCTGGCAGAGGCCTCAAAGCTATTACGATCAAGATCAATGGAGAGGCACAAAAAAGTTAGATGGTGGAGCCTTAATGAACCAGTCAAGTCACTATGTAGATCTCCTTGACTGGTTAATTGGTCCAGTTTTAAAGATCAGTGCATCTACAGCTACACTTGGAAGAGATATTGAATCAGAAGATACCGCCGCCATTCAATTACAATGGGAAAATGGTGCATTAGGAACTATGGCAGTCACTATGCTTACATATCCAAAAAATCTTGAAGGCTCTATTACAATATTGGGAGAAAAAGGGTCAGTGAGAGTAGGAGGTCCTGCCGTCAACAAAATTGACTTTTGGCAATTTGAAGATAATCATCCTGATGATAAATTAATAGAAACTGCAAGTTATGAGACAACAAGTGTTTATGGATTTGGCCACCCTGCTTACTATTCAAATATGTTGGATACGCTACTAGGTCAAGCAGAAGCGATATGCGATGGAAGCCAAGGGCTCAAAAGTTTAGAACTTTTAACAGGTGCTTATCTTTCTGCTAAAGAAAATAGAGTTATAACTTTTCCACTAAAGAGCTAAATTGAGATGGAAGGAACTGAGATTACTAGCAACAATGATGACGAGGTAATAAATAAAAATACAACTCAAAAATAATTAATAATTTTTAATCCCCTTAAATAATAAATTAATGGATAACAATAATAAAATAAGAATATTTACACCTTTTATCTTTTTTTCAATAATTTGGTTATTAATCCCAGCGATACAAGAATCATCTAAATTAATACATTTTTATGTAATTTTACTTGAAATAGTAATGTTATTATCATTTTATTGGTTAAATAAAAAAGATCTAAGCACTATAAATCATATTTCTAGAAATTATTCCTATAAGTCAGAGAAGATAATATTAATAGCATTTACTTATACTATTTTATTAGTCTATTTAATAAGTAAAGGAGAAAATTTTACATCTTACTTTACAAGCTCAAATTTATTTCTAGATAGACAAATTATAAGAGATACTGGTACTTATATTCCTTATTATTCTCTCATTTTTAAGAATTTTGCATTATTAATTGGTGCAATAAGTTTGCATGATTTATGGAATAAAAAATATATTAATTCATTCATTAATGCAATACCGTATTTCTTATTCTTTTTAGCTAGTGCATCAAAAGGGCCAATAGCATGTTTTGTATTACTCATGATTTTTGTTTATTATTCAAGTGGAAAGGTAAATATATACTCAATAATATTTTTTATTTTTTTGATATTTTCTACTTTATTTTTTATTTTTAAAACTACTTATGGTAATTCTATTGAGTTTGGTTTTGATTCGATTCTTCCCTTATTTAACGCTATTTGGTTGAGAGTAAAGTTAGCTGGCGAACTAGTTATATTCGGATATGAATATTTTTTAAATGAGAGTAACCTTGCTGGTGCAACATTTCCAATTCTTTTAGGTTTATTAGATTTAAATCTCCTATATAAAAAACCGATTGAAATGGGCCCTTTAATTAATTACAAGCTCCGGGGATCATATTTAGGAAATGCAAACACCTCATTTCTCGTAGACGGATTTGCTAATTTAGGATTAGGTGGAGGCTATCTTTTTTTGTTATTGGTATTGTTATATCTATATTATCTTCTGAAATACTTTATTTATTTTATAAAATCATCATATTTCAGGGAAATATATAAGTTTTTCATAATGATTAATGTTATTGATTTAATAAGTGTATCTTTTTGGTTGCCACTTGAATCTTCAATCGTCGCATTTTGTGTACTATTTGGAATAGAGCAATTCATAAATTTATCTCCTAAGTCATTAAACTCAAATATACAATTTAAATGAATAATATTCCTGCATATAAAAA
>MDTG01297038.1_pt1 | contig 13020 bp, 15 predicted proteins | sample 811421 | NCBI WGS metagenome assembly MDTG01 (sample SAMN05326645, study PRJNA326480) | marine metagenome | isolation source: seawater | place: Pacific Ocean: South East | collected 2011
CTTAAAAGAGAATATCCTTTAAAAGATAGAAAAATTAAATTTAATAATTTTTTAAACATTGAATTTTTTACATGTAAATGAATAAGTAATATATATTACTTATTCTTAAATTTATGAATAAACTTAAGTTAATACTAATTACACTTTTATTATTTATATTATTAAATGCAATTATTGTTTTTTTGTGGCCAATTAAAGTTAATTTGGGATTAAATAATTCCAAACATTACTCCGAAGAATTTTTAAAATCATTAGATTTAAGCCAAAAAGATGGAACAAAGCTTTACTTAGAGACATGGCAAAGAGAAAGATTATATGAATACGATGAGTATACGGGAATAAAAGAGAGCGAGTCTAAAAATGCTGAGTTTGTAAATATAACAGACGAAGATGGAAGATTTATTGAGAGAAACCCAAACACATGTACAAAAAATATTTTTTTTTATGGAGGGGAGCTAGTGTTTGGATATGATGTTACTGATAAACAAACTATACCAAATTATTTTAATAATTTGTTAAAGTTAAATAATGAAACTAAATATTGCGTCTACAATTTTGGAAGAGGAACTTATTTTTCAACTCAGGAAAATATTTTATTACAAAAACATATACTTAATGATAAAATTAAAATAGGTGATATCATTATTTTTATTGATGGTGAAAATGAACAGGGAAATCAAAAAATATTAAGCACAGAATTTATAGATAATAATTATAATGATTTACATCAAAAATATTGGAAGTTGTATAAAGTTGGTGTTAGATATTTTTTTAATTTACTTCCAACTACTCAATTTTATCAAGTTATAAATAAAAAATATTTCAATAAAAATGATAATTCTAAAATATCAGATAATAAATTAACAACAGAAAATGAAATCATTGAAGTTTATAAAAAAAATTTAAAAATAAGAAAAGGGGTGTGTAAAGAATATGATTTAAAATGTTTTAATTTTTTATTATTGGTAGATATTTCAAATAAAAATATTTATGAAAAATTTAAGAAAATACAGAACGTGATTGATTTAACTAAAAATTTTTCTTGGGAAAGAAATAACAATGGTATTTTTACACCAAAAAGTAATGAGATAATTTCACAAAATATTTATAAGCATATTTTAAATTAGACTAACTTTTTGTACAATCTATCTTCAAACGTTAAAAATGGAAACTTAAACTTTTTTAAAAGATAGAAATTATTTTTTTTATAAATTCTAGAGAAATGAAATTCTATTAAAATATATTGAACTTTATTTTTTAAAATTTTTTCTGCACCTTTTAATACATCTAACTCATGACCTTCAGTATCAATTTTTAGTAAATCAATTTTATGTAGCTTTTTTTATTACAAAATTTATCTAAAGTAGAAACTTTAACCTTTTCAGTACCAAGAATTGAAGATGAATTAAATCCAGTTAAAATTAAATCTTTAAATTTCTTCCAGTAAGAATCTTGATTGTAATCTGAAAATGTACTTGTAGAACTTTTGATGTTAATTTTAAGTAATTTAGTACCAGGTTTGTCGCTCATAGCATTATTGAAAGTAAATACATTTTTTTCTTTTTGAATTTTGACCTCAAGTAAAACAAAATTTTTTTTGAGGTTCGAAGCTAAAAATTTTTATTTTATCTCTGTAGGTATCGGTCTGGCACTAGTTTGCACAATTTAATTAACCTTATTTTTCAATCTTTATTTTAACTTTAATTTAATAGTTATTTTAACCAAGTCCTTTAACGATCTATTTATTATAATTTTAAATAGTTCGCATAAATTATGTAAATTTGATAATAATTAAAACTTGAAAAAAAAAATACAGCTATCATCAAGAATTTTTCTAGTTAATAAAAGATACAAAAAAAATGAATATTACCATTTTATAAAAGATCCAAATAATGTAATTACTATTCCAATATTAAAAGATAAGTTTATTCTTGTTAGACAACAAAAAATACCTATCAATCAAAAAAATTACGAATTTCCTAGTGGTTGGGTTGATATTGGAGAAAAGCCAATTGATAGTGCCTCAAGAGAATTATTGGAGGAAACAGGATATAAATCATTAATTAGGCCAGAAAAATTATTAACTCTTTACCCCGATCCAGGAAGACTTAGTAAAAATATGATTTGTTTTTTTACAAAAAAAATTAAAAAAATCTCAAAACCAGAAAATGGAATTCAAGTATCTTTATGTAGTAAGAAAAAAGTTATTGAATTAATAAAAAAAGGTGAATTTAATAGTGCTTGTCATGTTGCTGCTTTTTTTTATTACTTATCTAGAAAAAATTAATTTTATATTTGTAAATTCTAACTTTCTATTTTGGGATGAGGTAGTGGGATAATAAATTTTCCTTTATAACCTTTTCTTTTAAGGTTGACCTTAAGTTCTGAAGCAATATGCCAAGAAAATAATACAACATAATCAGGTGGGTCATTGTAAAGTTTTTTTTCTGAAAGTATGGGAATTTTTTTTCCAGGAATATAATTGCCTATTTTGTATGAGCCATCAATTTCTAAGACACAATCAATAATATTTTCATCAAGACCAATATAATTTATTAATGTACTTGCTCTTGAGGGTGCTCCAATTCCATAAATCTTTTTATTTTTGTCTTTAAGTTTTTTTAGAATAGAATAAATATCTAATTTTGATTTAACAACTTTTGTCCTGAATTCATCAAAAGTTTTCCAATTAAGATAATTTTTTTCAAATTTAAGAATTTTTTTTACACTTACGCTTTTTTTAAATTTATTTTTATGTGCTGCATAAACTCTAATCGATCCACCATGTGTCTCTATTCTCTTTGCATGAATAATTTCTAAATTATATTTATTAAATAGATAATTAAGACTCATTAATGAATAGTATCTTAGATGTTCATGATATATAGTATCGTATTGGACTGTTTTGATTAATGAGACTAAATAATGTGATTCAGATATAAAAACACCATCCTTATGAAGAATTTTTAAAATATTTTCCATAAGTTGTTTAACATTTTCTATATGAGCAAAAACATTTGTGGCTGTTACAATCTTTGCTTTACCATATTTCTTTAAAACTAAATTTGCTGTAGCTTTATTAAAGTATTTAATTAGTGTAGGAATTCCTTTTTTAATTGCTATTTTACCAATTTTTTCTGGTGTTATTCCTAATACACGATGATTATTTTTAAAATTATTTAAAAGATTTCCATCATTTGATCCTATATCAATTACAAGATCCTTTTTTGATATATCAATAATTTTATTACAGTCAGTATATAATTCCTTGAAATTTTCTCTTAAAATTTTTGTAGTACTGCTAGTATAGGGGTACTCTTTAGGAAAGAGAATTTCCTTATCAACTATAGTGCTTAGCTGGACTAAGTGAGAACTTTTTGAATAAACTAACTCTGAAGGAAAAAAAACATCTTCAGCTAAAAGACTACCAATTTTTTTAAGTTTATTGACTGGTGGTAAATAACCAACTGATATAATAGTTTTTAAATCTTTTGCTCCAGATATTTGACATTTATTTATTGTTTTTGATTTTTTCACTATATTATTATATTTTTTTTTATTGTTAACTATTGTAATACCTTTTTCTTATGAATACTAAAAGAAATATTTCTATAATAGGTGGTGCCGGGCATGTGGGCTTTCCGTTAGGACTTATCTTTAGTTCAAAAGGTTTCAAGGTTTCTCTCATAGATAAAGATAAAAAGAATATAAATAAAATTAATAATGGAGAGGTTCCATTTTTAGAAGAGAATAGTAAAAAATTATTGGTTAGTATGATTAAAAAAAAAAAAATTTATGCTACAGATAAAATAGATGAAATTTCAAAAAGTAAATATATCATTATTTGTATTGGAACCCCAATTACGAGTAAACTCAACCCTAATCTCAAACCTTTTATCAATTTTTTTCATCAATTAAAAAATAAGATAAATAAAGATCAAATCATAATTATTAGAAGCTCTGTATATCCTGGAATTTGTGAAAAAATTTATAAAATAATTGAAAAGAAATGTAAAAATTTAAGTTATTGTCCAGAAAGAATTGTTCAAGGAAAATCTATAACAGAACTTCCAAAATTACCACAATTAGTGTCTGGAAAAAGTAAAAAGGCGATATTAGAATCGGGTAAACTTTTTAAAAAAATATGTAAAAAAATAATATTTACAGAGATTATTGAAGCTGAGCTTGTAAAATTATTTTCAAATGCCTATAGATATATTAATTTTTCCATATCAAATCAATTTTATATGATTTGTCAAAGTCAAAACTTAAATTTTTTTAAAATTAGAGATATCATGAGGGAAGGATATATGAGAAATGCAAATATTCCTGAGTCAGGATTTACAGCTGGTCCTTGTTTGTTAAAAGATACAATGCAATTATCATCATTCTACAATCATAGATTTAAATTGGGTCATGCAGCAATGTCAGTTAATGAGGGTATACCTGAGTTTATAATTACAAAATTGCAAAAAAGATTTAATTTGAAAAAAAAAACTGTAGGTGTTTTGGGTTTAACATTTAAAGCAGAAACAGATGATATTAGAGATTCCTTAGCTATAAAGTTGGTAAAACTTTTAAAGTATAAAAAAATTAAAACATTTCAATCTGATGAATTTTATAAAAATAGTGAAAATATTTCTAAAAAAAATCTGATTAAAAAATGTGATATAATTATCTTAGCAACACCACACAAAGCTTATAAAAGACTAAAAATAAACAAAAGTAAAACTTTAATCGATATTTGGGGCTTGATTGAAAATAGGTAAAAAGATTTTATTAATTGGTGGATCAGGAAAACTTGGTTCTTCAATATTAAAATCAAAATTATTTAAGAACATTACAGCACCATCAAAAAAAAAACTAAATATCCTTAAAAAAAAAAGTATTAGAAAAATACTTAAACAAAACTTTGATTTGATCATTAATTGTGCTGCAATAGCTAGAATGAAAGAATGTGAGGTAAATCCAAATTTAGCAATTAATGTAAATATTTATGGTGTTTTAAATCTAGTAGAAGAAATAGTTTATTATAACGATCAAAACTCAAAAAAAATTAAACTGATTCACATATCTACAGACGGTGTATACTCACCTTTTAAAGGGAATCATTCTGAAAAAGATATACCAAAACCTTATAATATATATGGTTGGACAAAGCTTTGCTCTGAGAGTTTAGTAAAATTTTTAGATAACTATATAATAGTAAGAACTAGATTTTTTGATAAAAAAAATATTCCATATGAAACTGCTGCTACAGACATTTATACATCTATGATTGAAGTAAGAAAACTAGTTAAAGAAATAAAAAATATTTTTTCGATTAATTTTAATGGTATTATCAATATTGGTGATAAAAAAAAATCTGATTTTTTTAATTATAAGAAATTTAAAAAAAATATAAAACCTTGTTGTAGAGTAGATATAATGAAAAATTTAAACTTTAAGATAGCAAAAAATGCGTCATTAAATTTGAATTTGTATAAAAAAATTAAAAAAAAATATGCCTAAAGTTCCATTGGATATCATAATTCCTATTTATAACGAGGGAGACAAAGTTATTAAATTATTAGATCAATTTAAAAGTTTTATTAAAACAACTCATAGAGTTCTACTTTGTTACGATCATAGCAATGATAATATTTTTGATTATGAAAAAAGTTTTAAAAATTTTAATTTTGAAATCATTCTAGTTAAGAATATTTCTACTGGTCCAGGTTCAGCTATTAAAACAGGAATGGACTTTGGTAATTCAGAGTGTGTAATTGTTTATCCTGCTGATGATTTTTTAAATATTAATATAATTGATAAAATGTATAATTCTTTCAAAAATGGTAATGACATTGTTGTGGCTAGTCGTTTTATGAAAGGTGGAACAATGAAAGGTTGTCCCTTACTTAAATCAATTTTAGTAAGACTTGCTTCATCAACATTGTATGCGCTATCAAGTATTCCAGTAAAGGATGCCAGTAATGGATTTAGATTATTCTCAAGAAAATTATTAAATACAGTAGATATTGAATCAACCGATGGATTTGCGTATTCCATAGAACTTCTTGCCAAGTGTAATAGATTACAATTAAAAATATCGGAAATACCTGCTCAGTGGGAGGAAAGAATTGAAGGCCCAAGTAGATTTAAAATTTTTAAATGGTTACCTGAGTATCTAAAATGGTATTTCTATGGTTTAAGTACTACTTGGTTAAAAAAAGGTCCACAAAGTATAAAAAAAAAAGATAAAAGTTCTTTAACATCATGAAAACTAAAACATTTCTAGTTACTGGGGGCACTGGTTTTATTGGGTCAAATATAAGTAAATATTTGGTTGATAAAAAATACAATGTAAAAATTTTTGATAATAATTCTCGTGGAAGTATTAATAAAATTAAAGAATTTAAAAAAAAAATAAAGTTTATTAAAGGAGATATTAGAAATAAAAGTGATCTAAATAAAGCTTTAAAGAAAACCGACGCAGTTGTTCATTTGGCTTATATCAACGGAACAAAAACATTTTATAAAGAGCCAGTAAAGATTTTGGAAATTGCAGTTAAAGGAATATTAAATGTTCTAGAATCCTGTATCAAAAATAATATAAAAGAACTTTATCTTGCGTCAAGTTCAGAAGTTTATCAAACACCTAATAAGATTCCCACTGATGAAAATGAATCACTAAAAATACCAGATATATTTAATCCTCGATATTCATATGGTGGAGGGAAAATATTAACTGAATTAATGGGTGTACATTATGGAAAAAAATTTTTTAAAAAATTAGTAATATTTAGACCTCACAATGTTTATGGACCAGATATGGGTAATGATCATGTGGTACCAGAATTTATTAATAGATTTAAGAATATTGGTAATAAAAAATTTAAGATTCTTGGCTCTGGTGAAGAAACAAGATCATTTATATATATCGATGATTTTATAGATGCTTTTGACCTTATTATAAGAAAAGGAAAACATTTAAATATCTATAATATTGGAACATCAGAAAAAGTTAAGATTAAAAAATTAGCATCTTTAATATCAAAATCGTTTGATAAAAAAATTTTATTCAATAAAAAGAAGATAGCTAAAGGAAGTACAAAAAATAGATGTCCAGATATAACAAAAATTAAAAAATTAGGTTTTAAGAAAAAGAATAATCTAAAAAATGGACTCTTAAAAACAATTAAATGGTATAAATAATGAGTATTAGATTAAAAAAAAGAAATTTTTTTAAAAAAATTTTACTCTCATTAACAATTGTTCCATTATTAAATTTTAATTTATTTTTTTCAAATAAAAAAAAATACAAATTAGTAAAAAACAAAGATCTAATTTGGTATTTAAATGATGATGATTAATGATTTTAGATAAAGCAGATAATAGAAATTTAGATGAATTTGCTGTTGTTATTATTGGTAGTGGACCAGCAGGCATAACTACAGCTCTAGAATTGGAAAAAAAAAATATAAAAAGTATTATAATAGAGGCAGGCCAAGAAAATTATAATGAAAATTCTCAAAAATTTTATAAAGCAAAAGTTTCTGATGATTCAATTACAGATTTATCTGTTAGTAGACTTAGACAGTTTGGTGGTACTTCTGGTATCTGGGGTGGTTGGTCAAAACCTATGGCAAATTATAATTTTGAAAAATGGCCATTTAATTCAAAAGATTTAGACATATATCGAAAAGATACATGTAAAATATTGAATATTAAAAATCAATTTAGAAATCTTAATTTAAATAAGTATTTAGACCAAATCGAATTTCAATATTCAAATGTAAAATTTGCAGATAAATACGGAGAACACATAAAAAAATCTGATAAAATATTATTGATTCTTAACACACAGTTATTGCATTTTATTGGTAATAATAAAAAAATAGATTATGCAGAATGTATATCTTCTAATTCAAAAATAAAGATATCAGGTAAATATTTTATTTTAGCTTGTGGTGGAATTGAAAACTCTAGATTATTACTTTGGTCTAAACATAAAAATCAAAATTTATTTGATAAAGATTTACCTATTGGCAAATATTGGATGCATCATCCTTGGATAATAGGTGGTGCTGGATTGGTAAATAAAGATAAGATCAAAAAAAAATTTACTAATGATTTTTTAGAATATGACGGTCCAATTCATTTTGCAGTTAATAAAAAATTTATAGAAGATAAAAAGACCTTAAGCACTGGAATATACTTAACACCAAATGAAAATACGAAGTTCTATAAAGAAATTGTAAAAGATATTCTTTGTATAGCTCCTAAATATGGAAAAAAAATTGCAGGGAAATTTTTTAGTAAAAGTTTGAAGTGTGGAAATATATTCATGCATTTAGAAGAGGAACCAAATATTAATAATAGAATTACGCTAGACAAAACAAAAGATGAATTTGGCATACCAATTGTGAAATTAATATATCAAAAATCAAAAAAATCTTTGCAAACTGCTAAGAGTGCACTCGAAGAATTGGCTAACTTATGTAGAGATGAAAATTTTGGTAGAATTGCGATAGATAAAAAGATTTTTAATTTAGAAGAGTTTAAATCTATGGGTGCCTGGCACCATATGGGTGGTACAAGAGCTGGTTCAAATATTAAGGATTCTGTAGTTGATAAAAATTTAAAAATTCATGGGATTGACAATATTTACGTTAGTGGAAGTTCAAACTTTCCTACAGGTGGCTTTACAAATCCTACTTTTACAATCATCCAATTAGCCATTAGACTTTCAGAAAAAATAAAAGAGAGACTATATTCTTAAATGAATAAATTTATTAAAGATAAAAAAATAATCTTATTATTGATCTTTATAATTTTTTTTACTATTAAAATTAATTTTTTTAGAAATTTAGTAGAGGTTATTTCTTCACCACATAACAAAAGAATAACACAGACATATGGGCACTGTGGGAACGAAAGTGTTGGTTTTTTAATTTATCTAAAAAATAAATATAATATCTTGGATAATCCAAAGATTATTAACTACATACATACAGCAGGAAATAAATGGGCAATAGTTAATACAAATAATATTAACAATCATTCTAACAAAATTATTTTATTAAATCACCCTGGTGATGAATTTAAAGTTTCTTTAAGTAAAATTTCAGATCAATTATATGAATTGAAAGATTTATATTTTTTATCAGATAAATTTTTAAGTATAATAAATCTTGAAATTTCTAATGAAAATTTAGTAAACACAAATATAAAAATGTTATTAGAGATTTATACAGTAGATATTTATAATAAAAAAAAAACTATAAAAATTTTAGATATTAATGACTTAAAAACTTCATTACAAATATCAATTAATGAATTTGATAAAGGTAATAAATTATTCTTTAAAATAAAGGATTTAGTTAAAAAAAATGACAATTTTGATTTTAGTTTTTTATTAAAACTAAAAAATAAATATAATTTGAAAGACTATAAAATAATCGAAAAAAATTCTAACTGCTACTTTATAAAATAACATGATTGAAATTTTTCAAATATTTATATTTTTTTTTATATTTTCACTATTTTGTCTTGTACCTTTTAATATAAGAGGATCTAAAATATTTAATAAAAATAAATTTTCTTTTTTAGATATATCAACTTTTAATATTTTGATAAATTTAAATGTGTTATTAATTTTATCTTTTTTACCAATATCTTTAAGTATTGGTAATCTAATTTTAGGTTTTAGTTATGTATCTTTATTTGTTTATGGGTATTTAATTCAAAATAATAGATTCCATTTTTTAATAAATTTTTTTAAATGTAATATAATTTTTTTCATAATTTTTTTAGTTATTAGTATGAATATTGCTGCTACTCTTAATTTAGGTTGGGATGCTAAATATTTTTATTATATTAAGTCGTTGTTTTATATTCAGGGGCAACATTTCTCAGATTTACAAAGCTTTGAACACAATGTGTATCACCCACACTTAGGTTCTTTTTTATGGGCTTTTTTTTCTAATATATTACCATTAAAATTTGAATATTTTGGCAGATTGTTATTTGTTTATTTCTACTTATTATCTATTTTTTATATCTGTCAAAATAATAATAATAATTTTAAATCAAATTTAATATTCATTTTCATCATTACCATTTCTTATACATATGGGAGATTTTCAGGGTTGCAGGAAATTTTATTATTTTCAACTTTAGCAATCTTATCTAAATATTATTATTATTTGAAAAATTCTGAAAACCTGATTTATATTTTATTTATAATTTTAGGTTGTAACTTACTACTTTGGTTTAAGGCAGAAGGAGTAGTTTATGCCTCTATTTTAATTGTTTTAATGAATTTAAATAATAAAATTTTATTTAATACAAAAATTTGTATTAATCTAATTTTTATAACCTTGTTTCTATTTAAAGTTTTGATTTATTATTTATTTAATATGAATATCAATGGACAACCATTTTATTCTTTAGATTATATAATGACACTTGATTTAATGACGATCTTATACAAACTTAAGGTTCTTATTTCTTATTTAATTTATTATGGAATTAATAATTTTTTCTTTGTAATTGGATTTATAGTCTTAGTTTATTTAAATGCTCAACTTAAATTCAATAACTATTTAAAAACTATTAATTATTATTTTCTATTATCTTTTTTATTTATTTTGGTAGCTTATCTTTTTAGAAATTTAGAAATAGAATATTTTGTTAGAACAACATTAGAAAGAATTGTATTTATAACATCAGGTTTTTATGTTTTTATTATTATAGATTTTCTTAATAATTTTAATAAAAATAGAATAAGATAGAAATGGAAAAAATTCTTTCGTTTCTAATCGACATCTACGATAAAAACATTCATCAAGTACAAATATTTAGCTTTTTAAGGAAAATAGATATCAAAATAATTTTTGATGTAGGTGCTCATAAAGGTGAGTTTTTAAAATCGATTAAAAAACTTGAAAATTATGAAAAAATTTACTCTTTTGAACCTCAAAAAAAGATTTATGAAGAAAATAGACAATTAAATGAAAAATATAAGATCAGTTATTTGAATTTAGCCATAAGTGATTATTCAGGGTTAAAAACACTTAAGATTAATAAAAAATCTTCAACTAGTACTTTTTCAGAAATTAATTCAAGCTCTACATGGTATAAAATTAAATCTTTATTAATAAGTGGCAATACTAAAACTTCCTTTATTTCTGAGGAAGAGGTTAAAACTATTACCTTAGATGATTTTTGCCTTGAAAACAAAGTTGAAAATATTGATTTATTAAAAATTGATACTGAGGGTCACGAGAAAGAGGTTTTAGCAGGTGCGAATAATTTATTTTCAAAAAAAAAGGTTAAATATATTTTAATAGAGTTCCATTCTTCTAAAATGTACAAAAATTATGACAAGATTTACATAGAAAACTTATTATTTAAAAATAATTTTATTTTACTAAAAAAATTTAAATTTCCTTTTTTAGCTTTTGAAGATAGGCTTTATCGTAATAATGATTTTTTAGGTTAATTTTTAACAATAATAGTATTTCTAATAAATAAGAATTATGGACTTACTAAGTTCATTTAAACTGTTTCTTTTAAAGTCTATTAATTTTTAAATCTTTGTCTTGGACATAATCTAACTTATATTTTAAAGCCAACTCTGCTTTATGCAACTCTATACCCATATCAGCTGCATGCTGAAGGCTAGATATATATTTGTTCATTTTAATTATTATTTTTTAATTTATTTAAAAATATTAATCTATAGTTAAGAATTGACACAATAAGCCAAAAAAACGAACCACTATAACTTGAAAATAAACTTCCAGACGGAATTACAGGGGTAAAGAAAATCAACAATAAAAACGATAAACCGTATTCAAAAATTAATTTATTTTTTATCATATACCTTAGTTTTGAAAATATGAATTTAATAAATATATATGCAATCAAAATGTAACCCACTAATCCATGTTCAGATAATATTTCTAAATGGACTTGATGGGGATGAGTCGAACATCGTTGAGCACTAAATAACTCATTTTGATTTTTATATTTAGTTTTATGACAGTCCCATCTAAAATTTTTATTACCAACCCCTAACACCAAATTGTCTTTAAATATTTCTAAAGCCACTTTATAGTGTGAAAAATATTTTATATTTTCAAATTTATTAAACCCTTTTTTTTCTGAAATAATAATTCTTTTATAAACTTCATTATACCTTTCTTTAATATTTTCATTTAAAAAATATGTTGAAAATAATGATGCAATAATAATTAAAAAAAATATCATTTTATTTATTAGTAGTTTTGTATTGGGTACAAATGAGATAAAAATAAAAGTTAATAATATTGATTTTAAAAAATTTGATCTTTCACCTGAAAAAAAAATTGTTATTATCAAAATTAGTAAAAAAATATTTATAAAAGCAATATTTTTGAATTTAAGATTGTTTTTTGAAACAAGATAAAAAAATGTAATAAACCCATATAATAATACAAAATTTCCAACAACTAGTTCATCTTTAAAAAAACTTACTATTCTAGTGTGATTGGGACTAACATTTCCTATTAAATTTTTTCCAAAATATTTTTCAAAAAAAACATCAACAATTACGATTAATATAATTAAAAACCAAACTTTTATAATTTTATCGATTTTAATATTTAGTTTTATAAGTGCATAAAAAGAGAATGTGAAAATTACATATTTGATGAAACCCAAAGAACGTAAAAAACCACCTTGCACATGTTCATGATCAATTTTAAATAAAATTGAGTATAAAGAGTTAAAAACTAAGTAAAAATATAGTATTAGAAGCCATTTAAAAAAATCATTTTTAACCCAATTCCAGTCACGATTTTTAATTGAATAAATTAATAAAACGATATTACATAAAATTATATTTCCGTTAAGCATTGTATTCCCAAGTATGTGAGAAATAGGAAGAAAAGAAAAAATAAAATAGATGTATAAGTTATAGTTTAATTTTGATAATGGATTATAACTTAATTGATTTATCATATTTAGTATTTATGATTTATATAAAATGTTGCA
>MDTG01029698.1_pt1 | contig 13019 bp, 10 predicted proteins | sample 811421 | NCBI WGS metagenome assembly MDTG01 (sample SAMN05326645, study PRJNA326480) | marine metagenome | isolation source: seawater | place: Pacific Ocean: South East | collected 2011
CGGTGGAATAAGTGCCCTAAGCGAGTCGAGCGGTGATCAGCCGCGTCGACGACGACCGGCAAGGCCGGCCATGCCCAGCAGCGCGAGCGCGCCGGGTGCGGGAACGAGGTTCACGCCGAAGAGGGTGAACGTACCGTTCCAGGTGCCGTTGCCGCCGGGGTTGTAACCGTTGCCGATCGCAACCGCAAACGGAGCACCGATGGGAGTCGTGAGGTCCTGGGTGTCGATGCACTGCGTGCCGTCGTCACCGGAGCCGCCGGTGGCCCAGGAGATTCGCTCCATCGCACCCTGGTCGGTGAAACCACCGGCCTGCAGTGCGAGACCACCACCGTCAGTGACGAGAATGGTGAAGTCGTCGGCCCAGGTGAAGTTCTCCGAGCCGGTGAGGACCACGTCCACGCCGACGCCGGTGAGCGTACCGGTGAGGGCACCCTCGGCGAAGATTTCCTCGAAGACACCGCCCACGGCGCTGAAATCGATCACATCGACGGTGACGTCGGCCGAAGCCGCGCCCGCGATGACTGCCGACGCGAGGCCGGCGGTTGCAAAGGTTCCAAACTTCATTTCTTAGAATCCTCCTAAACGGGATGAGAGCTGACTCGCCCAACAATCTTGGGAATAGGGCACGAGTCGTAAATGGAACAGTCGTAGATTACTCGGAGCCCGAGGAACGCCAAGCGAATTTCCAAACATTCGCTCGGAAAAGCCCGGGAGCCCCATCGCGTTCTCCGCGGTCCGGCCTGAAGCCCGAGCCGAGGTTCCTTGGGTAACGCGTTATAGGACCTGGCCTGATGGTTCCTCGGCGGGCTCGATTCGGTCGCCGTATTGAAAGGGTTTGATCTCGGAGGCCAGCCTCGAACTCGTCCGGAAGGTGACGAGGGTTCCACAGAGGCGTTCATCCCCCGAACCCATCTCGTAGGGCGTGTGTACGGATGTCCGCATGTGGCGGATCACCTGCTCCGGAGCGCGTCCGATGATCGAGGCGAACGGGCCGCACATGCCCACGTCCGACTGAAATGCCGTTCCACGCGTGAGAATCCGATGATCGGCGGTTGGAACATGGGTGTGGGTTCCGAGCACCGCGGAGACCCGGCCATCGAGGTGGAACGCGAGTGCAGCCTTCTCGGCCGTCGCTTCCATGTGTGCATCGATCAGGATGCCGCGTGCGTTCGGGTTGGCCGCGATGAGTTCATCGGCGGTCTGGAACGGGTCGTTCGCCGGCAACCCCATGTAGACGCGTCCGAGGAGGTTGAACACGAGGAAATCCCCACCACCCGTGTCGGACGGAAGCGGAAGGCGAAAACCACGCTTCCCGGGGGCGTCGTTCGAGAGATTCGCGGGACGACAGATCGGTTCGTCAGGATCCTCGAGAAGCGGAATGATGCGTCGATCGCGATAGACATGATCGCCGAGGGTCACGCCATCGATGCCGAGATCTCGGATCGTCCGGTAGAGATCCGGGGTGATTCCGGATCCATTTCGCAGGTTCTCGGCGTTCGCGATGATGAGATCCGGGGCGTGATCGCGACGCACCTCCTCGATTCGAGCCGCCAGGACGCGTCTGCCGGGCCCACCGTTCAGGTCACCGAAAAACGCGACCCGGGCTGGACGAGCGGTCCCACCCCTCCCCGTTTCTCGATATTCGTCGTTCGTTCGGCGTGTCATGACCGGTTTACGGTACACTTCCGACGTCGGACATGAGGTGAGTTCGCGGAAGTGAACGTACCCCCGACATCTCATGAGCCGAAATTCAGCGGGGTCTGTGATCCGCCGGGCGGATCGTGCGAATCCCCGCCGCGTCGTTCTCCGACGACGTGTCCCCGGTGGACGGCTGACCCGTCCTTCTCTCCCGCTGCGAACCAGGCCCATCGGCGTGACCACGCCTGCCGGGTGCATGCGTGCGAGCCACAGGAGTCCAGTCCTTTGAAGCACAAGCAAGGCGATCAGGTCCGCCACCCCGGACGCCCCGAATGGGGTACCGGCGAAGTGATGAAGGTCGAGTTGATCACCCGTGACGGCCGGCCCGATCGTCGGGTCTGGATCAAGTTCCCCAGCGAGGGGACGAAGACGGTGCTGGCCAGCGTCGCCGGACTCGAAACCATCGAGAAGCCACTGGCCGAGGTGATCGGAACCGCCGAGACCCTGGCGGATCGAGAAGCGGATCACGAGGGCGGCTGGCTCGGTGCGATCGCGAAGAACCGACCGGAGGATGCGATGATCGCGGTTCCGGATCGGGCGACCGATCCGTTCGTCCCGCTGGCCGGTCGGCTCAAGTTCATCTACGACCTCTACCGCTTCAACCGGAGCGGTGGTTCGCTGATCGACTGGGCGATCGCGCAGACCGGGCTCGATGATCCGCTCTCCCGGTTCAATCGCCACGAGCTGGAACAGTTCTTCGACCGGTGGTGCTGGGAACGGGACCGCGTGCTCGCTCGAACGATCGATGAGGGACGACGCACCGGCGAATCGATCGACAACCTGCTCCGCGACGCCCCCCAGGCCGCCCGCCGTGGCTTGAAGAAGGCGGCGCCCGCCCGCTGATGCGTCCGAAAACACGACGGGAGTCGACGCAGGCCGACCATCTGGTCGGTCTGTTCGTTCTGTAGGTTCGTGACGCGGATCGAAACGGGCTCGAGGACTCGTGGCGATGGCATCGGGCCGCTTCCGTGGCATCTGTTGATGCGTCTCCGGCGTCGATCCGCCGGGACTTCCGACCACCGCCAGTGGAAATCGAAGAGATGGATGAAATCACCTTTCAGCGGAAGATGCAGGAACTCATGTCCCGGATCCAGGCGATGCCCGAGTCCTCGGATGAACCCCGGGAGGCGGCGGCCCTCGCCGGGGAACGCCGTGAACGCATCAAGGCGTCCGTCGCGGAGCTTCAGGAGTCGCTCGACTACCTCCGGCTCAGCGTGAAGTACCTCGTGTTCGATCTCGAGGCCACTCGCCGCGAGAACGCCTACCTCCGACGGATGCTCGAGCAGTCGAGTCGGGATGCCCAGCGACAGATCGAGGAGGACGAGACCTTCGACGAAGGGGACGAGGAACGCTTCGACTGAATCCAGCTCCCGCGCGTCCGTTCCACGGGACGGACGCGACTGGACGTGGCCGGCCACTTTCCCGATGCGGCCGATCCAGGTTCGACATGCCGGTCACAAGGCCCGAAGGACGCACTGCTCGCGGTGCGTCCTTCGTCCCATGCCCGACGGCGGGCCACGACGCGGGTAGACTCCGGCCGTGATCGGCAACCAGATCAGAAACATCAAGCGCTGGAACCAGATCGTACGGGTGCTCGCCCGATACGGCTTCGTGGAGTTCCTCCGAGAGATCGGCCTCGAGAACGTGGTGGCGGGCCTGCTCGATCGCGTGCGGATCGGGCGCGAGGAGGCCGAACTCGTCCGAATGCCCACGCCGGTCCGCCTCCGACATGCGATGGAGGAACTCGGTCCCACGTTCATCAAGCTCGGTCAGGTCCTCTCGACGCGACGGGATCTGGTCCCCGACGAATGGGCCGACGAGTTCGCCAACCTCCAGTCCGGATGTCCCGCACTGTCCTGGGCGGAGGTCGAGACGCAGCTCCGGGCGTCGTATCCCGACGGGATCGACTCGAAGTTCGCCTCGATCGACCGGGAACCGATCGCGGCGGCATCGATGGCGCAGGCCCACCGAGCGGTCCTGCTCGACGGGACGGAGGTCGTCCTCAAGATCCTCCGCCCGGACATCCGGGAGATCATCGCGGGGGACATGGAAGCGCTCCGGTTCCTCGCGCGGCTGGTGGACGAACACCTTCCGAGCATGGGATTCGATCCCAACGCGACGGTGGCGGAATTCGCCCGCGAACTCGATCGGGAGACGGATCTGACCAACGAGGGGCGGGCGACGGATCGGCTGTCGCAGATGTTCGATGACCAGCCCGAGATCGATTTTCCCACCATCTACTGGCCGGAGACCACCCGGGACATTCTCTGCGAATCGGTCGCCACCGGGACCCTGCTCGCCGATCTCGACCCGTCGAGCCTCGACGCCGAACAGCGGCGGGCGATCGTCTCGATCGGGGCGGGCGCGGTCTTTCACCAGACCCTCGAGGTCGGTTTCTTCCATGCCGACCCGCACCCGGGCAACATCTTCGTCCGACCGGACGGCGGCCTGACCTTCATCGACTGCGGGATGACCGGATTCGTCGACGAAGCGACGCGGCTTCGGCTGGCGGAGATCGTCTACGGCGTCACCCGGAACGATGCGGACATGGTGATGCGGGCCGCGATGAAGCTCGCCGAGGTCGACTTCGACCACGTCGATCTGAAGGCCGCTCGATCGGACGTCCAGGAGCTGGTCGGGCGTTTCGTCGGCGTCCCCCTCGACCGGATCGACATGGGATCGGTGCTCGAGGACTTCTTCCAGACCCTCCGTCGCCACGATCTCCGGTGTCCCGCCGACGTGGTCCTGCTCATCAAGGCGCTGACCACGATCGAAGGCGTCGCGATGTCGATCGACCCCTCCTTCGATCTCATCGCGTTCACCCGCCCCTACATCGAGAAGCTTCTCAAGGGGCGTTTCAGTCCCCGTGCCATCGGCCGTCGTGCCCGGGAGGTGGTGATGGAGGTGCTGGGGGTCGGGGAGATGCTGCCCGCCGAACTGGCGACCTTCCTCGGACGACTCCGCCGCAACCGGCTTCGGCTGCAGCTCGACATCGTGGCCATCGAGGATCTCGTGGTGGGCCTCGAGGATGCGTCCGAACGGATCGGATACGCCCTGCTCATCTCCGCGCTGGTGATGGCGAGCTCGATCCTCGTGCTCGCCAGCCGAGGTGAGGGCATCGCCTTCCACCTCGGGGTGGCCGGATTCGTGATCAGCGCGACCTTCGCGTTCGGACTGCTGTTCAACAGCTGGAGGAACCGACGTCGCCTGAAGCGTCGGACCCGGGCGCTGCGCCGGGCGCGGGGCGACCGCTTCTGAATCGCAGGCGGGTCACGCCTCGGGAAGTTCCGGAAGATCGGGATCCGGCGGCACCGGTTCCCCCGCGAGGGCCGCGGCGATCCGCTGCGCGTGGATGTGGGAGTTCTCGATGTAGACCTGGAAGCTCCCCTGCGTTCCGTTGACCGCCGTGCCCGCGACATGGACGCCGGCGACGGTGGTCTCCATGGTCTCCGGATCGTGCCGGACCGCGGCGTTCTCGCCGTGGAGCTCGCATCCCATCGACTCGAAGAGCGCCCCGTCGGCCTCGAATCCGATCTGGAGCAGGAGGTCGTCGACCGCCTCCTCGGTCCGGGCGCCGTCCTCCATCCGTTCGATGGTCACGGACCCGGGGCCGATGGCGACGATCCTCGCCCCGAACCGCGCGTGGATCAGCCCCGACCGGATGCAGGATTCGATCTCCGGTCGGATCCAGTACTTGATCCGCGGATGGAGTGCGTCCCGGTGATGGACGATCGTGACGCTGGCGCCGGCACGCCAGAGCCTGATCGCGGATTCCGCGGCGGAGTTCTTGCCCCCCACCACGATCACCCGCCTGCCGAAGCACCGATGCGGTTCCCCGAGATCGTGGGAGACGAACGGGCGATCCTCGCCCGGGACGCCGAGGCGTCGCGGGCGGGCCGTGCCACCCACCGCGAGCACGATCCGCTCGGCCTCCACGATTCGTTCGAGCCCGCCGAGGGTCCGGGTCCGAGCCTCGAACCGGTCGCCCTTCCGCGTGATCGACGTCACCGATTCGTAGGTCCGGACCGGAAGGTCGAATTGAGCGACCACCGATCGAAGGTAGGCGAGGTACTCCTCGCGAGTCGCCTTCTCCTGGTCCACCGTGACGAGGGGCACCCCGGCGATCGAGATCCGCTCGGGACCGGAGAACCAACGGGTCTGCGGCGGAAACGCGGCCACCTGGGCCCCGAGCGGCCCGCGGTCGAGATTGAGGGTGTCGATTCCCCGTTGCTGGAGCTCGATCGCGGTTTCCAGGCCGATGGGACCGGCTCCGACCACGAGGACGGTGGTCACCGATCGCTCGAGCGGATCGGGCATTCGAGGTGGATCGTCGGCGATGGGCATGATCGGGATCCGGCGGAAGGTCGGGTGGGGGATCGCATTGCGAATTCCAAACGATAGACTCGGGATCGTGCCGTTGCGAATCGATCATGCCTGCATGTTCCTCGCGATCTCGGTCGCCGCGTCGCCCTCGGGCGTCGATGCCGCGACCGATGGGCGGATCTCCTTCAACCGCTCCATCCGACCACTGCTGTCGAGATGCCTGCCGTGTCACGGTCCCGACGAAGCGGCGAGGCTCGCGGGCCTGCGACTCGATCGTCGGGAGGATGCCGTGGCGGCCCGACGTGGTGGCGCTCCGATCGTGCCCGGGCATCCCGACGCGGGCACCCTGCTCGAGCGGATCGCCAGCGATGATCCGGAACGCGTCATGCCACCGCCGGGTGCCGGGGAGCCCTTCGATGCCGCGGAGATCAGGCTGATCCAACGCTGGATCGAGGAGGGCGCCGACTTCGAGACGCACTGGGCCTGGCGTCATCCGGAGGAGACCGGCGGGCCACCGGTCGCGGGCGAGACGTGGGCTCGGCGCGATCTCGATCGATTCGTCGCGGCGGAGCACGCGATCGCCGGCGTGACCCCATCGGTCGAGGCCGACCGCGCGACGCTCGCAAGACGGGTGTCGCTGGACCTGCGGGGGCTGCCGCCCTCCCCCGACGAGGTCGATGCCTTCGTCGACGACCCCGGGCCGCACGCGTACGAGCGATTCGTCGACGGGCTCCTCGACGATCCGGCGTTCGGCGAACGTTGGGCCCGGGTGTGGCTCGACGTTGCTCGCTACGCGGACACCCGCGGGTACGAGGCCGACCGGAGCCGGACCATGTGGCCGTGGCGGGACTGGGTCATCAACGCCTTCAACGACGATCTCCCCTTCGATCGATTCACCGTCGCACAGCTCGCCGGGGATCTGCTCCCCGGCGGCGGGGACGATTCCGTGCTGGCGACGGCGTTCCATCGCAACACGATGACGAACGACGAAGGCGGGACCAGGGACGAGGAATTCCGGATCGCCGCGGTCGCGGACCGGGTGAACACGACCCTGACGACGTGGATGGGCCTGACCGCGGAATGCGCGGCCTGCCACGACCACAAGTACGACCCCATCTCCACCGAGGAGTACTACCGGCTCTTCGCGTTCTTCAACACCACGCAGGACGCGGACCGTGCCGATGAACATCCGCGGCTCGCCTGGATGCCGCCCGCGGATCGGACCCGGCGCGAGATGCTTCGCAAGGCGGTCGATGCGGCGATCCTCGCTCGCGACCGTCGGTCGGTGGACTGGTCGGAGGCCTCCATTCCGACCGGACGGATCCCGATCCTCGCCGACGCGCGGCCGCCCGGCGCGATTCCCTCGGGATCGCTGATCCGAGGTCGACTGCCCTGGGCCGACGACATCGAGCCACCGCCCGGCTGGCATCGGTCGCGAAGCCTCGAGGCGCGCCCCGGAGCCTTCGACCAGCACTTCATCCACGGGATCGCCCCGGCCGCACGCGTGACGCTGATCGACGGGGATCGGATCGAAGCTTGGATCCGACTCGATCCGGAACATCCGCCCGCGGGAATCATGATCCAGGTCGAGGCCGTCGGCGGTGGCTGGGAGCATCGTGCGTACTGGGGCCGGCTCGAGCATGCGCTGGGTGCGGAGGGCACCGGATCGCGGCGCCGGCTCGGCGATCTTCCGCGAGCAGGCGAGTGGGTCCGACTGGAGTTTCCGGCATCCGAACTCGGCCTCGACGACGGTTCGGTGATCACGGGGCTCGCGGCTTCGATGCAGGCGGGATCCGAGGCCGCGGTCGTCCACTGGGGGCCCGTCAGCGTGCTCCGTGAGGGCGCCTCGGCGCCGGCCTGGCTCGAGGATTTCAACGCCTGGATCGCCGCGGAGTCATCGGTGGCGGGACGTCATCTTCCTCCCGCCCTGCAGGCCATCCTCGCGACGAATCCGGATCGGAAACCGTCCCCGGATCCTCGGCTCGAAGCTTATTGGAGGGCGGAGATCGCATCGTCCGGCCTCGCCGCGACGCGTCGCGATCGGATCGAGATCGCGCGGCTGGAGGAAGGGATCGAACGGATCGAGACGGGCATGCCCGAGGTTCCGGTGCTTCGCGAGCAGCCGGCCGGCGAGCGTCGGACCACCACGATCCTCGAACGCGGCGACTGGAGGAGTCCGGGGAAGGTCGTGGCGGCGGGCGTCCCCGGCTTCCTGCACGCGCTGCCGAGCGATGCCGTGTCCTCCCCCACCCGACTCGCGCTGGCACGCTGGATCGTCGACGAGCGCAATCCGCTCACCGCACGGGTGCATGTGAACCGCGTCTGGGAACGGCTCTTCGGGCAGGGCCTGGTCGAGACGCTCGAGGACTTCGGTACCCAGGGCGTGCCGCCGATCCATCAGGGACTGCTCGATCATCTCGCGATCCGGTTCATGGAGGGCGGATGGAGCCACAAGGATCTCTGTCGGGAGATCGTCACCAGCGCGACCTATCGCCAGTCCTCGGCCATGAGCGAGGCCACGGTCGCCCGCGATCCCGACAACCGGTTGCTCGCACGCGGCCCCCGGTTCCGTCTGGAGGCCGAGGCGATTCGCGATTCGGCGCTCCAGGCCTCCGGGCTCCGCTCCCCGAAGATGCACGGGCCGCCGGTGTATCCACCGCAACCGGACGGCGTCTGGCAGATCGTGTACAGCGGCGAACGCTGGGACACGGCGGAGGATGACTCCAGGTACCGCCGCGGGATCTACACGTTCTGGCGTCGAACGGCGCCGTACCCCTCGATGGTCGCGTTCGACGCGGGGAGTCGCGAGACCTGCGTCGCGCGAAGGATCCGGACCAACACCCCGCTGCAGGCCCTGGTGACGCTCAACGACGAGGCCTTCATCGAGGCCGCCGGGGGTCTTGCCGGACGAGCGTGGTCGGAGACCCGCGGCACCGGCGAACTCGATCGCGCGCTCCGGCTCGCGATCGCCCGCAGGCCGGACGCCCGCGAGCTCGCGGTGCTGGAGGACCTGCTCGATTCCGAGACCAGCCGGTTCCGGTCGGAACCCGATCGGGCGAAGGCGCTGATCGAGGCGGCGCGGGCCAGGGTGCCAGAGGGACTCGACGCGGCGGCGTTCGCGGCGCGGATCGTGGTGGCGAACGTGATCCTCAATCTCGACGAGTTCCTCAACCGCGGCTGACCAGGGAGATCGACTCATGGGTTCGAAATCCGAACACGTCGCCCGCGACCTGCACCGCAGGATGGTCCGTGACCGACTCGAAGCGACCACGCGCCGTGCGTTCCTCGGTCGCATGGGGACGGGCGTCGGCGCGATGGCCCTCGCGTGGGCGACCGCGGAGGCGACCCGTCCCGCGTTCGGATCGGCCGACGACCCCTCGAGCTCCGGTCTCGATCTTTCGCGTCCGCACTTCGCGCCGAAGGCGAAGCGGATCGTGTACCTGCACATGGCCGGGAGCCCCCCGCACCACGACCTGCTCGATCCGAAGCCGGCCCTCGAGCGGTGGAACGGCCAGCCCTGTCCCGATCACCTGCTCGATCCCGAGAACTTCGCATTCATCAAGGGGCACCCCGAGGTGCTGGCTTCGCCGTATGCGTTCGCGCGTCACGGTCGATCCGGGATCGAGATCAGCGAACTGCTTCCGGGGCTCGCGCGACATGCGGATCGCATCGCGGTCGTCCGATCCATGCACACCGACCAGTTCAACCATGCGCCGGCCCAGTTGCTTCTCTACACGGGGTCGCCGAGGCTCGGACGGCCGTCGCTCGGATCATGGATCAGCTACGGCATCGGTTCGGAGAACCGCGATCTGCCGGCCTACGTGGTGCTGGTCTCCGGCGGGAAGACGCCCAGCGCCGGAAAGAGCGTCTGGGGCAGCGGTTTCCTGCCCAGCGTCCATCAGGGCGTGCAGTGTCGATCGGAGGGTGATCCGGTGCTCTTCGCGGCGGATCCACCGGGGATCGATCGCCGCACTCGGGGGGCGACCATCGACGCCCTCGCGGAGCTGAACGGCCTCCAGTGCGAACGGCACGGCGACCCGGAGACCCTCGCGAGGATCGCGCAGTACGAGCTGGCGTTCCGCATGCAGGCGGCGGTGCCGGAGGTGATGGACATCGCCCACGAATCGCCGGCGACGCTCGAACGCTACGGGGCGGTTCCCGGCCGGGCGAGCTTCGCCAACAACTGCCTGCTCGCCCGCCGGATGCTCGAACACGACGTGCGGTTCATACAGCTGTTCGACTGGGGCTGGGACACGCACGGCACGAATCCGAGCGACGACATCGTGAACCAGCTTCCGAAGAAGTGCCGGGAGACGGACGGGCCGATCGCCGCCCTGCTCGACGATCTCGTCGAGCGGGGGCTGCTCGAGGACACGCTCGTGATCTGGTCCGGGGAATTCGGGCGGACCGCGATGAACGAACGTCGAAACGGATCCACCTACTTCGGCCGGGATCATCACCCCCACTGCTTCTCGATCTGGATGGCCGGCGGCGGCGTCCGTCCGGGGACGGTCCACGGGGAGACGTGCGACTTCGGGGCGTCGATCGTCCGGGATCCGGTCCACGTCCACGACCTGCAGGCGACCGTGCTCAAGCTGCTCGGGTTCGACCACGAGCGGCTCGTCCGTCGTCACCAGGGACGCGATTTCCGTCTCACGGACGTGCACGGCAGCGTGGTGGACGGGTTGCTCGCCTGAACCGGGTCCTCCCCCGGCGTCAACGACGGTGCGCGGCGGCGTCGCGACGCTGGTCGACTCCGGAGAGATGGCGACCGACGAGCCGGGCGACGAGGACCGTCAGGAACAACTGACCGACGAGCGCCTCGAGATTCGAGAGCGATCGCGCGAGTTCCGATTTCGGCGTGATGTCGCCGTAGCCGACGGTGGTGATGGTGATCAGCGAGAAGTACGCCATGAGGCGGTCCGGCCCGAGCGAGAAGTCCCGGCCGGTGGGCGGATCGGGTATCTGGAACGCCGCGGGGTCGAGGGTGACCAGGATCGTGAAGATCGACGCGAAGACGCCGCTGATGAGGAGATACACGGAGATCGACCCGCAGATGGTGTCGGCATCGACCTCGAGCGTGGTGAACACGTCGCCGCCGATCAGCAGGATCAGATAGGCGAGGAGCAGCGCGTCGAGGACGAGGGCGACGGTGATCACGGTGGCCTGGGCGTCCGCGGGGAGGTAACGACCGGCGACGCCCACGATCATCGCCAATCCCCCCAGGCCGAGGCAGACCCGGAAGTGCGAACGATCCTCGATGAAGGCCCGGGCCACCGCGAGCAGAAGGACGGCGAGCAGGACGTCGCCCACGTAGATGTGGGTCGAGACGATCTCGAACCGGCCGATCAGCGGGCCGATGATGAGCAGGAGAAACAGTCCGGACATGATCCAGATGTACCGCCCGCCGATGTACAGGCGGAGAAATCCCATGGGTCGCATCTGCCTGGTCGATCTCGGCGCGGATCCGTCCATGCGGTCTTCATCGGCCGGCGTTCTCGCGACGCTGGAAAGATCGATCCGCATCGTTGGGATACCATGCCGGCATGGACGACGCCCTCGACATCGTTGGACTTCGGTTTCGTCGCCCCGGGGGCTTCTCGATCGAGATCGAGGCGTTCCGGATGGCGGCCGGCGAGCAGGTGCTCCTGACCGGTCCCTCGGGCTGTGGGAAGAGCACGCTGCTCATGCTCGCCGCAGGCCTGCTCGAGGTCGACTCGGGATCGATCGCCGTCGCGGGTCGTCCGCTCTCGACGGTTCGCGGAGCAGCTCGTGATGCGCTTCGGGCCGATCGCGTCGGAATGGTTTTCCAGACCCATCACCTCCTGCCCGGGTTGACGGCGAGGGAGAACGTGGCCGCCGCGCTGCTCTTCGCCGGGGTTCCGAAGTCGAGGCACTCGGAGATCGCGGACGGACTGCTCGACCGCCTCGAGGTGCCGGCGACGGTGCGGATCGACCGACTCAGCGTGGGGCAGCAGCAGAGGGTCGCGATCGCGAGGGCGGTGGCCGGCGATCCGGCGATCGTGCTCGCCGACGAACCCACCGCGGCCCTCGATCCCGACCATGCCGCCAACGCCGTGCGGCTCCTGCAGGACGTCTGTCGCGAGCGCGGCGCGGCGCTCCTGCTCACGAGCCACGACCCGACGCTCGAACCCGCGTTCGAACGGGTGGTCCGCTTCTCCGATCTCATCGTCTCCGCGGAGGCCTCTCGGTGACCGATCTTCGTCTCGTCCTGAAGTCGCTGTCGGCGCGGTCCACGTCGACCATCATCACCTGCCTGCTCATCTCGATCGCCGTCGCGCTGTTGATCTCGATGCGATCGCTTCGCGAGGCCGGTCGCCGCAGTTTCACCCGGGGCGTCGGCAACGCCCACCTCGTGGTGAGCGGGGACTCGAGTCCGCTCGTCGCGGTGTTGAACGGGATCTTCTACGCGAATCCACCGAGAGCGCCGCTCTCGGAGGCCAAGGTGGCCGAGATCTCCGGGTCGATGCCCTGGGCATGGGCGATTCCCACCCAGCTTGGCGATTCCTTCCGCGGGTTTCCGGTGCTCGGGACCACGCCGGCGTTCCTCGACGAATTCGAGCCGGCGCTCGGGGAACCCTGGAGGATCCGTCGGCCCGGACGGAACATCGAAGGGCCTTTCGACGTCGTGCTCGGCAGCCAGGTCGCGGCGTCGACCGGGCTCGGCGTCGGCGATCGAATCTTCCTCACCCACGGCATGGGCATGGCCGCGTCCGGCGACTCGGTGCGGATCGTCGACGCGGACGTCGGGGCGGCCTCGGGCGGTCACGAGGGCCACGACCACGCGGTGTCCGGCCCCGACCACGCGGTCCCCGGGCCGGAACCGGCGATTCACGATCACGACGGTCATGATCACGAAGATCATTCCGACCACGATCATTCCGACCACGATCATTCCGACCACGATCATTCCGACCACGATCATCACGACCACGATCATCACGACCACGATCATCACGACCACGATGGCCACGACC
>MDTG01029868.1_pt1 | contig 13019 bp, 12 predicted proteins | sample 811421 | NCBI WGS metagenome assembly MDTG01 (sample SAMN05326645, study PRJNA326480) | marine metagenome | isolation source: seawater | place: Pacific Ocean: South East | collected 2011
GTCATGGTCTTGATAAATACTCTGGTGAAACTACACAAATCCCTGATTATTTAATAGGTCTTGGAAAGAGTCTTACTGCACATAATGGTTATTTGTCTATTTTGATACAGTATGGTTTTATTTTTGGATTTGTAATTATATTCTTAATTTTTAGATATTGTTTCTTGTTATTTTATTTTTTCATGAAAAGTGATAATGCTCATACATTAGTATATTTATATATTGTATTCTATACGCTTGTAGGCTCAATATATGAGACATTAATAACAGGAATTAATGATTTTCATACAATATTCTTTTGGTTGTCTATTTCTTATTTAATATTTCATAAATATCAGTTAAAAAATGCAAGTTAATATTATAAGAGATATAGATGATTTTGTATCAGCTAAGGAAAAATGGAATAGTCTATTTAATAATAGAAAATATTCTGTATTTCAATCATTTAATTATAATTATTATTCGTGGTTAAGTATTCTTTCTAAGGAAAAGAATAAACTTCATATTCTTCTAATTAGCAAAGAAAATATATTAATATCTATTTGTCCTTTTTATTTAGATAGATACAAGACTTTAAGATTTATAAATGATATACATACGGATTATTGTGATATTCTTTTAGATGAGGTTTTTGATTTAAATATTATCTTATCTAAATTCTTATTTGTTAGACGAATTAGTTTTATGAATTTATTGAAAGATTCTAATATTTTAAAAGTATTTAAATATAGTAATTATAAATTATCTTATTCAATTAATGATAGAAAGATTTCTTGTCTCTATTTAAAAAAAGGCTTGTTTCCTGATAATTATGATATATTTCGTTCAAAGCATAAAAGTGAATTTAGAAGAATATGTAAAAAATATCCGAATAGCAAGCATTTGCTTTTAACATATAAAGACACTTTATTTCCAATTGAAGAAATCAAAGAATTAAGGTCTAAGATGATTAATCTTGGTTTAAGAAAAGATGGTTTTTTAGATAATTCATTATTAGAATTAATTTGCGATTTATATAATAAAGGAGATTTAATTATTAGTTTAATTAAGAAAAAGAAAAAAAACCAGGCTATTTCTTTTCTATTTGTTAAAAATTCAGAATATCTCGTTTGGATTGATATGTATGATAATTCTAAAATGATTAATTTATTTAATTATATTTCTTTTATTTCTTTGCTTTCTCATGATAAAGATGTAAATATTCATTTTGGTAGAGGTGATTATAAATATAAAGTAAAGAATTTTCTACCTACTATTGATAATTTGATAAGAATTGAAGTGTTCTTTAATTGGTTTTACTATATTATTTATCAAATTGCAAGTTATATTTTAATTCATATAAAGAATTTATATAAAAAAATATTAAGTGAAAGTATTTAGTTTTTTTACAGAACCAGCTTCGTATACATTAGATTTGATAGATAATGTATATCAACCAATGTCTATAGATTATTGTTTTTTAAAATCATCTTCTAAAGCTATAAATAAATTTAATAATACAGGAAAAATATTCTTAGATAGAAAGAGTCTATTAGATTGTATTTCTTATATGTTAAGTGTTAGAGATAAGTATAATATTTTAATTTTTAATTCATACAATAATGTCTTTTTTCTTTTTCTTTTTATTATAAATATATTTAGCAAGAAGAAGAATTTTATTGCTATTGAATCAGATACACAATTATTAATTCCAGATAATTATCTTAAGAGAATTTTAAAGTATTTGTATCTGTCATTTATATTTAGAAAAAAAAATATTTTTGGTTTAGCAGGTGGTAATTATATACATAAGGAATTATTTAGATATTATGGTATGAAAGAAGAAAGAATATTTTTAATGCCAATGATGGTTAATAATAAAAAATTTTTTTTTAAAAATAAAAAGAAGAAAATTTTTACATTTTTATTTGTTGGAAGAATAGTTAAAGTTAAGAATTTAGAGGCTTTAATAAAGCAATTTATATTAAGGTTTGATTCTAAAGATGCTATATTAAAGATTGTTGGTGATGGTGAATTGAAAGATGAACTTTTTGATAAATATAATAATTCTAAGATTAAATTCCTTGGAAAATTATTTGACAATGAATTAATTCAAGAGTTTCAAGAAGCAACAGTTCTTGTTTGTCCATCATATTTTGAGCCTTGGGGATTAGTAGTTAATGAAGGTCTTTCAGCTGGCCTTCCTGTAATTGCTAGAAAAGAAGTTGGAGCAACATATGATCTTATTATTAATAAGAATACAGGTTTTGTGGTAAATAATGATAATGATTTTGGAAAAAAAATGCTTTCTTTATTTAATGATAAACAATTATTAAAATCATATTCTTCAAATGCAACAGCTTTAATGAAAAACGATTGGAATTATAGATTATATGTAAAAAATATGGGTGATTTTATAAGTAAATTAACAAAATTATAATGAGTATAAGTGCTTTAATTAGAAGGATGATTATTATAAATAACCAATCCGGGCATTATATGAAAAGTAGAGTGCTATTGTATCATGACCTTCATGATAATACGCGTTATACTAATATGTCGACATCATTAAATTTATTTAAAATTCATGTTGAAATTATTCGTAGTATGGGTTTTTGTATTGTTAGTGAAATTACAAAAGAAGAAGGGCAAATTCAAATTACCTTTGATGATGGATTTAAAGGTTTATTTGAAAATATAGATATTATTAACAAATTAAATATACCTATTAAGTTGTTTGTTATTAGTTCTTTTATTGGTAGAAACTCTTATTTGAATAAAAATCAATTAATAAGTCTATCTAAGAATTCATTAATTAAGATAGGTTCTCATACTCATACTCATAGAAGATTAACAACTTTGAGTCAAGATATTATAAAGTATGAATTAGTTTATTCTAAGAGTTTATTAGAAGATATTGTTGATTATAGCATTGATGATTTATGTTATCCTGAAGGAAAATTTAATAAAAAAGTTATTAGTATATCTAATGATGTAGGTTATGTTAATCAATATTCTTTAATACCTGGTCCATTTTTTTTAGAAGTATTTAAAAATGTACGAAGAAGAAGTCTAGTTCAGCATACAATTGATAAAGAACTTAAAGCTATATTAAGAGGTGGAGATGATTTATTAGATACATGGTATATGAAAAAACATTATAAATTATGAATATTTGCCTTGTTTCCCATTCTTTTTATCCTGCAACTTCTTATGGAGGTCCAATATTTTCTACATATGAGTTATCTAAACGTCTTGCGGAATTAGGATTTAATATCTATGTGTCTACAACTAATTCAAATGGAAGTAATTCTTTATCTGTTAATACAGATAAATTCATTGAAGTTCATAAAAGATTATTTGTGCGTTATTATTTTGAGCAAATAACATATTTTTTTTCACTTTCATTTATTTTTGGCTTATGGAATGATATTAAAAAATCAGATTTGGTATATCTTCAATATATATTTCATTATACTGTTCCATTAGCTCTTTTTTATTCTTTTTTATTGAATAAAAGATTAGTTATTTGTCCTAGAGCAAGTTTATCTCCATGGGGAATAAGATGGAAAGGAAGAATCTCTAGTTTATTTAAAAAAATATGGTTATATTTATTTATACGTCCTTTTGCAAATAATATAAAATGGCAAGGATGTTCTAGCATTGAAATTAAAGATATTCATTCTTTTTTTCCTAATGCTGATTGTTATGATTTACCAGATGGAATAGATGTAAATTCTTTTGATTTTAAAAAAACTATTAGTCTTGTAGATATTGTAAGGAAGTATACAAATAAGGAATTTGATTTAGTTTCAGATATTATATTTTCTATGGGTAGATTACATAAGATAAAAGGTTTTGATATTTTAATTAATTCATTCTCTTCGGTTTTGTTGCATAAGCCAAACGCAAAATTATTAATTGCAGGTTCAGATGATAATTACGAATCTTTTTTGAAACAAGAAATAGCTAGATTAGATTTAGTAGAATCGGTTTTTTTAATAGGTCAACTAGATAATATAGAAAAGAAGGAAGTTCTAGCTCATGCTTCACTTTTTGCTCTATGTTCTCATGTTGAGAGTTTTGGTATTGTTGTATTGGAAGCATTAGCTTCTGGAACACCCGTTATTGTTTCTGATAAAACAATTTGGAATGAATTGGAGAAACATAAATGTGGTATATTTGTTTCTAATAACCCAGATTTATTTGCATCTGCATTAGTTGCGGGTTTAAATACCAACTATCTATCAGAAGATTGTATTAATTATGTTAATTCTAGATATAATATAGATATAATAGCTGATAATTTTGTTAAATTTTTTGTAAAAACCAATGAGTCAAAATATTAAAATATCTATCATTACAGTTGCTTATAATAGTGGAGCGACTATTAGAGATACAATTGAAAGTATATTGCTCCAGGATTATAAAAATATTGAATATATTATTATTGATGGAGCATCAGAAGATAATACTAAAGAAATAATAAAAGAGTATAAGAATAATATAGATGTTTTTATTTCAGAACCAGAAAATGGTATATATGATGCAATGAATAAAGGTATACGAGTTGCTACTGGAGATGTTATAGGTATACTTAATTCTGATGATTTTTATCCAAATCGATTTATTTTACGTAATGTAGCAATGTATTTTGAAAAAGAGAATTGTGATGCTGTTTATGGGGATTTAGTTTATGTTGATGCAAATAATACTTCTAAAGTAAAAAGATACTGGAAGTCGGGTCAATATAATACTAAGAAAATAAAAAATGGTTGGATGCTTCCTCATCCAACTTTTTTTGTAAAATCGGTATTATATAATAGATTTGGTTTATATGACACTGCTCTTTCAAAAGCTTCGGATTATGATATGATAGTACGACTTTTATACAAGCATAATATTTTAGCAAAATATATACCTATGATTTTAGTCAATATGAGGTTAGGAGGTGCTAGTAATGTAAGTTTGTTAGCTAGATTAAAAGCAAATAGAGAAGATGGTATTGCATGGACTAAAAATAGATTAGAAAAACCTTTTTTTATTCGCTTTAAGAAGCCTTTTCAAAAGATCAAGCAGTTTTTTATTAAACCTACATATAAGTGAAAATATTAATTATTGATAATAAAGATTCATTTACTTATAATCTTTCACATTATGTAGGTCAATTTGTTGAACAAATTGATGTTTTTCGATCTTCTCATTTAACTATTGATTGTATTAATGCTTATGATAAGATAATTTTTTCGCCAGGACCAGGAAAACCTTCTGATTTTCCATTTTTATATGAAGTTCTTGATAGGTATGATAAAAAAAAGTCAATTTTAGGTATATGTCTTGGTCATCAAGCAATTGCGGATTTTTATGGAGCAAAACTAATTAATCTTAAATCAGTAAAGCATGGTGTCAAATCTATTATAAAACATAATGGTTCATCTTCAATATTTAAGGGTATTCCATTTAGATTTAATATAGGACATTATCATTCTTGGGTCGTTTCTGAAAAATCTTTTCCTTCTTGTCTTCAGATTACATCTTACAATAATGAAGGTATGATTACGTCTATAAAACATACCAAGTTTAATATTCAAGGATTACAATTTCATCCTGAATCTATTTTAACTGAATATGGTATTGATATTATAAAAAATTGGATTAATAATTAATTGTAATTTGGAGTAAACCAATCCTTTTTTCTTTCATATTTTAAATCTTGAAGCATAGATGCTTTTACTCTTATTGTTAGAGTATAGCTCTTATGAAATCCAATAGGAATTAAGTTAAATAACATTTCCCAGCAATGTAAGTCTCTATATATATCAATTGATGTATAGGTGAGTTTCTTTGTGTCAAAATCATATCCTGATCTAAATCCAAATTTCCATTTTTTAGTTATATTAACTTCCCCTGAAAAGTTTAATGTTTGTGTTGTGTCAGCGAAAGCAGAAGATTTGTATCCTTTATTATATGTTAGACTATAGTTTGCATTAAGATTCCATGGTATATAAAAAGAGTCATCTTCTTCCTTTTTCTCTGTTTCATTTTTTTTCTCAAAACTTTTTTCATTAATATTTATTCCTATACTAGTCCTTAGAGATGTAAGTCTAGCTAGTCTTTTATTTATTGTAATTTCTAATTTATCAATATTATTATTTTTCTCTTTATTGCTTGTATAAGGGTCATATATACTAGAGAAGTTTAGATCTATAATTTTAAGTATTCTAGTTCTTGCATTTAGATTTATATTACTGATTTTGAGAGAATCCTTGAACATATTGTATGATGTAGATACATTTAGACTTTCTAATAATTTTATTTTTTTCTCTGTTGTTAATGTGTCATTTTTGCTACGAGTTTTCATTTCTAGTATGTTTCCAATATTTATATTTATACTTCCATTTTTTTGTTTACTTGGAGATCCAAAAATACCATTATCCATTATAGAATATTCTTCTATATTTCCGTTCGTGTCGCTTTGTACTGTTTTGTAATAATTATATTTTTCTTTTGAAAAATCTGGCTTATAATTAAATGAAATATTTGGAGTGATAACATGTCTGATTGCTGATATCTTTCCTTTTTTAGTTTTAACCATACCATAAATTTTTGTATTTATTCCTGCAGAAAAATTATATTCATGTCCTCTTGTAAATTTATATATAGTGTCAGTTATAACATAATTTCCATCCCATTTTTTATGTATTTGTGAAAAGTACCATCTTTCAGTAAGATTTATACTAGGACTAAGTGTAAAGTGATTTAATAATTTGATTGAAGTACTAATAGGTATACTGTGTTTTACTCCATTTCTAAAGTTTGATAATGCCCGATTTGTAAATAGTAAGGAATCAGCAATTGTTAGGGTATTTTTTGTATTCATATTATACCTTATCCCAATTTTATCATACCAATGATTTTTACCATCATTATTAATTTTTTGAAATGGGAATATTCTATTCATACTAAAATTTAATTCTGGTATTGATAAATTAACTATTTTGGTTTGAGTATTTTGACTATGCCTAAGATTGGCAGAAAGGTTAAAAGGAGAATCTGCCCATTTTTTTCTTATACTAATGTTAGACTGAAAAGTATTAGCTAGGTAATCATCAGCATTATATGAATTGTTTTGATGAAATGTACTTGTTCCAGCGTTTACATTTGCAGATACTTGAAGGTATGGATTTGATTTGGAGTCTTGTTGATGGCTCCATCTAATAAAGAAGTCTTTTTTAATACTATAGTCAGGAAATCCTTTTTCACTATTTATCATATTTCCATAACTTAGTTTTATATTTCCATTGTATCTATATCTATTTTTATATCTTACATTAGATCTTAATGCCCAGCTTCCTTTAGAATAAATATCACTTCTAATTGTTGCATCTATTTTCTCATTAAAAGGAATATAATAACCCCCATTTTTTAAAAAAAAACCTAGTCCTTCAGATTCTCCGTAAGAAGGTATTAATACTCCTGCACTTTGTTTAGAGTTATTTGGAAAAAATCCAAAAGGAAATATAAGTGGTGTTGGAATATTAAAAAAAGTTAGGTAGGCTGGACCTGTTATAATTTTTTTTCCTGGTATTATTTTAATTTTATTTGCTCTTATTGAATAATGAGGTTTATCTGCATCACATGTCGTGTAATCTCCCTTTCTAAAATAAAGTATATCATCTTCTGTTTTTTTAACTATTTTTCCTAATATAAAACCTTCTCCTTCCTTGGTTGATATATTTTTGATATAACATTTTTTAGTTTTAAAATTATATCTTATAGATTTTGCTTTAAAACTATCATTATCTTCAGTGAGTATTGGGAGATTTATATCATTATTTAATGAATCTTTTATTGTAGTTGCATATATAGTGTTTTGATTCCAATCAATCTCGATATATCCGGCTGTGATAGTTGTTGTTTTGTAAATTATTTTCGCATTACCATATAGATATACCTTTTTATTGACTATATCTATTTTCATTGAGTCATCAGCAAACTTCTCAATTTCTGATTCAAAATATTCATTATTTTTTATATTTTCAAATGTTGTATCAGTATTTAATATTGTATCAGTATTTAATATTGTATCAGTATTTAATATTGTATCAGTATTTAATATCGTTGTACTAGCGTATAAATTATTAATTAATACTGTTAATAAGAAAATATATATAGGTATTTTTTGATTTGTTAAATTCAATCTTAGTATTATATTTGTATCAAATGAAACAGTAGAAATATTGTGTCAAAATTAGGTAATTTATATTTATCATATATCAACGTTAGATTTATTCTTTTATTGAGTATTGTATTAGTATGTTTCTCATTTACAAGCCAACAAATACCAACTACTAGTAAATTGCAAACTATTGTTATAGATCCGGGTCATGGAGGTAAAGACCCAGGGACACTAGGGACTAAGAGATATAATAAGTATGAAAAACATATAGCTTTGGCTGTAGCATTAAAATTAGGAGAATATATTGCAAATAATTTTCCAGAAATAAATATTATATACACTAGAAAAGAAGATGTTTTTTTAGAATTAAATGAAAGAACAGAAATTGCTAATAAAGCAAATGCTGATTTATTTATTTCAATACATTGTGATGGATTTACAGATTCTAGTGTTTCAGGTTCTAGTGTTTTTGTAATGGGTATGAGTAAGTTAAAGGCTAATTTAGATGTTGCTATGCGAGAAAATGCAACTATTTATTTAGAAGATAATTATCAGAAAAAATATGATGGTTTTGATCCTAAGTCTCCAGAAAGTTATATAGTATTTAGTTTGATGCAGAATACATATTTAGAACAAAGTCTAAAATTAGCAGAAATGTTCGAGGAACAATTTGCATTTAAATCTAAGAGAAAGAGTAGGGGGGTAAAACAAGCTCCCTTTTATGTGATTAGTAGAACAAATATGCCATCTATTCTTGTAGAATGCGGATTCTTAACTAATGCTAAAGAAGAGGATTATTTGCATACTAAAAAAGGTCAGGATGATTTAGCATCTTCTATGTTTATTGCTTTTAAAAATTATAAAGAAAGTATCGAATTAGCTAATGATAATTTGATTTCCGATAAAAAAGATACTATTATTACTAAAGGTCTTAAAAAGAATTATTTTTCATATAAGTTAGATTCAAATGAGGTGTTATTTAAGGTTCAAATAGGTACTTATCTAAATTCAATGATTTCAGATGATATGTTTGCTAATATACAAGTTGAGGAAAGGAATGTAAATGGAATATATAAGTATTATGTCGCTTCTAGTTCTGACAAAGAATATGTTGATAAGGTAAAAATTGACATGATTAATAGAGGTTTTAAAGGTGCGTTTGTTGTCGCTTTTTATCAAGGAAGGAGAATATCTACAAAAGAAGCATTAGATTTGCAAATGAAAAACAATAATTATGAATAAAGAAATAAGAATTGGTTTGGTTGCTACTATTGTAATTAGTATACTAATTATAGGTATTAATTATTTGAAAGGAATAAATATATTCAATAATTCTACTATTTATTATGCTGTTTATAATGATATTAAAGGCTTGCAAGTTGGAGCTAGTGTAGATGTTAATGGATTTAAGGTGGGATCTGTTGAAGAAATAAATTTAATTTCTAGTAATCAAAATAAATTATTAGTTTGTGTTAATATTAAAGAAGATATTATCATACCGAAAAATTCTACTTTAAGAATTAGTAATCAAGATTTGATAGGAACTAAATCTATAAAATTAATTTTTGGAAATGATTTAGTTCCAGCAGTTAATAAGGATACTTTACTTAGCAGTGTAGAAGGTTCTTTGCAAGAAGAGGTAAATGCTCAAATACTACCTTTTAAAAGAAAAGCTGAAGAATTAATTGTTTCTATTGATTCCGTTATGATGATTATTACTGCAGTTCTTAATGAGGATGTGAGAGATAATCTTTCTAGCAGTATTAATAGTCTTGATAAAACTTTTGCTACAATGTTAAGTACTATGACGAAAGTTGATGATATTGTAGAGTATAATAATCAGCGAATTTCTAATATTATAGAAAATTTAGAAAGTATTCTTTCTAATATTGAGGGCAACAATAAAGAAGTAGAAAATATATTAAATAATTTGTCTATTATTTCTGATTCCATAGCTGGATCAAATATTACTACTGCTATTAATAATTTTAGTTTAATTTTTGAACAGATTGATCAGAAAAAAGGAAATTTAGGTTTATTTATTAATGATGATCAGATGTATAAAAATTTAGAGAAATCAACAAGAGAATTAGCTAATTTAATAAAAGACATTAAAGAACATCCTAAGAGATATTTAAATTTCTCTCTTATAAGAAGAAATACTTCATCAAAAAAAGATTAAATGCAAATATCAAACATTGTCTTTTTATTTGCTTTTGTTTTTTTCACCATAATTTTTATAATTAATCTTCGTAAAATATTATCTAATATATCTCTTGGTAGAGATATTGATAGATCTGATAGAAAGAAAGATAGATTAAAAAATATGTTTCGTGTTGCTTTAGGTCAATCTAAAATGACAAGAAGACCTATTGCGGGTGTATTGCATATCATGATATATATAGGTTTTGTAATTATAAATATTGAGATGATTGAGATATTAATTGATGGAATTTTTGGAACCCATCGATATTTAGCAACTATTTTACCAATTAACTTGTATAATTTTTTAATTGCATCTTTTGAAATTTTAGCTTTTTTAGTTCTTTTTGCATGTGTTATCTTTTGGATTAGAAGAAATGTAGTTAAGATTAAGCGTTTTTGGAGTAAGGAGATGACAAAATGGCCAAGAACAGACGCGAATCTTATACTTATTTTTGAGATTCTTTTAATGTCTGCTTTTTTAACAATGAATGCAGCTGATTATTTGTTGCAATCCGAAAACACGAAGTATATTGAAGCCGGATCTTTTCCAATAAGTAGTTTAATAGTGCCTTTACTATCAAATTTTGATTTATCTACATTATATTTTATTGAAAGATTTTGTTGGTGGTTTCATATAGTAGGTGTTTTGTTATTTATGAATTATATTATAATTTCTAAACATCTGCATATTTTCTTTGCTTTTCCTAGCACTTACTATGCTAAATTAGATGAACTAGGAGGATTTAATAATCTAGAATCTGTTACTAAAGAGGTTAAGTTAATGTTAGATCCAAATGCTGATCCTTTTGATGTAGATACGCAGAGTACTACAGATATACCTGTTCAAACTTTTGGAGCAAAAGATGCTACTGATTTAAATTGGCTACAGTTACTAAATTCTTACAGTTGTACGGAATGCGGTAGATGTACTTCTGTATGTCCTGCAAATCAAACAGGTAAGGCATTGTCACCTAGAAAGATATTAATGGATACACGAGCCCGTATTACAGAAATTGGAGATAATAAAAGAAAGAATAAAGAGGATAATAAAACGCTTTTACATGATTATATCACAGCTGAAGAGTTATGGGCTTGTACATCATGTAATGCATGTACTGATACTTGTCCTATTGAATTAGACCCTTTGTCTATTATATTAGATATGAGAAGATATCTTGTTATGGAGGAATCTGCTGCACCTGCAGAATTAAATATGATGTTTTCTAATATTGAAAATAATGGTGCACCATGGCAATTCTCAGCTTCTGATAGATTAAATTGGAAAGATGAATAATAAACTTATAGATAAAAAAATAGATGGTGAATTTATTTCTCCTGTTTTACCTGAAAGTATTAAAAATTACCTTATAGATATCGATGGTACTATTTGTGATGATATTCCTAACGAAGAGCCTGAAAGAATGGCAACAGCACAGTTATATCCTGATGCTTTAAAAACTTTAAATAAGTGGTATGAACAAGGACATTACATTACTTTTTTCACTTCTAGAGTTGAAGAGCATAGAGAAGTGACTGAAAAATGGCTTAATATCAATGGTTTTAAGTACCATGGTTTATTAATGGGGAAACCAAGAGGAGGGAATTATCATTGGGTAGATAATCATATTGTAAGAGCAACCCGTTTTGATGGGAAATTCACTGATTTAGTTAAAAAAGATGTTTCAATTGAAGTGTTTAAATCTTAATTATGAGCGGTATTAATGTTAAAACAATGGCTGAATTTATGAAAGAAGGTACTAGTCCAGATGTTTTGTTTTGGGTGGGTTCTGCAGGAAGTTTTGATGATAGAGCAAAAAAGATAACTAGAGCTTTTGTGAAAATACTTAACAAAGCAGAAATTAGTTTTGGTGTTTTAGGTACTGAAGAAACTAGTACTGGTGATGCTGCAAAAAGAGCAGGTAATGAGTTTTTGTTTCAGATGCAGGCTATGATGAACATAGAATTACTTAATAATTACAATATCAAGCATATCGTCACTACTTGTCCTCATGCATATAATACATTTAAAAATGAATATCCTGGTTTAGGAGGAAAATACAAGGTTCAACATCATACAGAATTTATTGTAGAACTGTTAGATTCGAGTAAAATAAAAGTATTAAATAATTTAAAAGGTCAAAAAGTAACATACCATGATCCCTGTTATTTAGGTAGAGCTAACAATGTGTACGATGCTCCTAGGAAGTTAATTCTTGCCCTTGGAGTAGATTTGGTAGAGATGCCTAGAAATAAGAGAAAATCTTTTTGTTGTGGGGCAGGAGGGGCGCAAATGTTTAAAGAACCAGAAAAAGGAACTAATGATATAAATATTGTTAGAACTCAAGAGGCTATAGAAACAAATGCAAAGATTATTGCTACTGGATGTCCATTTTGTAATACTATGATGACAGATGGAGTTAAAAATTTAGCAGAAGGGGAGATTGAGACTAAAGATATAGCTGAACTTATAGCTGATAATATTTAATGTTAGTTGATTTTAGTAATATATCTAATGATTCTAGAATTTGGTTGTATGCATCACCTGTTAAATTAAATAATGAACAACAAAATTATATTACTACTTTTTTATCAAATCACATAAAAAATTGGGAAGCCCATAAAGTACCTTTAACAGCTGCTGTGACCATCTTAGAAA
>MDTG01047684.1_pt1 | contig 13019 bp, 12 predicted proteins | sample 811421 | NCBI WGS metagenome assembly MDTG01 (sample SAMN05326645, study PRJNA326480) | marine metagenome | isolation source: seawater | place: Pacific Ocean: South East | collected 2011
CAGATAACGCCATCATCTGCTGTGAAATTGTGAGTTTCTCGGTATACCCTTTGAAGTTTGGGGTATGGCAATAACGACACGGTTGCTTTAGGGCGCGGGTTGCTTTCCGCATCTCTTTCCGACGAGCCTTTGGGTCATCGCTTTCAAACCACTTTGCCGCGCGGGCTTGCCAATCCGCTTGAATCGGAAGTGCCTTGGCCGTTTCGCCTTTGTGCGGGTTGGCCTTTACCTGATCAGCGTTGTGGCCACTCGTCGGTTTGCTCTGTCCCACTGCAGCCCAAGCGATGAGAATCACCACTGCGATGAGAGGGTCAAAATTTAAACGTTTCATCAGCTGCCAGGTCTTTCGTTTTCTGGGCGACAGCGTACCATGTGAGTGTTGGACACCACCAATGAATCAAACTGGGAGAGGGCAAAGAGGACATGCGTATTCTCGTCGTCATGGATCCCCTGGAACGGCTTAACTTGACCCAGGATACATCCATTGGATTCATGCTCGCGGCTCAAAGTCGCGGACATTACGTGGCATGTTGCCAAGTGAAAGATCTGTACATTAGAAACGGTGTTGGCTTTGCCTTTTGCCGAAGGGTGCACTTGGCGGGCAAAGGCTCTCTGTCTTACACTCAAGAAGAGTACACCGACTCACCCCTGTCTGAATTTGAGACCATTTGGATGCGCACGGACCCTCCTGTAGACCAAGCCTACCTTCATGCCACCCACGTTTTTGACCTCGCATCGCCGGATGTGCTGGTGGTCAACGACCCAAAAGGCCTTCGATATGCCAACGAGAAGCTCTATGCGCAGCAATTTCCTCAGTTCTGTCCCGAGACATTAGTGACTCGTGATGTTGAGGCCGTGCGTCGTTGGCTTGAGCGTCGAGAATCGCCCTTGGTGGTCAAACCCGTCGACGGGCATGGGGGCCGTGGCGTTTTCGTTTTGGAAAAAGGGAATCGTAATGTCAGAAGCATTCTGGAAACACTGAGTGAGGAAGGTGAGTTGTGGGTTGTTGCGCAGAGCTATCTGCCAGAGGCACGTGAGGGCGACAAGCGAATTATTCTCATTGATGGTGTTCCCCAGGGTGCGATTTTGAGGACCCCTCAAGAAGATGACAATCGTGGCAATATGCATGTCGGTGGCCAGGTTACACACTGTGACCTCAACGACCGGGACCTTGAGATATGTGCCGCCCTTGCGCCTCGGCTTCGCGCCGATGGTCTCTGGTTTGTGGGTCTCGATATCATCGGTGGCTATCTGACAGAAATAAACGTCACTAGCCCCACAGGCATTCGTGAGATTGAGGCCCTGAGCGGCCGCGATGTGGCGGGGGCGTATGTCGATTGGATTGAATCGCAGGTCGCAGAAATGAGGACCTAGGCCACGATGTTAACTGGAAAAAGCGACCTTTGGGGTTAATGTCTTTCGCCCTTTAAGAATCGGTTGATACCCCGTCGATGTTCGGCCAAGGTTTCGCTGAAATAATGTGTGCCGCTTCCATCTCGTCGGGCGACAAAATAAAGCAATTTATTCGCTCGCGGGCCTCGATAGGGTGCCAATACAGCCTTCATGGCATTCTCCCCAGGATTTGCGATTGGAGTCGGGGGTAGACCTGCAATCACGTAGGTGCTGTATTTGCTCTTTGTGTCTCTACAATTTCTGGGGTGCGGCTTTTGAGTGTGAAGTGAGGGGCCGTATACGCAGGTGGGATCTGTCTGGAGCTTCATACCCAGGGCCATACGATTGAGAAAGACTCGGGCTACTTTTTTTTGGTCCAATGGGTCTTGGGCTTCCTTTTCCACCAAGGATGCTAAAATCAGAAAACTCCTAAAATCTCTGAGTAATTCAGGCCTCTCGTCCGGCGCCTGAGCATCAAAGGTTTTCTGAATGGCGCGTTTAAATCTTCGATCGAAGGTTTGCAGAATCTCAGTTAAAGGTGCACCGGTCCTAAACCAATATGTATCCGGAAATAGCCGGCCCTCGAGATCCCCCGACTCAACTGCTTCCAGGAAGGCTGCCTTCTCACAGAGCGCCGCATCGGTGAGTTTATCGGCCACTTCCCAGCGATTGAGTCCTTCGGCAAAGGTGATGCGCGTCCGAGGTGGAAGTGTGCCTTTCTCGAGGGCGCCTAGAAGGTCCTTCGCCGTCCAGCTTGGGTCGATCAGGTATTGACCGGCCCGTAGCTTTCGGCCCAATTTTGACTGTCTGGCATAGAGCTCGAGCGCCCACGGCGCCCTGACCCATCCTCTTTGATGCAGGGAACCGATGATTTGTCGAAGGTGAGCGCCTTGTTTGACCTCGAAAGGCATGGGTTCGGTGCCCTGCCCGATGGGCTCATCGAGAGATGTCCACTGAGTCCACGCCGCAAGCATGACACCGCTTGCACCCAGGGCAATAAAAAGGGTCAGAACTCGAGCAATCACTACTGTTTTGACCTCATTTGCCGTGGGCGTCGAGCCACGCTTGTAAGATGAGGGCAGCGGCCACCTTATCCACGATTTGTTTTTGTTTCTTATACCGGACCCCAGCCTCGCGCAGGGCGCGTTCTGCAGCCACCGAACTCATCCGCTCATCCATACGTTTGACTTCATACCCAAGTGCTTTGCCCAGGGGGCTAATGAAGCGCTCGACGCGCTGAGCCTGCTGGCCCGGTTTACCGTTCGGTTGTAAAGGCCAGCCTGCGACCACCTCGGTGACGGCGAGGCGAGCGACCAGCTCGACCATCGCTCTGATGTCATTCCGGATGTTAGTGCGGGTTAGAACCGAATGAGGAGAGGCGATCAAACGACTATTGTCGCTCAATGCCAGCCCGATTCGGCGGTCCCCAACATCTAAACCTAGAACAGGGCCCATGGATTACTTCTTATCTTCAACAGGCCTTGTGACCTTTGACGTTTTTTTCCTTTGAATATTCGAGGCGCCACCGGACGCAGGCGGCGCCTCCTCGTCTAAAACAGAGGTCGGGTCAAGCTCTTGAGTCTCGGCGATCAGGTTACGCAGCTTGGCCATTCGTTTCTCCGTCTCAGCGACCCACTCGTTTTCTTCTCCCAGGCGGGCACTCATACTCATGTTCTTTTCATAAATAGACAATGAATGCTCCAGCAGCGGTTGCAGTTGCTTGCGGAGTTCGAGGAGGTAGAATTCTGTGGTTTTGTCATCGAAGTCATCGGGCACCTCCGCACCCAGGACATCATCATAAAACTGTTCGTAGAGTTCACCGAGTTTCAAACCTGCGGCGGTGCCCCAGTAATGATTGCGTACGTTTAGCGCCGCCAGATAGCCCCGTTGGGATTGTCGAAAAAAACGCACCTTTTCCGCCAAATCTTTTTGCATGCTGTCCATGGGTAATGCCAAGGCCACACCATGGGCCAGACTTTGGTATATTTCACCCCGACGAAAGTTTGCTTCAGCGAGAATGGCATTGCCCTCACTTAGCCCACCGGTGGCTTTTTCCACGTAGGCCAAGACCTTTGCCAGGTCGGCATCCGCATCTCCCGGTCGGTGAAGACCGGCGAAGGCCATCGCACGACGCAGTCTACATTCTGCCAAATCGAGGATGGTCAAATCTTTCGCCGCTAAGAGCGCATCGTAGAGATCGATGGCACCAGGAAAATCGCCCATCTTCACGAGGTTAAAGCCCAGTCGAAATTCGCCGTCTCGGCGGTCATCCAGTGTTTTTGCGCGCCGGGCGTGGATAAGAAAGTGCTGAGCGGCGTCGCCGTACCGTTTCAGGGATTCCAAACATAGACCGAGATTGTAGTGGGCGGAATGGGCATACCGGCTTTTGGGAAACCGCTTGATGAGGTTTGTATATGCATCTTCACAGACTTCAAATTGTTCTGTCTCGAACGCGTCCTTGCCAGTGTTGAATAGACTCTCGGCGTCGTAGGCCTTGATCCGTTCGCCGGCCTTGGCCTGAGAATCAAACTCTAAAAGGATTGGCTCCATATCCAACACCTGTCTTGCTGCAGGCCTTCTTTGGGGGCCTTGCCCTCCGCAGCCCCAGATCAGTAGAACGAGAAGACAGCACACCCCGCTGTGACACCGAGGGTGCAAAGCAGTCGAGGTATCGGCCCGAGTCATATTTTTCCCCGTGTTCTCAAGGGTCCCACTTGGGTTTCGATCATCGAGAGCAGGCCGCCGAGATCATGTACCTCATGACTCATTGACGGAATGCAGAGTACCGGGAATGTGCTTACTCGGTTCAACTTGTCTTCGATGTGACGGTCTCGATGATGCAGGACCTCCTCTTCTTGATGAAATTGCTTTAGTGCCTCAAGGTCTGCCAGCGCGAGGCTCAGGTCGCCCGCTCGTTTCGTCTTGAGCACATCGAGAAGCACATCTTGTTCAGGGAGCGCGATGACGCCACCGGGGTGCATTTTGTTGAGAATGAAGCCACGAAAAGGAAGTGTCCGTTTTGCGAGCTCTTTTTTAAAGTCCAAGGTGCTCTCAAGACTGCCCAGGTGAGGGGTGAGCACTAAGAAGAAATGAACCCCTTCAGCGCGGAGTAATTTTTCGAGGGTCAGGCTGGCTTCTTTGAGGGCTTCAAGGATTCCACCGAAGAGCTTGAGGAATTCGGCAAGTTCCTCAAGAAAAGGCCCACCCGCCATACGACCGAGACCCTTGAGCATCAGTGAAGATCCCTTACGAGCGATCCGGCCGGTTAAACTTTGGCCGGCTTGGCTGCCATACTTGGCCAGCATGCGGACCGGAGAGCTTTCAAGACCCTCAATGAGTCTGCGGGGCGCATCGAAGAAATCCAGTGCATGAACCGCTGGGGGGGTATCCAAAACCACCAGGTCAAATTGATCATCTTCCAAGAGTGAACGCACCGCTTCAACAGCCATGTACTCTTGGCTGCCGGCCAACGCGCCGGCGAAGTGTTGATAATAGGGGTTTTTCAGAATGGCCTCAGCGGCCTTGGCGTCGGGTGAGAAACGCTTGACCATGGCATCGCTGGTGGTCTTGACATCTAACATCATGGCGTGAAGGCTGCCGCGGCAGGTGTGGTCCACAAGCCCATCCAAAGAAACGGCTTTGAGGTCTCCGCTCATCGAATCAAAGCCCATGGCGTTTGCCAATCGACGTGCCGGATCAATGGTTACAACCGCGACTCGTCTTTCAGCCCAGATGGCGCCACCAATGGCCAGCGCAGCGGCGACAGTGGTTTTGCCTACGCCGCCTGAGCCCGCAGTGACCACTAATCGACCTTTAGCGAGCGCCTCCGATAGCGCCTCATTATTCATCGAGGCAACCTCCATCGAGCGCTTGCGCCAGTTGATGGAGCTCAAATTGGCCAAATTGGGCACGGTAGAGCTCTGGTAACACAACGGTGGGCATGCCAAGCTCATCAAAGCCCTCATGGTATGACTTCGCTGTCTTAATTCGCTGCTCGCGCATGCGCAGGCGGCTGACACTTTCCCTCAAAAGCGAAGGTGTTTTTGGCGTGTGTGCCAGGTGTAATAATTGTGCCTCCGACAGCGGAAGGGCCGGCATTCTGTTTACGAAGAGCACACCTAGGGGAAGCCCGAGCGTATGGTGCAATTGCGACCAGAGGTCACGGGTCTCTTGGGCCGGGAGGCTCTCGGGCAAGGTCACAATATGAACCGCGGTTCTCTTATGATCCACCAGAAGTGACCACATATCGGCCGTCTCACGGTGCATATTGCCACGGGGGACGGCTTCTTTGATGATTTTTGGTAGACGAAATAGGGTCAGACCATGACCACTGGCGGGGGCATCAATGACGATTCGGTCCCAACTTGGTAGACCCTCGGCATTGCGTTCTCGCTCGTGATTAAATGCTTTTCCTAACATCACTAAATCGTTCATTCCGGGTACAAATTTAATGAGTGAATGGACGAGAGGATGATTAAAGACCAATTGATAAAACGCCCGATATCGCAACTTCATTAATCCATATTCGGCGAGCGCCGTCTCCGGATTAATGTTCACAGCCCAGAGCATGTCATCGACTTTTTTGAGCTCTGGACCGACCGCTGAGAGGCCCATCATATGGGCCAGTTGTTCCTGACTGTTGAACTCACACACAAGGGTACGATGTCCAGAAAGAGCAAAGCGCTTGGCCAGGATTGCCGCAACGGTCGTTTTACCGACACCACCTTTGCCTGTGACGATGTGAAAGCGCCGGTCTCGGAGACGTTTTGAAATGGGTTGCTCGTCGGCCATATCAGGTCAGTATGATCTCTCAGTGGAACATCGAGTTGAGCTGCCTCTCAGTCTAAGGCTCATTAAAAACGCTCCGCTTCACTCGTAAGTATAGAAACCTTCGCCCGTCTTTCGACCGAGCTTTCCAGCTCTTACCATCCTTCTTAAAATACGGGGAGGGCGAAAGGTGTCGCTTCCGATCTCGTTAAAGAGGTGCTCTGTTATGGCCAGTCGTACATCTAACCCAACCAGATCGGTCAAGGCGAGAGGACCGATGGGGTGTCGATAGCCAAGCATCATCGCCTTGTCGATGTCTTCCGCCGAAGCCACCCCCTCCTCAAACATGCGCATGGCCTCGTTGCCCAGGGTAATGCCGAGTCGGCTGGTTGCGAAACCCGGCGAGTCATTGACCAGAATGCACGACTTGCCGAGGTGCTCAGAGAGACGCCGCGCAACTGCGATCGTGGCCTCGGAGGTAAACTCGCCTCGCACCAGCTCCACGAGCTTCATGACTGCGACCGGATTGAAAAAATGCATCCCAATCACGCGCTCTGGGGTTTCGATAGCCGAGGCGAGTTCAGTGATGGACAGGCTACTTGTGTTGCTTGCCAAAATGGCTGTCTCGGGTGCGCGGCGCGCACATTTTCGCAGCAGTTCTTGTTTTAGTCCCATGTTTTCATGCACCGCCTCGATCACCACATCGGCCGCTTCCACGGCTTCTTCAGTAACGCATGATGTCCGTAATCTATTCTGTGCAGCGTCTACCTCTTCAGTTGTGAGCTTCCCCCTACTCAACCCCTTCTGGTATGTCTGCCGAATTCGGCTTAACCCCGATGCGAGGTGGTTCTCATCAACATCGCATAACACCACAGGATAGCCGCAAATCGCGGCTTGTCCGGCGATGCCATTTCCCATTGTTCCCGCACCAATAACGACAATCGCTTCAGCCATTCCATATCTCCTGCTGGGCGTCAGACTCGACGAATGATATGAAGCACCCTAGCGCACGGCAAGGAGCCAAGATATGGAAGACACCATAAGAGCAGATTTATTTGGTGACCCCAGCGTCTGTCGCGTCCATTACCGCAAGGATGGACCAGTGGCGTTGCTCACCCTCAAGGATGAAAATTTAAATGGATACACCTACCGGATGTTTCGTGACCTGGACGATGCAATCCTGAAAGCACGCTTTGACCCAGAGGTTGAAGCCATTGTGATGACCGGAGATGGCGAGCATTTCTGCGCCGGTGCAAATATTAAAATGTTGGAGATGGCGGATCCCACAAGTAAGTACTTCTTCTGCTTGCATGCCAACGAGACCCTTTCTCGCTTGGAACAGACACCGAAATTGGTGGTGGCGGCGATCAACGGTCATTGCGTTGGTGGCGGATTCGAGATCGCCCTGGCGTGTGACCTACGCATTGCCCGCAGAGCAGGGGGGCGAATCGGCTTACCCGAGGTCAGCCTTGGTGTGCTGCCCGGGACCGGGGGCACACAACGTTTGACGAGGTTACTGGGTCCAGCAAAGGCGATGGAGTTCATGATATCAGGGGCCACTTTGGACTCAGAGTCTGCCCTCCAAGCGGGTCTTGTGAATTCGCTTGTGGGCGACGTTGCACAAAGAGAAATAAAAGGAAAACGACGCACGGTATCCACTTTGGAAAGGGAAGACTTCATCTCAGAGGCTGTGGCCTTGGCTAAGAGCTACTGCGCACCGGAGAAGGCGCCTTTGGCGGTGGGGCACATAAAACGTGCAGTCCAAAGTGGTGGTGCGCTGCCTCTTGAGTACGGATTGGCAATGGAGCGCGAATTACAGGCGAAGCTCTTCGCAAGCCGAGACGCGCATGAAGGACTGTCGGCATTTGTTGAAAAGCGGTCAGCTCGTTTCGAGGGCAAATGAAGAACTATCTCGACCTGCTCAAGCAAGTTCTCAATGAGGGTGTGGAACGACCAGATCGAACCGGCATCGGTACCTTGAGTTTATTTGGCGCACAGATGCGGTTTGACCTCGCCCAAGGTTTTCCGGCCGTAACCACCAAAAAACTCCACTTCAAAAGCATGGTCTACGAACTTCTCTGGTTTTTGAGAGGTGAGACCAACATTGAGTGGCTGAAAAAAAATAAAGTTGGCATCTGGGATGCCTGGGCAGATGAAAATGGCGACTTGGGTCCGGTCTATGGCGCTCAATGGCGGAGCTGGCCGGTCGCCCAGGGAGAGACAGTCGACCAGATCGCCGACGTGATTGAGCGAATAAAGGGAGAGCCACATTCGAGACGGCTCTTGGTGAGCTCATGGAACGTAGGTGAGATTCCGAACATGAAGCTGCCCCCTTGTCATCTCCTTTTTCAATTCTATGTGGCAGAGGGAAAACTGTCCTGTCAGCTCTATCAAAGGAGTGGAGATCTTTTCTTGGGCGTGCCTTTTAATATTGCCTCTTATGCCTTGCTCACGAGCATGGTGGCCCAGGTGACAGGATTAAGACCAGGCCATTTTGTTCACACCCTCGGTGACGCGCATATTTATCAAAACCATATTGACCAGGTCCAGATGCAGCTCGAAAGAGAGCCCTTGCCCCTACCGAAGCTCGTACTCGACCCCAGTGTTGAAAACATCGATGATTTTCGTTTTGAGCATATTCGCCTGGAGGGTTATCAGCATGCACCGGCCATTCGCGCACCGGTGGCGGTTTAAAAACCATGTCTGTTGCTCTGATTGCCGCCCTTTCGTGTAACGGGGTCATTGGCCGTGACGGTGACCTACCCTGGCATTTACCTGCGGATCTGGCACACTTTAAAAAGCACACCCAAAATCGCACGGTGGTGATGGGTCGGAAGACCTTTGAGTCCATTGGTCGTCCCCTGCCTCGCCGGCGAAACATCGTCTTGACCCGGGGCCAATTTCCTTCCACGCCAGCGGTTGAGTATGCCTCAGACTTGTCGTCGGTTCTGGACGAATTGGCCGATGATGACATTATGATCATAGGTGGTGCGAGTCTTTATGCTGAAGCGCTTGGTTTGGTATCGAGGATGTATCTCACCATCGTTCATCAGCAGGTTAAGGGTGATGTTTTCTTCCCGGTTTTTGACGAAGCGCTGTGGTCTGTTCGAAACCTGTCGAGACGGGCCGCAGATGCGAGAAATAACGCCGATATGACTTTTCTCGAGTTGACCAGACAAAACGAAGGCTCTGGTTTCAAGCCGCTGAAGTCGCCTTTTCCTCAGTCATATTGTCTCTGAGCGGCTGTCCACTGCGAAGCAAGAGGTAGGCTTCGCTCGCCAGGAGAAAAAAGAGCAGAAGAAGTGCTGTATGCCAAAGTTCGGTGCGCTGCTTTGGGGGAGATGCCCCGGCTAAGGTGGGCTCCGCGTCTGAGCCAGAGGGGACCTCTGAGCCTTTGACCCTCAAGTCAGATCCGGTGGGGTCGAGACTGACCACCACCCCGGAGAGAGCCTTTAGTTCAGGCAGGGGCGGATCTGGCAGGACCCGGTAATGCCCAGAGATGTCGGTTTTCTTAAAAATCCAGGGAGATGAGCCGCCTGGCCGTTCGCTGAGATAGCTTTCCCCTTTGGGTGAAATGATCTTAACCGCTTTGATTCTTGGATCATCGGTGGGTACTTTCATCGGCTGGGCCACAAGCACATCTTGATGATTGTGACTCTGGGACCGTCCAAGAAACTCAATGGTCCGATTGATCAGAGGCAGGAAGTCTGCACGGATCGGCAAGTCCCCCCAGTCCCTGTCGATGCTTCCATTAAGCAGGGCCGTCCGTCCGCGCCCAAGCTCTTTAGTGACGAGAAAGGGCGCCCCCTCAGCAAGTGAGAGCACAACTTGCCCACCGCCATCGGCCACGGGCTCCACAAGCATGTACTTACTGATTCTGGTTTTTGAGAGGGACCCCGTTTCTAAAGCCCCAAGACCAGCCAAAATCGGGTGGCCGGTGTTGAAGTCGCCAAGTCGGCCGAAGAATCGGTCGCCGCCCTCGTTGCTTGATGCGGCGTCGCCTGAACGTCTCACCGAACGCAAGGGACGGGGGAGCAGTCGGCCGAGGGTGCGATTGCAGTCCTTTGGGACAACCCGATTGCCAACAGTGGTCAATAGACCGCCACCGCCCTCAACGAAGCGCAGCAGGCGTCTTCCATCATTGGTGCTCAAGCCGCTGGGGTTGGCCAAGATGATCACTTCAAATGTGCGAAGATCGTATTGGTTCAATTGGTCCACGGTCGCAATGTCAACCGACATCTGAACACCCGTCGCGCCGGCTGAGTCCAGTGCCCGCTCCAGATAGAAGAGCTCGTCGAGATGTGGGGTGGGTTGCGGGTCGCCATTGACTGCGAGCACTCGCATGGTCTGAGCGGATTCAAACCAGAATGGCCGGCGGTCGTCGAGCGGCAACGCATCGCCATCGATCACCACTGCTGCAGCCTGAGCGTCTTCGCCCTTTGCCTGAATATAAAAGCTCTTTGCTTTTTCTTCACCGGGCGCCAAAGAGATAAAGCCTCTGACTTGGACAACGCTGTCTATTTCGATGCGCACCGGTAAGCGATTGACTTGTTCAGAGGAGTAATTGGCGATGCGTGCGTCGATTCTCCAGTGATTTATGCCGAACTTTGGGGCGGGTTGCACCTTAACGGCTGTCACCGCGCGATTCGGCAAGGGCTGGCCATTTGCGATATCAGCGAGGAGCCGCTGCGTTTTCGCATCGCTCGCCTGGGGCGGTAAATTCGCGAATCGAGCCGGCGTGGTGAAGACCATGACTGTGCCCTCATCGCCCTCACTTCGACCGGCCAGCATCGACTCACCCAAGGCCACAGCATCATCGAGAGAACCAGTATGTTCAGATGGACCCAAGGAGGACACCGTACGCCGGATTGCGTCTAGGTCTCCGGTGAGGCCTTCCAGTGGAGCGACCGCTTTGGTGCCAGCCACCACCACGCTCGCCACCCCCAAGAAGCCATCTAGGAAAGCATCCACCTGAAATCGACTCCGGTCTAGTAGCGTCTCTCCGTCCAGTCGATATCCCATTTCAAACCCAGCATCCAACACCAGTACGAGGGCGCCTTGGGTGGCGATTTTGCGGGCATTGCCAAGGTGGGGCGCCTCAAAAACCGGACGAGCAATGGCAAATGCCACCATCGCCAGCAGGAGAGACCGTGTCGCCATGAGTAAGAATTGTCGAATTCGAAAGCGCCGTGCTGCCTTTCGGTTCGCTCGCATAATGAACTCGAGTGCCGCAAAGCGTACTCGCTTGGGCTTTCGACGCAGGATCAGGTGAATAATGGGCGGGATCAGGGCCGCAAGGAGCCCGATCAGCAAGGCCGGGGAAAGAAAACTCAAGGGGCTCTACCTTCTAAAATTTGGTAGATTGGCTGATGGGCAGGCGTATCGGTGACCCAGGGAAAATACGCCACATTGCCATCCAAGAGCGACGTACGGAGTTGCGCCTGCCATCCTGCGAAGGCTTTTAAATATTCGGCTTTCATACCGCGCGGGTCTGCCAGGATTTCCGCTCCACCTTCGAGGCCCTCGAAAAGGGTCAGCTCATCGAAGGGGAAGGTGATTTCATGTCGATGAAGGATGTGCAGGACAACGACTTGTTGGTGTCGCCTCTGCAATTGCTTTAGGCGCCCCAAGAATCGTTCATCAAACTCCAGCATGTCTGACACAAGTAGAACGAAGCTTCCTCTGGGACATCGTTCAGCGATCTGGTCGAGTGATTTACTCAATTGAGTCGCACCCTTTGGCACGGCCTGTTCTAAAGCTCCGACCATCCGCCAGAAATGACTGGCCTGCGCATTGGGCGGGATGAATGACCGTATCCCTTCCCCAAAGGTCACCAAGCCCACCGCATCACCCTGTTTCAAAAGGAACCATGCCAAACCCGCCACAAGACGACAGGCGGATGTCATTTTATCAGCTTCACCGTCGACTCCGTACGCCATGGACTCGGAGGCATCTAGCGCGATGAAGACTCGTAGGTTTGTCTCATCGTCGTATTCCTTGACAAAAAATCGGTCGTTCTTGGCGAAAACTTTCCAATCAACCCGTCCAATGGGATCACCCGGTGCATATTCTCGATGTTGTGCGAACTCAACGCTGGAGCCACGATGAAGGCTCCGATGTAGTCCCATAAAGTGGCCAGCACCAGGCCGTGCGGCCCGAACTCGGATGCCCTCCAATTGGCTAAATAGCTTTGGGTCGACGACCACCCGCTTCATATCGTTCACGCCGTTTCATTTCTGCTGAGGAGCCTCTCGATCAGAGCTCTGCTCGTGATGCGCTCGGCCTCACCGTGGAAGTTGACGAGCATTCGATGACCTAAAGTCGTTGGTGCCAATGCTTTGATATCATCCCGAGATACGGTTAGGCGTCCGTCCAAGAGCGCTTTTGCCTTGCCCGCCAAGATTAATGCCTGGCCAGCGCGCGGGCCCGCACCCCAACTGAGATATTCTTTGATGTAGTCCGGTGCACTGGGGTCATCGGGTCGAGTCGACCGCACGAGGTTAACCGCATACGCCAGAACATGCTCTGCCACAGGCACTCGACGAACAACTTTTTGAAGCTCCAGTATTCTTGGTCCATCAAGCACAGCCGATAGCTCGGGCATAGACTCCACGGTGGTGCGTCGAATCACCTCCATCTCTTCATCTTGGTTTGGGTAGTCCATTTCGACTTTGAGCATGAAGCGGTCGAGTTGAGCCTCGGGAAGAGGGTAGGTGCCTTCCTGCTCAATCGGGTTTTGGGTGGCAAAGACGAGAAAGGGCGGGGAGAGCACATGATCTTGCCCAGCCGCGGTCACTTTGCCCTCCTGCATGGCCTGTAGGAGCGCCGCCTGGGTTTTTGGCGGCGTTCTGTTAATTTCG
>MDTG01298861.1_pt1 | contig 13019 bp, 12 predicted proteins | sample 811421 | NCBI WGS metagenome assembly MDTG01 (sample SAMN05326645, study PRJNA326480) | marine metagenome | isolation source: seawater | place: Pacific Ocean: South East | collected 2011
ATTCCTTTCCAAAAAAAAGGAGTGTATACATGAAGAACAGGATTAGTACAAATTTGAAATATATTAACACCTCTTTCTAGTGCTTCAATAATTGCAGAGGTATATTCTAAAAATATAGAAATCTTTTTTTTATTATCATATTTTTTTTTAATATTGAGTATTTTTAAAATTTGTTTTTTGAAATTTTCGTGTAGAAAATTATTTACTTTTACAGGATGTATTTTAATTTCAAATTTTGGAAGAGAATATTTTTTACTCGAAAGAATAAATTTAATAAAAATTTTACTTAATTTAGTGTAATTATTGATTTGATATGGTAAAAAGATTTTTTTTTTCATTTCAATTTTAGGTACTCTCGAGTATCTTAAAGATTTTCTAATAAATATAGACTCTTTATCCCAATTCATAAATTTTACTAAACAATTTTTTTGAGAAAGACTATTAACAATTAAAAAATCAGGAGAATTACTTTTGGAATAAAATATATTAAATGGAATTGGTTGCAGAAAAGTATGTATTATTCCTTCTATTTTTATTTTTCTCCTTTTAAATTTTTTAATAAAAAACTTCTGAAAAGGTTGACCTTCATAAGGCATAGATACTGATGAAAAAAAGATATTATTAATTTCTCTATTTATTTTGTAATAAAAATCTACTGCATAGAATGAATTGAAAGATAAAGACTGGAATAAATCAGTAACTGACTTACTTTCTTGAAAAATTTTTAATAAAATATAAATAATATTTTTTTTTTTACCTTTCTTAAATATTATTATGTTTTCTGCAATTTTTAATGGTAAATCTTTTTGATCATATTGAATAATCCATAATGTATTTTTTTCTTTAGAAGATTTTAATCCACTGTATTTATCAAAAAAATGACCCGATTGATTAAAATTTTCTTTTGCTCCCCAAGTGATTATAACTTTTTCAAAATTAGATTTGGTTATTTTTTTTTTATGAATAATGTAGCTATTATAAAAAAAAATTGAAAATAAATTTTTAAAATAACAAATTAAAAAAAAGAAGAAATTTAAACTATTTTGTTTATATAATAAAAAATTATACGATAATTTATTTGAAATGGATAAATAGTTAATAAAATTTAGTTCAGAAATTTTTGAGTTTTTTAAATATTTTTTTTTTATTAAAGTATAGAAGTTTTTTTGTTTTTTTTGTAAGTTCATTAATTAGTTTTAATTCAATTTATTATTTAGCATATGAAAAAAAGTATCACCAAATTTTTTTTGCTTGCTTTTAGGATGTTTTAAAAAGTAATCAATAAACTTGTTATATTTAATAGAATAATTAATTGTATTTTTCTGTATCTTTTTCAAATTAAACTTGTCACTTATATTAATTGGCTCTCTTTTAAAAAATTTTGCTCTATCATAAATTTGTTTTTTTTGAATTGTTCTATTTATTTCATTTGTAGTAATAAAAATAATTTTTTTTTTATATAGAATTGGAAATGATAAAGAAGTTGAAGAATGAACAAATATAATCTCAGCATTTTTAACAAGTTGTAATGTTTTTTTCTTATATAATTTAAATTTCCCAAAGTGTTTAATTTTAGTTGTTGGGTGTGCGGCTATTTTTAAATCTAACTTAAAATTTTTTTTATAATTTTCAAAAAATTTAATTAGTTCACTTTTATAATTAATGTTTGAAACTAATTTTTTTCGTTTATTCAAAACCAAATCTGGATGAAAAATGAGGTTTTCATCTAAAAAAAGAGCATATTTTTTGTTATTTTTCAGCTTTTGAATCTTATTTTCTAAAAAACTTTCATAATCATAATGATGACTATAAATTTTTTTAGATGACTTATAAAAATGAGAAATTTTTTTTGAACCTACTTCAATTATATAATCATATTTAATGTTACTAAAAAATAAATTATGCATTACTTTATTTTTAAAATAATTTTTATTTGTAATAAATGTTGTATCCAATATTTTAATCATAGTATAACCAGTTGATTTAACTAAATTATAAATCTTCATTGTCTTCAAGGAATATTTTTCCATCATATATAAAATAATGGCTTGAGGTTTTATCTTATATAAAACTTTTTTTAATATATCTTGGCTTTTTAAATATCTTATTTCAACATTACTATTTTTAATGAAAATTTTTTTTTTTGACAAATTAAAATTTAAAATCTTTGATATGTCTAAGATTAAGATTTTATATTTTTCTGATATAGCATTGATATAATTTTTTTTTAATACTAAATCATCAATATGTTTCCAAGATATAATGACTATTTTATTGTGTTCCATAAGCTAATAATTGCAATCTTAATAAAAGTTTTATATTAGTGTTACTTGTTTTATCAACTTAAATTTTAATGAATAACTTTATTGGAATTATTCCAGCTAGAAGAGGATCACAATCAATCAAAAATAAAAATTTAATTAAATTAAAAAAAAAGAGATTAATAGAATATTCTTTAATTAGTGCATCAAAATCTAAATTTCTAAAAAAAATAATAATTTCATCTGATGATAACAGAATTTTAAATTATTCTAAAAAATTTAAAAAAGTTATTTTGCATAAAAGAGGTAAAGAAATATCTAAATCGAATTCTCTCATGTCAGAAGTTATTATAGATGTCATTACAAAATTTCAAGATTTAATAAAACCAAACGATTTTATTGTTCTTTTGCAGCCCACTACTCCACAAAGAAAAGCCTCTGATATAGATTTTGCAATCAAAAGTTTCCAAAAAAAAAGTAAAAAATTTGACTCTTTGGCTACTGTAAGTGATCCTTTCAATCACCCTAGAGAAATGGTTTTAATGAAAAATAATAAATTAAAACTATATATAAATAGAAAACAAGATCTTAATAGACAAAAATATTTTAAAACATATTTTATTAATGGTTCAATATTTATCTCCAAAGTTAAAAAATATAAAAAAAACTGTACATTTTTTAATAATAAAACTTATTACTTAAAGACAAATAAAAAATTTTCTATAGATTTAAATGACCATCTTGAAAAAAATTTGATCAAAAATTTAGTTTAATATTTTTCTTATTTCTAAAGCTAGTGACTTATAAAATGATATTTTTTTCTTAAGTAATATAGGGATTGCTATATGTTTATTTAATAATGAGGATGAGCTTCTAGAGTTTTTAATATTTTTATTTGAAAGCATATACTTCCAATGAAAACTGCAATGCCATTTTAAAGCATCAGGAATATTTTTAGTTCCAATTCCTTTTTTTTTAAAAAATTTTAATATTTTCTGATTATCTTTTTTATCTTTCAATTTGAAAATAAATGTGTCGAAAATTCCAACATGGCCCTCGAATTGTTTTCTTAAAATTATTTTGTTCTCTAAAAATTTTGATAATATATTAAATCTTTGTTTATTTAGTGAAATAATTTTTTTTAATTTTGATAATTGGACTTTTCCTATTACACCTTGCATTTCTGTCATTCTATAATTAAACCCTGCAAAGTTACTCTTATCTAGACCTCTAGGTAAATTTGTAATATTTTTATGTCCGTGGTCATGATATTCTTTTGATATTTCATAAATTTTTCTTGAATTTGTCAGAATTATACCACCTTCACCAGTTGTAATCACTTTTCCAAAGTCTAAACTTATTACTCCAGCATCTCCTAACGTACCTAAATATTTTTTATTATATTTTGCGCCAAATGCCTCACAATTATCCTCTAAAATTTTTATTTTGTATTTTTTTGCAATCAATATTACGTTTTTCATATCACATCCTACGCCTAACATATGTACTGGTATAATAACTTTTGTTTTCTTTGTAATTTTTCTTTTTAAATCATGAATATTGATATTTAAAGAATCATCAATACCAACTATTACAGGTTTGGCTCCAATATCTATGATTGCTTCAACTGTAGCTACAAAATTAAATGCTTGAGTAATAACCTCATCACCTGGCTTAACACCAAAACTTTTTAAAGCAATCTTTAAAGCTGCAGTACCTGATGAGACAGCTAAAGCATATTTTGATTTTGTTAAATTGCAAATTTTTTTTTCAAATTCAAGTATATGAAAATGTTTTCTTTTTTTTTTTTGACCTAATCTCGATAAAACAACATTCTTACTAAAAAGTTTATTTATGGCAATCTTCTCGCTTCTATCAAAAATTTCGTAACCAGGCATTAGTAATATAAATATTTAAAATTTTCATTAATATATTGTAAATCTACTTTTTCTCCTACATCAATCCAGTAAAAATTACTATTTAAGACTTGAATAAATTTTTTATCAATTTTTGTAATTAGATCATTTATATCCATTTTTTTGTTATTCTTAATTAATTTAAGAACAGATGGAGAAATACAATTAACTCCACTCATTACAGAAAAATTTAGATTTGGTTTTTCTTTTATCTTGTTGAAACTTCCTTTCTTTTTATTGTCTCCATCAATTACTCCGTATGGGATTTTTAAAGAAATATTTTTAGATAAAATTGAAAATTTCTTTTTGCTTTTAATATGTTGTTCCATCAATCTATTATAATCAAAATTTGTCAAAACATCTGAATTTATTATAATTACTGGATCTTTTATTTTTTCTTTCTTTAAAAAAAATAATGAGCCAGCTGTACCTAATTCCTTTTTTTCTTTAAAAATTTTAATTTGCAGGTCAGCATGATATTTATTTATAAATTTTTCAATTTTTTTATGAAGATAATTTACTGAAATATAAATTTTTTTAAAACCTTGATCTTTTAAAGAATCTAAAATTAATCCAAGCATTGGTTTTCCATTTACTTTCAACAAAGGTTTAGGAGTATTATTTGTTAAAGGTCTCATTCGGGTTCCTTTACCTCCAGCCATTATAAAAATATTTCCTTTTTTATTTTCATTAATTTTTATAAAACTGGAAAAGTAATCAATTCCTATTACTTGTTTTTTTTTATTTAATATTGGTAAAAAAAAAATTGAATTATCAAATATTTTTTTTTTTCTTTGATTTTCACTTTCTGTTTTAAAAGAAAAAACAGGATTTTTATTCATAAAATTTTTAATAGCTAATTTTCTATTTTTTTGTGAAAAGATTTTATTTCTAAAATCCCCATCAGTAACAGTGCCTAATAATTTTTTATTTTTATCTACAACTATAGCGCACCTATAACCCGCTTTATTAATTGTCTGAATAACATAAAGAAGACTGTCTTCTTTTTTAACTAAAATGGAACGCCAATTTTTCATTTACCAATATATTTTTTATCTACACTGTTAAATTTCTTGAATTGTTTTTTAACTTTTTTTCCTATTAATTTTTTAACATCAAAAGGTGAAAAAGAGTTTTCAGGTCTTAAAACACCAAGATCAGAAATTTTAATTTTTTTATTTTTATTTATATCTCTTAAAAAATAAACACCTTTTCTAACCACTTTCTTGTTTTTATATTCACTAGCTGTCACTTTTTTAGTTTTCTCACCAAGTGCAAGCTCAATATTTCTTATTGAATTAACTAATGTTTTAAATTCATTAGGGTCAATTGAGCAAATATGATCTGCTCCAAACATGTTTTTATCTAATGTAAAATGTTTCTCAATTATTTTTGCTTCTAACGCAGCTGCTGCAAGTGAGCATTCAATACCAAGACTATGATCGCTCAAGCCGTAATCTAATTTTAATTTCTTTCCCATATTAATCATAGCCCTCAAATTTATATCTTTGTAGGGAGAAGGATATTCAGTATTGCATTGCAGAACATAAATTTTTTTTTTTATATTTTTATTTAAAACTTTTATTGCTTTTTTAACATCTAAAAATGTTGACATTCCTGTTGATAAATAAATAGTTTTAAAACTTTTACTACAGAATTCTAAATATAAAAAATTATTTATTTCACCTGAAGGAATTTTAATTGAGTCACATCCAATTTTTTTTATAAATTCTAAACTTCTAATATCAAAAGCAGAAGCTAAAAATAATTTTTTTTTTTTTTCTATAAATTTCTTTAATCTTTCAATTTCATTAAAATTTAAATGGAATTTTTTTGACATATTTAGTGATGATAATTTTTTCCCCATATTCTTTTTCTGATATTGGGCCAGTGGTGCATTTGGAATTTTCACATATTCTGGAAGGGCAACTTGAAATTTAATAATGTCAGCACCTGCTTTTATAGCAACATTAGTCATTTGTTTTGCAATTTGATATTTACCATTATGGTTAAGCCCAATTTCGCAAATTATTTTTACTTTTGATTTATTTTTTTGCATTTTTTTTATATTTTTTAATTAATTCATCTAATGTAACTATTGTTAATTTTTTAATCTTGCTAATTTGAATAAAATCAAATTCTACACCAAATTTTTTTTCTAATACTGAAAATAACTTGATATAATTAATTGAATCTAAAAACTCTTCTTTAATTAAATCTTTTTTGTTATCAATTATTTTTGTTTTAAATTCTTTTAATAAAATTTTTTTAATCGCTTCAGTGTTATTTTTGCTCATAATTTTTAATAATTTTAATTAACTCAACTCTTTTGACTTTGCCTGTACTTGTTTTTGGAATCTTATTCAAAAAATAAATTGATTGAGGTATTAATATTTTTGGTCTAATTTTATTAATTTTTTTCAAAACTATACTCTTAAATTTTCTATTTTTTAAAATTATAAAACTAATAATTTTTTTTTTAAAAATTTCAGAGTTTGATTTAATTGAAATAACACTATTCTCAGAGACTTCTTTAATTTTATCTAAAATTCTATTAATTTCTTTACATGAAACTTTTCTTCCTCCAAAATTAACAATATCATCTTTTCTTCCAGAAAAATAAAGTTTGTTATTTTTTATATATCCAAAATCGCCGGTAGAAAAATATTTATTTTTATAAATTTTTTTTTTTTCAATATAACCTTCAAACAAATTTTTTCCTTTTAGTAAAATCTCACCAAATTTTTCGTTTGTTTTTTTTTTAATAATTATATTAGAGCAACAAAATTTTTTGCCACAATTCTCAAGATCGTTGAGATTATCTAAATACTGTAAAGTCGATCTTGAGGCCTCAGTTAAGCCATAATGATAAAATTTTTTAGTATTTGTAAAATTTTTTATTAAAAATTTCTTTTCTTTATTACTCAAATAATCACTACCTATCTCAATTTGTTTTAAGAAATTTTTTGTAGATAAGAAAAGATTTTTATAAAACTTGTTTAAAATCAACACAACACCAGAGGTAAATCCAATCGAATTTACTTTATTTTCAATAATTTGTTTTATTATCAAATCCAATCTTACATTATTTTTTTCAAGCAAAATACATCCACCTAATGAAAAAACATATCGCATTCTCGCAAAAGCAAATGATTGAGTAATTGGTAAAAAAATTATTTCTAAAATTTCCTCTTTGATTTTCATTGTTTTTTTCATTTTTTGCGTAACATAATTTAAGCTTGAATGACTTAAGATTATATTTTTTTTATTTTGAGTAGTACCAGATGAAAATATAATTATCTTATTTCTGAAAGACAATAAATTTTTAGTATAATCAAACAAAACTATAAATATTTTAATATTTTTTTCCTTGTAAAATATTTCCTTTTTTTTTATATCTATTTTTTTTCTAACTTTTGAATAAAAATTTTTTTCAACAATTAAACAATCAATTTTTTTTTGTTTAATAAACTCAAAATCATCTTCAAAATTATTTTCTAAATTTGACAAAATTAAATTTTTTTTTATTTTTGCTACAGCATATATAGTATTAATTAAAGCATAACTATTTTCCATTTTTACAAAAATATTTTTTACATTTTTATCTCTTAAGTAATCACTCAAATTAGAAATTGTTTGATTTAGTTGTTTATAGGAAGTTTTTTTCTTATTAAAAATAATTGCTGGATGATTTGGTTTTTCTTTAACATTTTTTTTAATATCAGTAAAAATTGAATTATCTATTTTTAACATATTCTATGAGTTGATAATCTTTTTTATTAAAAAATAAAGCAAACATTACTTCATTTCCCCTCCACCCATTTTTAGTTCTACTAATAATTGTTCCATTGTTTTTTTTAATAAATTTTTCTACAGCTTTAAAACTCTTTATATTAAAGGCTATATGATAATATTTACTATACTCGTTCTTTTTAAGAAATTTACTAATCGGTGATTTTTTCCCTAAAGGTTCTAATAATTCAATTTTCAAATTACCAGTTTGCAAAAATTGAATTTTAACCTTTTGTTCTTTGTAATTATACACTCTACCTAATTTTTTAGCTTTATAGATTTTACAAAACCAGCTTGTTTGTTTTTTTAAACTTCTTACTACAATTGCTATATGATCAAGTTTATTATTTTTCATTATTTCTTGTTATTGAGGTTCTACCTATTGTTAAAAATTTGGTATTACTTTTTAAGTCTTGGTTAACTATACTACCCACAGAAATTTTACAATTTGAACCAATCTTTATTCCTGGATAAAAAATTGCACCAGCACCAATCAAGCAATTATCACCAATCTTGCAATTTCCATTGAAAATAACTGAATTACCAACAAATGAGTTTTTTCCTATAACGGTATCATGTCCAACGATAACATTTGTATTTAAAAAAACATTTTCTTTTATAATTGAATTAAACTTTATTTTAACTCCAGACATTATTATTGAACCTTTTTTTATTTTAGCTAAATTTGAAATTTCTGCTCTAGGATGAATTAGAATTGGAACCTTAAATTTTTTTTTTATTTCATTAAATAATGACTCTTTTTTTTTAATATTTGTTGTGTTTACAATTGCATATGAATGTTTTTTATTTTTAACTTCTGAAATTTTATAAATTTTATAAATTTTATTTAATATATTCTTTTTATTTCTTTTATTTCTCTTTAAAAAATAATCGTCGATAAAACCACGAACAATCCAATCATCACTATTGATTTCATTTGTAATCAGATTCGCTATTTCACTTGCAGCGTCACCAGAAGTAACTATATAAATATTTTTAAAATTTGATGTCATTAAATGTTTTATCTATTTTTGGTTTCATTTTTTCCAATATTTCTAAAAATACTTTGCTTGGAAATTTTCTTTTTTTTATCTTGAAATTTTTAGGATTTTTTTGATTTTTAGAAATTATTAGGTTAATTTTTTTTTTAATAATTTCATTCTTTTTCAAAACATGATTAAATTTAGTCAAAATACGACCCTCTTGTCTTGAGCCAATTATAAGTGAATATTTATTTAAAACAGATACCTCATTTACTAAACTTGATGAATTTCCAATTACACCGCAAGAAAAATTTACCAATGATAAATATTTTTGGGTTCCTAAAAATGTAAAATAGTTGCTATTTTCATTTTTATCACTCCAATTTTTAATTATTTTATTAAGTTTACTAGAACCATTATCTATATTTGATAAGGTAAATACAATTTTTAGTTTTTTAAAACTTTCTAAAGTTTTCAAGAATTTTTTAATCATTTTTATTCCATAATCTTTTACATTTGTTTCAGGATGAAATGTTATAATTAGATAATTATCCTTTTCAAGATCCAGACTTAATATTCTATTTAAATCATCAAGTTTAAATAATTTTAATTTTGAAATATTTTCTAAACTTAGGTTTCCAATTTTAAAAATACTTTTCTTATTTTCCCCAAGCTGAATGACTCTTTTTTCATAAACTTTATTTTTAACAAAATGATAATTACTTAATTTTGTTATTGAATGTCTAATTAAATCGTCTGTTGAACCTCGAGTTTTTTCTCCACCATAAATATGTATAATTGGTATTCTTAAGATAATTGATAGATACGCTAATGCTAACATTTCAAATCTATCACCAAATATAATAACTGCATCAAACCTTTTCTTTTGTAAAATTTTATTAGTTTTTTCAAATAAATGTTTAACAAATAAAGTTAAATTTTTTCTTTTTAGTAAATTCAAATTAATTTTTATTTTATAATCTATCTTAATTTTATCTCTTTTAATTTCCTGATATGTGTTTCCAAAACTTTTGGAAAAATGAGAGCCACTCACAAGAAGTTCAAATATTATTTTTTTTGATTTGAATGCTTCTTTAATTAAATAACGTTGATGACTATAATCAGCTCTTGAAGTTGTGATAAATAAAAATCTTTTTTTAAATTTAGCCATACATACTGCTACTAGGAAGTAATATCACTTTATTTGCTATTTTCCTTGCTTCTACCATATTTTCATTACAATACTTTTTAAACATTGGTAAATCTGACAATAAATCCCAAATTGGTCTAGCTTGTATTCCTTTATTGTTCAGGTAATTCAATATTTTATTCCTTTTCTTCAATTCACAGTTATTTATTTCTATAAAATTTAGCCAAAAGTTTGAATTTGAAAATTTTTTATCTTTTACATAGAAAATTTCTTTAGAATTTTTAAAAATTTTTTCATATTTTTTTGAAAGATTTTTCTTTTTTTTTAATAAATATTTCAATTTCTTAACTTGAGAATATCCTAGTGCAGCATTTAAATTTGGCATCCTGTAATTATAACCTACGCTATCATGAAAAAATCTCCATTGGTGGCTTATTTTACTTACAGAAGCTAAATGACGAATCTTTTTACAGATATTTAAATTATTGGTTAATACAGCACCACCAGCTCCCGTTGTAACAATTTTATTTCCATTAAAACTCAATGCCCCAGCTAGCCCAAATGTTCCTAAATGTTTTGACTTATAATAACTTCCTAATGCCTCTGAAGAGTCTTCAATTACAGGAATTTTAAATTTTTTAGCAATTTTTGAGATTTTTGATATCTCACAAGGTTTACCAAATACATGCGTTGGCATGATACCTGAAATTAATTTTCCAGTTTCTTTATTATGTGGCTTATTATTTTTAAATTTAACAATTTTGGTCAATTTATCCTTTAATTTCATAGGACAAATTCCATAAGTATTTTTTTCTATGTCTACAAATATAGGCTTAATATTATTATAAATTAAGACATTGGCTGTTGCTACAAATGAAATTGGTGAAATAATCATTTCACTTTTTTCTTTTATCATCATTGATCTTATTATTAATTCTAAAGCAGAAGTACCACTATTAACTAATATAACATATTTTGATTTTGTTATCTTTCTTAATTCATTTTCAAATTTTGTCAGAAACATACCACTCGTGGATACAAAAGTACTATTCAATGCTTTCATAATTGATCTTTTATCATTTACGTCTAAATGAGGTTCGTGGATACCAAAATTATTTTTTAAAGAGCCTTTTTTTTTTAAGATAGAGAAAACTTTTGTATAAATATTTTTTTCAATCATGCTCTAAACAATCATTTCCTAGGAATTTACAGTTTCTTTTGAAAATACTTCTTTTTTTTTTGATTTTTTTAAAAAAGAAATTATTTCTTTTATGCCATAATCTAGACTGTATCTAATTTTAAAATTATATTTTGTCTTAATTTTATCAAAATTAACCCTGTAATCCCTTTTATCTACAATTTTTTTCTTATTAAAATAAACATTGTCAACATTTAAATATTTTGAAATTTTATTAATTATCATTTTTTTAGTATAGTTATTTTCAGTTTTTCCAACATTTACAATTTCAGAACCTTTTTTACTTTTTTTCAATAATGCAGTTATAAAATTTGCAATATCAAGAACATGTACATATGGTCTCCAAAAATTTTCACCATAGACCTCGAGTTTTCTATTGTAATAAATATCTCTAACAAATTCATTTATAGTTAAATCAAATCTTGGACGAAACGACATTCCAAATACTGTTGCTAATCTTAACATAGATATTTTTTCAATCTTTTTCTTATTTTTTAACAAGTATTTTTCAAAATTTACTTTTGCATGTGAATAAGGTGAAAGAGGTTGAAGCTTTGAGGTTTCAGAAACAAATGATTTTTTATTTTTTCCATAATTAGAGCATGTTGATACAAAAATAAATTGTTTTACATTATATTTTACACAAAGATCAAAAATTTTTTTTGAAGCATTATAATTAATTAGATATGAATACTCTGGATCTTTATTACAAGCTGGCTCACCAACTATTGCAGCTAAATGGATTACTTTGTTTATTGAATAATCTTTAAATATTTTTTTTAAAAATTTTTCATTTGAAATAGACTTCTTAAAAAAAATAATTTTATTACTTAATTTTTTTCTGATTTTATAATTATTAAAATTACAATTATCTAAGCAAAGTATTCTATTATTTTTTTTTTGAAGTGTTTTTAACAAAATACTGCCAATATAACCTAAGCCTCCAGTGATTAGAATTGTGTGCATGTAATTAAGCTGCTCTATTAATTGCTCTTTTTTTTATTTGTTCTCTTAGGTCTCTTAAATATTTAAGATGTTTTGATTTTACTCTCTTATCAGTTTTAGCTTTAAATCTTACTGTCAATCCTTTTCTATCTTTATTACTTTTGTTTTCATTACTCCCATGAACAATTTTTGAGTGGTGTATCAAGCAATCCCCACTCTTAAGCTTTGGAAAAAAAACTTTGTATTTTTTAAGATAACTTAACTGCTTTACTGTTTGAGAACTACCAGGTGCAAAAGATGGTTTATGTTGATAAATATTTTTTTTATGACTACCAACATAATAATATATGCCTCCATTTTTTTTTGATGCATCATTTAATGCAATCCACACAGTTAATGCGTTACCTTTTTTTAAACACCAATAATAATTATCTTGATGAGCTGGAGATTTAAGTCCAAATTTAGCTGGTTTAGCAAATAACTCTGAACCCATATCTTCCACTTCTTCTCCTAATAATTTTTCAGCTATTTGCTTCAAATGAATATTTTTTTTAAGATCTTTTGCATGAATAAAGTTTTTTAAATTATGTAAAGAGTTTACTTTACCTTTGTTAACAAGATTTATCTCTTTTGATGTAAAATTTTTATTATTTTTTTTTAAATATATAAATAAGTCTTTTTTAACTTGATTTATTTTTTTTTGAGTCAAAAAATTCCTTAAAATTATAAAGCCATTTTGATTAAATTTTTTAATCATCTTTTCCATATTTTCAA
>MDTG01328150.1_pt1 | contig 13019 bp, 14 predicted proteins | sample 811421 | NCBI WGS metagenome assembly MDTG01 (sample SAMN05326645, study PRJNA326480) | marine metagenome | isolation source: seawater | place: Pacific Ocean: South East | collected 2011
TTTATATTTTTAAAATAATAAAGTATTTCCAAAAAATCATTAATAAATACTTTTGGCTCAATTCCTTGATCGTAAATTTTTCTATAGATATTAATGACTTTTTCTTCTTCTCCTTTTAATATCAATTCAAATAAGTTAATTAATTGTGATTTATCAAAATATCCAAAAATTTTTTGTGCGATATTTAGATCTAGTTCTCTATCTTCTTCTAAACTTAATAGACCTCTATCTAATAAAGATAAAGCATCTCTTACACTTCCTTCTGAGCATTTACATATTAATTTTAATGCATCGTCTGAAATTTTACCTTTTTCAATTTCACAAATTTTTTTTAAATAACTAAACATTTCAGAGTGCTTAACTCTGGACAAGTCAAATCGAGTGCATCTAGATAACATGGTGACTAAAATTTTTTTTATTTCTGTTGTACAAAATATAAATCTCACATAGCTTGGAGGTTCCTCAAGAATTTTTAATAAAGATTGTGCACCTGCTTTTGACATTGCCTGTATTTCGTCCAGTATTAAAACTTTATATTTTGCTGAAGAAGGAGGGTATCTACAAAATTCTATTAGGTCTCGCACTGAATCTATGCCTGTTGCTGTAGCACAATCTTGTTCAATAATATCGAGATGATTAGAGTTTGTTATACCTTCGCAATTCTCGCACAAATTATCATCACATAAATTTTCTACCCCATTCTTACAGTTAAGACTTTTTGCAATTATTCTAGCTATTGAGGTTTTGCCCGTACCCCTAATGCCATGAAATAAAAAAGCATTTGGTACTTTGTTAAGCTTAATTGAATTAAAAATTGTTTTTGAAGTTATCTCTTGGCCTACCAAGTCATTAAAAGTTCTAGGTCTATATTTTAAAGATAATGTATTTATATTTTTCATAAACTATAGGGCCAATCAACCTGAAATCTTCTAGCTACTGCTGCTTTCTTTCGAACCTGACAGATTTACTGAAGTTTCACCTGACTGACCCTCAATTATTATATCAGTAATTATTTCAATCAATAAAGATTTATTTATCTATTTCTAAAACCCGATTGTGGAAACACACCTAATAATTGAAACTCAGAACAATGAAGCTCTAAATCGCTTAAGGCTCCAGAAATATTCTCCTCTTCTATATGTCCTTGTACTTCACAAAAAAAATAGTAAGAGGAAAAAGTACCTTTCTCAGGAAATGATTGTAGTTTCGTCATATTTACTTGCCTCAGACTCATTCCAGTTAATGATTGAAATAATGCAGAAGGTTTATTTTTTAATTTAAAAAGAAATGATGTTATAAATTTATTTTTTTGATTATACACTGGATGTGTTTTTTCATTTTGAAAAACTAAAAATCTAGTATAATTTTCTTCTTCATCCTGAATTTTAGAATTAATTACATCTAATTGATATATTTTTGCGCTTCGAGTTGAGGCAATCGCTGCTTTTGTTTTATCTTTTTCTTGAGACACATATGCTGCACTACCTGCGGTATCTGCCATAACATGCTCTCTAAAATTATTTTTTCTAATAAATGAGTTGGTTTGACTTAAAGCTGCTGTATGTGAATAGACATCTTTAATATCCTCTAATGTACACCCTTTAATACCTAACAAAGAATGGTTAATAGGATAAAAATGTTCTGCTATTATGTTTAATCTGTATTTAATTATTAAGGTTTCAATATTAATTGATCCAATTAATTGATTTTGCTCTGGCACAACTGCTTTAATATCCGAGTTTTGCTTTGCTAATTCAAAAGCATCTTGAAAAGTTCTACATGGAATTGTCTCGCATTTAGGATAATTTTCTATTACACAACTTTCACTATAAGAACCTGGAATGCCTTGATATGCAAATTTCATATTAAAAACTATATTCCTTTAAACCTATGTTTCCATTATTTTTTTGACATTATTAAAATCATCTAACGTATCTACCCCTATAGGGATAGTTTTAGCTAAAATTACATCCAAATCAATATTATTCTCTAAAGCTCTCATTTGCTCTAGCTTCAATTTTTTTTCTCTTGTTGTCTGTTTTAATTCGACAAATTTCTTAAGTACATCATATTTGTAAATATAAACTCCGACATGATGATAAATATTGTTTTTTATTTTATTATTTGATTTTTCTCTAAAAAAATCTAGTGCTTTTGAAAAATTACTATCATTAAGTTCTGATGCTGTTTCAACTTTTACAATATTTTTGTTTGAAAGTTTGTTATAAGTTAATTCGCAACCTAAAGTTCCAATATCAAATCTTTCTGAAAAAGCTTTATTAACAAGATTTTTTAAGTCATGAACTGATATTAATGGTTCGTCACCCTGTAAATTTAATATATAATCATAATTCTTTCTTTTAACTTTTTGAAGACCTTCAAATATTCTATCTGTACCGGTTTTGTGATGTTTTTTTGTCAAAATGCATTTTCCACCACTTTTTTTTACCTCATCAAAAATTTCTGCATCCCCTGTAACAACATAAACATCGCCTAATGATGAATTTACAGCTTTATTATAAACATGGTTAATTAGTGAAATACCATTTATTTTAAGTAAGGGTTTATTGGGTAATCTGACTGCTGATAGCCTTGATGGAATAAGTGTAAGTATCTTATGCATTATTATTTATATAATGCGTCTTTGGGACGCAAAAATTCTTTATAAAAGTTTGTTTTTTTCGTAACAAAAATGCTATACGAAATAGTATATTATCTATGGTATACGAATTCCAAAAATTAATCACTTCTATTGTTTTAGTAGTTATTGTTGTAGTAGCGATAAATAAAGTAAGCAATATAATTTTTAAATCAGAGGAAAATGTTGTCGCTTACAAAGTTGAAATACAGGAAAAAGTTGCCGAAAATGAAGAAACATCTGATTTTGACATGTCAGCTTTCTTGGCAATGGGTACGGTTGATCATGGTAAAAAAGTATTTAAAAAATGTGCAGCATGTCACAGTATTAATGAGGGTGGAAAAAACAAAATAGGTCCTGCTCTATGGGCAGTTATGTCAAGAAAGTCTGGTGAGTTAAAAGATTATAATTATTCAAAAGCATTGCTAGATTACGAAAAAATGTGGAACTTTACTGAACTTAATGGCTTTTTATTAAAACCTTCTACCTGGATTAAAGGTAACAAGATGGGATTTGCTGGATTGAAAAAAGATAAAGATAGGGCTAGTGTGATTTTATACCTTAATGAAAGCTCTAATAATATATTACCATTACCTTAGTTTATTAAGACAATATAGAATAATTGATTTTTGAACGCATACTCTATTTAGAGCCTGTAACCAAACTTTAGATTTTCTACTATTAAATACTTCATCTTTGATCTCATTTCCTCTTGGTAAACAATGAAGTAAGATTACGTCTTTTTTTGCATATTTAATTAAATTTTTACCAATTTTAAAACTTTTAAATTCTTTTATTTTCTTTATTTTCTTTATTTTATTTATTTTATCATTCATGGATATTACTTTGTCCGTCATAATAACATCTGAGTTTTCGACGGCTAATCTTGGGTTATTTTGAACAAATAGCTTTGAATTATTTTTTTTTGCCCAATTTAAAATTTTTTTTGAAGGTAAATATTTTTTTGGACAACCAATCGTTAAATTAAATGAAAACTTTACAGAGGCCTCAATTAAGCTATTTAAAACGTTATTTGCATCACCGATCCAAGTTACATGAATTTTTTTTATCGGTTTTTTTTTTAATTCCTCAATAGTGAAAATATCACTTAATATTTGTGCTGGATGAGAAATTGGGCTTAATCCATTAATAATAGGTATACTTAGGAATTTACTAAATTTATTAATTTTATTATGATCTTTTGTTCTTAATACAAATATATCTGCATATAAGGATAAAATTTTAGCGACATCAGATATTGGCTCTGCCCCGGTTGAAAAATGTAATTCATCAGGTCTCAGAGTAAGAGCACTACCTCCAAGTTGTTTTATTGCTAAATAAAAACTTAATCTTGTTCTTAGACTAGATCTTTCAAACATTTGAATTAAAAGTTTATTTTTTAAAGGTGAGTCTTTGTCGGGCGACAAAGTATTAAGGTTTTTTCTTTTATTTTTTCTTTTTTTTGCATCATTTAATATTCTTCGTAAGTCGATACTAGAAATATCCTTTAAATTTATGAAATTTTTCATGTTTAACTTAATTCCTTGCATACTTTTTCAATTATTTTCAGGGCAATTATAATTTCTTTTTTTTTAACATTTAGAGGTGGTAATATTCTAACTACATTTTCACTTCCCTTTATGGTCAATAGATAATTTTGCATTAATTTTTTTATAAAAATTGTTTGATCTATATGCAATTGCATACCTATAAGATAACCTCTCCCTCTAACTTCTTTTATTATTGATGGAAATTTAATTTTAATTTTATTTAATTCTTTAAAAAAAAAATTTGATAACTTTCTTACATTAAATAAAAAATTTTTTTCTAAAATTTTGTCTAAAACCGCATTTGCTACAGATGTTGACAACGGACTGCCAGCGAATGTTGATCCATGACTTCCAGGTATCATTGCTTTTGCAATCTTATTAGTTGTTAATACAGCACCTATAGGAAATCCACCACCTATACCCTTAGCTATTGGTACAATATCTGGCTTAACTTTAGAATATTCAAATGCGAAAAATTTCCCAGTTCTTCCAACTCCACATTGAACTTCGTCTAATATCAATAAAACCCCATTTTTATTGCAAATCTTTCTGAGCCCTCTTAGACACCAATCTGGTATAATTTTTATTCCACCCTCTCCTAATATTGTCTCTACCATTACAGCAGCAGTTTTTTTGTTAATTAACTTTTCAATTTTTTTGTGATCACCAAAATTAAAATGATCAAAACCTTTAATCTTTGGTCCAAAGCCTTCCATCATTTTTTTTGATCCACTAGCATTAATTGCTGCGATTGTTCTTCCATGAAAAGAATTTTTTATACATACAATTCTATCTCTATTTTTTTGTCCGATATGGAAAAAATATCTTCTTGCAATTTTTATAGATGCTTCTGTAGCTTCTGCACCACTATTTTGAAACAATACTTTATCTGCGAATGAAATTTTTCTTAATCGACTAGCTAATTTTTCACCTTCTGGTATTGTAAAAGCATTTGATACGTGCCAAACTTTTTTGGACTGTTTATTTATTGCTTTTACCAAATGAGGGTTTGCGTGTCCTAGTGAATTTACTGCAATTCCTTGAACAAAATCCAAATATTTTTTTCCGTTTTTCGAAAATAAATAACTACCTTTTCCTTTAATAAAAGCTAATTTATTCCTATTATAATTTTTAATTAAACTATCCATTGCATCACGATTTTATTTTATATCCTTTTTTATATAATAAATATGAGATTAACCAAGATAAGAACGAAGTTATTATTAAATACGTTGTACCAAATATTAAAGACCCGTCTTGTTCCAAAATAAATGAATATCTAAAACCATCGATCATATGAAATATTGGATTATAATAACTTAAAGTATGCAGAAACTCAGGTAATTTTTCAATTGAATAAAATGTTCCAGACAAAAAAGAAAGTGGAACTATTAAAAAGTTTGTTACTGTTGCCATATGATCAAATTTTTCTGCCCATAAACCAGCAATAAAACCTAATGCTCCAAGGGTGAATGATGACAAAATTAAAAATGTAAAAAAAATAAAAAAATTTTGTATTTTAATTTCTACAAATATTGAAAATATAGTCACAGATAAAAGACAAATTATTAATGCTCTTGTAATTGATGCTAATATTATTGCTATAGTAACTTCCCCAGCTGAAAGTGGGGCACCGATTAAATCAACTATATTACCCATCACTTTTGCCATTAAGATAGATGAGGATGAGTGCGCAAATGATTGTGATATAAATTGCATTGCTATTAATCCTGGTGCTAAAAATTCTATAAATTTGACACCTAAAACATCTTCTCTCTCAGAACCAATTGCTAAAGAGATTACAACAAGGAATAGAATTGCCGTTATAATAGGACCAATAATTGTTTGGCCAAAAACTGACAAAAACCTCAAAGTTTCTTTGCAATATAAGGAGTATATTCCTATCCAGTTGATGCGAAATCTACGTATACCTATTTGATATTTGTGATCAAATTCTTCCATAATTAATCATATAGATTATAAAAATTGTTAATAAATTAAAAAAATTGCTTGTTTATAATTAATAAAAATATTAACTACATATAGTAAAAATTAAAGTAAAAAAACTAAATGTAGTATGTATGAGTTGGACAACTGAAAAAGTAGAAAAGCTAAAAGAACTTTGGGGTAAAGGAGATAATACTGCAAGCCAGATAGCTGAAATAATAGGTGGTGTAAGTAGAAACGCAGTCATTGGAAAAGCTCATAGACTAAATCTAAGTGCTAAATTGAAAACTAGATCAGTTAGCACTAATAATCTTAGAAATAAACAAGATTTAACAAAAGCATCGAAGACTAGAAAGAATAGAAGGCTTAAATTTCAGTCTCTTTTGTTGGACAAAAATTTCGAGCCAGCCAAAAATCTTACTCTTGAAGAATTAACAGATGAAACATGTAAATACATGGAAGGACATCCTGATGAAAAAAATTCATCATTCTGTGGTAGAAAAAATGTAGAAAAATTTTCTTATTGTCCGCTTCATTTAATGATGATTTTTCAACCAAAAAGTAAGAAAGATGAAGTCATCGAAAAAGATGAGGTTCCACAATTTATTGAAAAGAAAATTAAATCAGCTTAGCTATTTTAAAAGTTTTTCTTTTGCTCTTTTATATTCTTCTTCGGATAAAGCACCTTCATCGTAAAGTTTTTTTAATTTAGAAATTTCATTTGAAATATTAGTTGCGTCTTGATAATTCTCTAATTCATCATTATTCTCTAATTCATCTTTTTCATGTTTCAAATCATTTTTTGCTTCAACTCCTCTTGTAATTGCTTTTACAGCTAAGTATAAAACAAACAAAAGTATAATAGTAACTAAAACATAAACAGAATTTGCTATCATGAATTATTTTTCTCAAAATTTTTAACTGAAAATTGACCTCCCTCTCTCCAATTATAAGAATATTTCAAAATCCCCTCTTCAAATTTTACTTTACTTGGACATCCGATATCATAATTAGTAATCCCATTTTCAGATTTGATATTGTCATATTTTAATAAACGCAATTGATCAAGTGTTATTATCGGTTTTGGTAAAAATTCAAACATATAAGCAGTAAATTTAGCGAATGATAGCGGTAGAGGTAACAATAATCTTTTTTTTCCTATACCTTTAATTAATATTTTTAACATTTCTTTAAAAGTCAAAATCTCAGGTCCTATTGCCTCAATTTCTTTATTTTTAATTTCATTAGTTATCACATGATATATTAAATTTGTTAAATCTGATGCATGTATAGGAGAATATTTAGTTTGGCCCTTATAGTATAAAGGGAAAAATGGAAGGATATTTAACATACTCATAAATTTTGTAGAAAATGAATCCATAACTGAAAAAACTATAGATGGTTTTATTATTACGAAATCTTGTATATTTTTTTTAATTATACTTTCACCTTTTAATTTTGAATTTGCATATTTAGAGTCCTTAGCTTTATCGAGAGCCAATGCTGAAATATGAATTAAATCTTTATTATTATTTTTACAGAGTGAGGATATTAGCTTTGGAAAATTAACGTGTATATTCTCAAATGTATTTTTTTTTCCAGACTCATATAATATTCCAACTAAATTAATGCAAATATCACATTCCCGAATTAATTTATCTATTTTTTCTAAATTGAAAATTTCACTTTCAACAATATCTATATAACCTATAGAACCACTCGTTTTTAAAAATACAGCTTTATGAGCATTTCTCGTATGACAAACTACTCTGTAATTATTTTTAGTTAATTTCCTTATTAAATGACGGCCTATCTGACCGGTTGAGCCAAAGATTAGTACTTTTTTTTTAATCATTTATCTTAAAATAGACAATTTTGTAATGTGTTTATATATATATTAAAGATGAATATCAAAATTTTCAATCAGGATTTGCCTAAAGAAATAGATTTAACCAACGAAAAAGTAGTCGCACTAGATAATGAGGCATTGGGACTGGTGCTTGGTAGAGATCCTTTAACACTAGTACAAATTGGACTTTTATCCGGTGATTGTTATTTAATTAAATTAGACAGAAATAACTATGATGCTCCAAATTTAAAAAAATTTTTATCAAACAATAAAACAGAATTTATTATGCATTACGCTCGTCAAGATCTATTATGGATCCAATATCATTTAGGAGTCAAAATTAACAAAATTTTTTGTACAAAACTAGCTTCAAAAATAGCACGGACCGCAAGTCAATATCATGGATATAAGGATCTTGTTAAAGAGATTTGTGGAAAAGAAATTTCAAAAAAAGAACAACAGAGTGATTGGGGAGACCCGAATTTAACCGATAAACAAATTAAATATGCTGCCCAAGATACTAAATATTTATTCGAAATAAAAGAAAAGCTTGTAAAAATGCTCGAGAGAGATAATAGATTTAGCTTATACGAAAAATGTCTAAAAGTTTTACCAATATTAGTAGATGTGGAAATATCAGGATTTAAAATAAATATTTTTGATCATTAAATGAAAAAAAATAATTCAATTAAAATTGCTAAAAATGTTTTAGATTTAGAAATTTCTGCTCTTAGAAAATTGAGAGTTTCTATTGGTAGCTCTTTCAATCATGCAGTTAACACAATAATAAATTGTAAGTCAAAAATTGTTTTATGCGGAGTCGGTAAAAGCTTTTTAGTAGCCTCAAAAATAAGCAGCACCATGTCCTCAGTGGGATGCGCATCTTTCTCAATAAATGCAAATGAGTGTTCTCACGGCGATCTTGGTAGCATTACTAAGAGAGATATATTAATTATCATAAGCAATTCTGGAAATACTGCCGAACTTAAACCTGTTATTCAATTTGCAAATAGACATAAAATATCTTTAATAGGAATTACATCTAACAAAAAATCGATTTTATATAAAGCGGCAGATATAAAACTTCTTATACCTGAAGTTAAAGAAGCTGCTTTAAGTATTGTTCCTACTAGCAGCACAACAGAACAAATGGCTATTGGAGATTGCTTAGCAGTTGCTGCACTAAACCTAAAAAAATTTAACAGAAAAAAGTTTAAAATGTATCATCCGCATGGAAGTTTAGGCCAACAACTAAAAACAGTAGAGGATTTAATGATTTCAAAAAATGGAATTCCTTTTATAGATGAAAATAGCAACATGAAATCTGCACTAAAATTAATTTCAAAAAAAAAACTTGGAGTTTTAATTGCATTAAATAAAAAAAAGATGACAACAGGTATTATAACGGACGGTCAAATAAGAAGATCAATGGAAAAGAAAGATAATTTAACCCATTTGAAAGTTTTAAATATAATGACAAAAAATCCCATAAGCGTTGATAAAGATACACTGGCAGCAAAAGGACTATCAATTATGGCAGATAAAAAAATCACTAGTTTGTGTGTTCATAAAAAAGGTAATATTAAGAAAACGATCGGTATTTTACATGTTCACCACATATTAAACGCAAATATACAATAAATGGACAAAAAATTTTTTTTTCAATTCTTAGTTATTTTTATAATTCTTGCGTGTTCAATAGTATTTTACAAAACATTCTTTAATAAACCAAATTCAAATTTAACCACCGAAGTTGAAAAAGATATAACTAATCAAGTAGAAATCAAAGATAGTGAAAATAATATAATTGAAAATTTGGAATACCAATCGATAGATACTTTGGGTAACAGATATGTCATTAAGTCTAAATTTGCTGAAATAATATCAGATACAGATGAAGTATTAAAATTAAAAGAGGTTACGGCTATAATATATTTGATAAATAAATCTCCAATTTATATAAAATCTCAAAATGCTTTGCACAATAAAGATACCTTTAACACAAATTTTTTTGATAACGTAAATGTAAAACATGAAGATATAGATATAATGTCAAAGAATTTAGATTTAAATTATAATGATGGTGAAGTTAGTATGTACAATATTTTATACGCAAAAAATACAGATGTAGAGATAATAGCTGATAAAATAGATTTTGATATGTTGACTAAAGATTTAAGTATCAATATGTATGACGATAAACAAAAAATTAATATTAAATATAAATAAATGGGTATTATAAAAAAATTTTACATTACTAAGTTTAAAAAAGATAGACCTAAAATTGAATTAAAAAATATATCATTATCTTTCGATAAAAGACAAATTCTTGACAATATATCAATTACCATTAGGGAAGGAGAAATATGTGGTTTGCTAGGTCCTAATGGTGTAGGGAAATCCACAATATTTAATTTAATTATAGGTATATTAAAACCTGATTATGGTAATATTTTCATAGATAAAAAGAAAGTTACAAGGGTGCCTATTTATAAGAGGGCATTGGAATATAAAGTATCTGTAGTTCCTCAGTCGGGAGGTGTATTTTCTGATTTGTCGTGTTTTAATAACCTAAAAGCAATTGCTGATTTGGTAATTTATTCTAAAAAAGAAAAAAACTTCAAAATAGAGAAAATGATTTCTAAATTTGAATTAGATGCAGTTAAAAATATTAAAGCAAAATACTTATCTGGAGGTCAAAAAAAAAGGCTATGTATAGCTATGGCATTACTATCAAATCCAAAAATAGTTTTAATGGATGAACCTTTCCAAGGATTAGACATATTATCAACAAGATACTTACAAGAAACTATTGTTAACCTTCAAACTGAAGATAATAACAGATGTTGTATTATAAGTGACCACGCAGCTAGGGACCTCTTATCTATATCAGATTCAGCTTTTGTATTAGCCAATAAAAAAATTATTGCCCATGGATCTCCAAAAGACTTATTGAAGAATGAAAGTGCGAGAACACTTTACTTTGGTGATACTTTTAATGTCAATTAAAGTAAATGAATTCCACAATAGAAATCAGTTCAAAAATTAAAAAATTTAACAAATTGATTAAAGTACCAGGTGATAAATCTATATCAATAAGATCTTTACTTTTATCTTCACAAGCAGTTGGAGTATCTACGATCTATAATTTACTAGAGTCGGATGATGTAATAAGCACTATTAAGTCTTTAAAGAAACTCGGAATTAAAATTGTTAAAAAAAAAAATAAATATTTCGTTTATGGCAGGGGCCTGGATGGATATAATTATAAAAACAATACAATAATAAATGCTGGCAATTCAGGAACATTTGCAAGATTAATTTGTGGTTTAATTGCATCAAATCCTAGATCGATAAAATTAACTGGAGATAAAAGCTTATCAAGAAGAGATTTTTCTAGGGTCATTAAACCATTAAGTATGTTTGGTGTAAATTTTAAATCTAAAAACAATAAACTTCCACAAATTATTACAGGAAACAATTTACTAAGACCAATAACTTACAAAGAATTAAAAGGCAGCTCACAAGTAAAAAGTTCTATAATGTTAGCAGCTTTGAATACTCCTGGAACTACGATATTGAAATGTATACCTTCTAGAAATCATACTGAACTAATGTTTAAAAATTGCTTAAAAATTCCTATTTCAGTAAAAAAAAATAATAATTTTGATGTAATCAAAATAAAAGGTGGAAATAGATTTAATAGATTTGATTACACAGTTCCTGGAGATATTAGTTCAGCATCTTTTTTTATAGTTTTAACAATTCTCTCTGATAATTCTGAAATTACTATTAAAAATGTTAATATAAATAATACTAGAACAGGAATTATTGATATCATTAAAAAAATGAATGCCAATGTAAAGTTCAAAAATAAAAAAAAATATAAAGGTGAAATTAATGCTGATATCTTAGTTAAGAGTTCAAAATATTTGAAATCTATAAATTGTCCTAAGTCATTTAATACAAGATCAATAGATGAGTTTTTAATTATTTTTTTATTATGTTCTAAAGCTAACGGAGTTTCTAAATTTAATGGTATACAAGAATTAAGGCATAAGGAAAGTGACAGACTAAAAGTGGCTTCAAATTTTCTAAAAATGATTGGAGTGAAAGTTGAAGAAAGTTTCGATAGTTTAAAAATTTATGGTAATCCAAAATTATACCTAAGTAAAAAGTATATAATTAAGAATTATTTCAAGGATCATAGAGTATTTATGATGGCTTGTGTCGCAGCATTAACACTGGGAGGCAAGTTTGAAATTCATGACAAAGAGTCTATCAAATCATCTTTTCCAAACTTTCTAGATACAATTAAAGAATTGGGAGCAAAATACAAAATATGTAAAAAAACTCATAAATATGCGAAAAAATGATATGGTTAAGTTCATTTCTGTGTATAAATTCTTGATTAATATTACTTTTTTAACTACAAGATCACACTTGTAAAATAATTTTGTAAAAAAAATATGGAGATATATAAAGATCTTAACAACACTGAAAGTAAGGAATTTGCTAATTTACTTAGCGACCAATCTAGCAGCAAAATTGAAGAGGGAAAAATTTACGAGGCCACTATTACAAAAATTTCTAATAAGTATTGCTGGGTATATTTAGACAATCTAAAAAGTGAACCTGCAATTGATATAAATGAAATTAAAGAAATCAATCTTTTCGATAAAATAAAAGAAGGATCTAAATTAAAGATTGTCGTTGAAAATTTAGAGTCCAAGTCTGGGGAAGTAATTGTATCTGCTTCAAAAGCAAAAAAAATCGAGGGATATGAATCTTTACTTAAAAAATACGAAAATAACGAAATAATAAAAATTAAGATTAAAAATAAAATTAAGGGAGGATTTGTATGTGAGGAAATTGAAACTAAGCATTTGCTTTTTATGCCAGCCTCTCAGCTATCAAACCGTCCAATTAAAGACAATCAAAATGTTATTAATTCAGAAATGGAAGTTAAGATAATTCAAGCAGATAAGAGAAGAGCAAATTTGTGCTGTTCGAGAAGAGAGTTAATCTCTCAAAA
>MDTG01365669.1_pt1 | contig 13019 bp, 11 predicted proteins | sample 811421 | NCBI WGS metagenome assembly MDTG01 (sample SAMN05326645, study PRJNA326480) | marine metagenome | isolation source: seawater | place: Pacific Ocean: South East | collected 2011
CCCTTAATATAATTTCAAAAATATTAGATTGGAAAAAAGATGATATAATTTTTTGCAGTCCAATAACATTTGTATCTTCTAGTAATTGCATTCTTCATCAAGGTGCTAGTCCATTATTTATAGATATAAATAAAGATACTTTTAACATAGATACTGATTTATTAAAAAAGCAATTAAGAAAAAAAAAAATATCAAATAAAGCTAAAGCAATTATAGCTACAGATTTTGGTGGAAATCCTTGTGATTGGCGTGAATTAAAAAAAATTTCAAAAAAATATAATTTAGTATTGATAAATGATAATTGTCACGCTTTAGGTGCAAGCATGGAAAATAATAAAAAATATGCAGTAAAGTATGCTGATATTATTTCACATAGTTACCATGCTGTAAAAAATATGACCACCGGAGAGGGTGGAAGTATATTGACAAATAATAAAAAAATTTTTGATAAAGCAAAAATTTTAAGATCGCATGGAATAATAAAAAATATTAATAAATCTGAACCATGGAATTATGAAATGATCCAGTTAGGTTCAAATAATAGATTAACAGATATTCAAGCAACTTTAGGTTCTTCACAACTTAAAAAACTTAATAAATTTGTTAAGTATAGACAAAGTCTTGCAAAATTTTATGATATAAATTTTTCTGATACCAAATATTTTCTAAAACAAAAAATTGAAAAAAAAAATAAAAGTTCTTATCATTTATATCCTTTAATAATCGATTTTAAAAAATTAAAAAAAAAAAAAATCTAATTTATTTAAATATTTAAAAAAAAAAAGAAATATTTTTACAAGTACATTATAAACCAATATATAAATTTAAATATTATAGAGGTATTAAGATTTTTAGAAACGTCTCACATAAAAATGCAGAAAGTTTTTATAAAAAAGAGGTGTCTTTACCAATATATTATGGCTTATCTAAAAAAAATCAGATAAGAATTATTAATTATATTAAAAAATTTCTAAATATAAAAAAATAGACATTAAAGATTAGTTGGAATAATTTAATTAAAAATTCAATGAAAAAAAAAGTTTTAGTTATTGCAGCCCACCCAGATGATGAGGTTCTTGGTTGTGGAGGAGCTATTGCAAGACATATATTTGATAAAGATATTGTTGAAGTAATAATACTTGGCGAAGGAATTACAAGTAGATCAAAAATAAGAAATGTTGAAAAAGATAGAAAAAAATTAGGTCAATTTAAAGAAAAAACAAAAAAAGCTAATAAAATTTTAGGTGTAAATAATATAATTTTTGAAAATTTACCAGATAATAGATTTGATGATGTAAATATTTTAGATATTACAAAAAAAATTGAAAAGGTAATTTTTAATTTTAAACCAAACATTGTTTATACTCATAGTGGACTAGATCTTAACAGAGACCATCAAATTACAAATGAAGCAGTTATTACAGCATGTAGACCGCAAGATGTTTATTTTTTAAAGAAGATTTTATTATTTGAAATTCCCTCAAGTTCAGAGTGGTCTACATCAGAAAAAAAACAATTTTCTCCGAATTATTATATTGATATTTCAAGTCATTTTAAAAAAAAAATGAAATCTTTACAAATTTACAAATCCGAGATTAAAAAATGGCCTCATCCAAGATCTTTCAAAGGTATTGAATATTTGGCCAGATTAAGAGGTGCACAGGTAGGCTGTGATTTTGCAGAAAGTTTCTATTTAGCTAGAGAAGTTAATTTTGAGTAAGTCAATTTTTTTTAGGTTTGAAATTAATAAAAAAATTGGAAGTGGGCATGCTATAAGGTGTTTAAGAATTGCAAAATATTTGTGTGAAAAAAAATTTAAAATATTTTTAATAATTTCTAATAAATCTTTAATTAACTTAAAAAAAATTCCAATTAAAATTAATGGTAGTTTTAAAGTTCTAAAAATAAGAGAGTATGACTCAATTATTAAGGATGCTCAAAATACTGTAAATATAATTTGCAATCAAAAATTAAATTCTCAAATCTACGTTTTTAAAGATGTTTATAAATTAGATTTAAAATGGGACAACATCATTATGAAAAAGTATACTAATTTAATTATACTTGATGATTTTGTTGATAAAAAACATAATTGTAAAGTTTATATTAATTTTAATCCATATAAATATAAACAAATTAGATATTCAAAAAAACATATAAAATATTTATTAGGATTGAAATATTTTCCATATGCAAAAAAAAAATTAAAAAATAAAAAAAAAAATAATTGTCTTATTTATTTTGGAGCCTCAGATAATAAAAATTTAACAATTAAAATAATCAAAATATTAAATAGATTAAATTTAAGTTATATTAACTTTATAATAATAGTTGGTAAATTAAACCATAATAAAAAAAATATAAAAAAAATTATACAATTTAAAAATTATACAATAATTGATAAATTTATAAATTTAGAAAATATTTATAATAACTGTAATTTTATGATTGGAACTGGAGGCACAAGTTTATGGGAAGCCTTAGCACATAAGGTTTATCCTTTAATAATTCCAACACATAATAACCACATAGATTCATGTATTTATTTATCCAAAAGAAAAAAAATAAGCTCTCTAAAAGATTTTAAAATGAATAATGAATTGAAAAAAAAATATATACTTCGTTATTTTAATACTCCAGTCAAAAGGTCAAATAACAATGTTATTGACAATAATGGTTTAAAAAGGATTTATAATAGTATCAATGCTTAAAAAAAAAAATCTTTGGAGAAATCTTTGGGATAATTTGTCTAATAAAGGTGAATTTACTTCAATGGGAAGATCAAGTTATTCAATACAAAATTTTTTTAAATATTCGATAGACACTTTAGAAAATTTAAGGCCAATAAATAAAAATACAATTTTTTTAGATTGTGGAGGTGGAACAGGTTTATATTCTTGGTTTCTATATCCTTTCGTAAAAAAAATATATCTAATTGACTTTAGCAATCAAATGATAAATTTGGCAAAAAAAAGATTTAAAAATCAAAAAAAAATTAAATTACATGTTAAAGACGTTAGAAATATTAAATTCAATAATAAAATAAAGTTTGACAGAATAATTTTTGGAAGTGTTCTCCAGTATCTTAATGATTATTCAGAAGTTGATAAAATTTTTTTAAATCTTAAGGGATTGACAAAAAAAAATTCTAAAATCTTATTTACACATAATCCAGATGTTTTGAAAAAAAGAAAGCATATCAATTCATATAAAAAACTTAGATGGGGTAAAAAAAGATTAAGTAAATCTTTAAAAAGTGAAGAAGAAAGATTTTGGATTGATTTTAACAAAATTAAAAAGCTTGCTTTAAAAAATGGATTTAAAATAGAAAATAAAATCAAAATAGCTAAAAGTTTGTATGGCAATACTCATATGTTTGATTTTTTGATATACAGATAATTAAAATGAAAATTATTAAAATTGGGCCTTATAAAATTCAGAATTTTAACAAACCTTTTATTGTTGCTGAGGTTGGAATTAATCATAATGGTAATTTAAAAACAGCTTTAAAGATGATTAATGTTGCAAAAAACTCTGGGTGTCATGCAGTAAAGTTTCAAACTTTTAAAGCCGAAGAGATTGTCCAAGATAGATCTTTAATGTTCTCATATTTCTCCCAAGGAAAAAAAATAACTGAATCAATGTATAAAATGTTTAAAAGATATGAACTAGATAAAAAATGTTGGAGCACAATTTCAAGATATTGTAAGAAAAAAAAAATACTATTTTTTTCAACACCACAGAATATATCAGATTTAGAAATTCTAAAAAAATTAAATGTTCCAGCAGTAAAAGTTGGCTCTGATGATTTTACAAATATAAGCCTTATAAAAAAATACTTAAAACATAAAGTTCCACTTATTCTTTCAACAGGAATGTCTACTGAAAAAGATATCAAAAGAGTACTTAATATCAAGGGAATTTCTAAAAATAAAATTATTTTTTTACTTTGCACATCAGAATATCCTACAAAACATGAGTCAGTAAATATTAATAAATTATTTAATTTTAAAAAAATTTTGAGTAATTATTCTATTGGTTTTTCAGATCATACAAAAGATAACATTGCTTCGATTATGGCTGTAGCTCATGGTTGCTGTTTTTTTGAGAAACATTTTACTTTAAATAATAAAATGAAAGGCCCAGACCATTGGTTTTCAATGAATCCAAGTCAATTAAAAAGCTGGGTAAATTCGATTAAAAATGCATATCAGTGTTTAGGCTCTAATAGACTTATTCCGACAAAAAAAGAAAAAGTGAATAAAATAAGTTTTCAAAGAAAAATTGTAGCTAAAAATAATATTAAAATAGGCAAAATAATACGAGAATCCGACATAATTATGCTTAGAACTAAAAGTAAAAGTGCTTTAAATGCCTATGATGTTAATAAAGTTATTGGAAAAAGAGCAAAAAAAAATTTTTTAATTGGCGAAACAATTAAATTAAAATGAAAAAAAAAGTAATTAATAAAAATGAATATTTAAAATTCAAAGAATTTTTTCTTAAATTTGTTGAAAATAAAAAAAATAGATTTCATCCATTGGTCTGGATAAATGGAAAACCTGAAATTGGAAAGAATGTTTATATTGGTGGATTTTCAGAAATTAACTCAAAAGGAGCAAAAATTAAAATTGGAAGAAATTGTGATATAGCTTCATTTGTTTCTATAAATGTTGCAGACTCACACTTAAAAACAATTGGTAAAGCAAAAAAAATTTCAAAAAAAAATATAACAATAGAGAAAAATGTTTTTATTGGATCACATTCGGTTATCCTTGGTGGTACAATTATAAAAAAAAATTCTGTTGTTGCAGCAGGAACAGTATTGAGAGGCGAAAAAATACCTGAGTACTCACTTGCAATTGGAAATCCTGTAAAAATTATAAAAGGTCATTATAAAAAAAATGATTAATCATAATAAACCTAGTATTTCTTCTCAATCCATAAAAGATCTAATTTTCTGTTTAAAATCAAAAAATTTAACCACTAGTAAATATGTTAAAAAATTTGAAAATTATTTCTGTAAAAAATATTATAAATGTGGATATTCAGCTGTTGTTTCATCAGGCACTTCTGCGCTTTTTTTAGCAATAAAAGCTCTAAAAAATAAAAAAAAAAATTCAAGAGTTCTCGTACCAACTTACGCATGCTCAGCATTGTTAAATGCTATATATTTAGCTGAGTGTGAACCTGTAATATCAGACATAGATACACAAACACTAACATTGAATTCATATAAAAAATTTAAAAACATTGATATAATAATTTTAGTTAATATTTTTGGATCAAACCCAAATATAAAGCAAATAAAAAAAAATTATCCTAAATCAAAGATAATTTTAGATTCCTGTCATTCAACAGGAATGAAAATAAAAAATAATAGTGATAATTTTTTATCAGATATTATTATACATTCATTTTATGCAACAAAAATCATTACATGTGGTCATGGAGGATTAGTTTGGTCAAAAAATAAAAATTATATAAACTTTTGTAAAGATTTTATAAATTTTGATTTGAGAAAAAATTACAAAACAAGGTTTAATTTTTTAATTTCAGATTTTCAAGTTTCACTTCTTTTTGATCAACTAAAAAATATAGAAAAAATAAGAAAATTTAGAAATAATATTTTTTTAAAATATAAAAAATCAGCTAATAAAAATGTTAAAATTTTTTCTCCCTATAATTTAACTACTGATATTGTTTATAGATCAGTACTAATGTTTAATACAATAAGTGAAAAACTTTCATTTAAAAGAAAATTGTTAAAAAATAATATTGAAACTATTATACCAGTAGAAAACTTTGAATTATTACATAATTACAAAAAACTAAATAAAAAAAATTTTCAAGTAGCAGAAAATATTTCAAAAAAAACATTATCTTTGCCTTTACATTTGTCATTAAAAAAAAATGAAATTAATAAAATCTGTAAATTAATAAAAAATTTCAAATGATCTTAACTGGACATCAGCCAACTTATTTACCATGGCTAGGGTTATTTAATAAAATATCTAATTCTGACTGCTTTGTATTATTTGATAATGTTCAATATTTACCAAAAGAGTGGATGAATAGAAATAAAATTAAAACACCAAATGGTGAAATTTTTCTGAATGTGCCTGTATTAAAAAAATCTTTTTTAAAGAAAAAAATTTATGATATTAAAATTAATAATAATTTAGATTGGAAAAGAAAGCATTTAAAAAGTATTAAATTAAACTATTCCAAAGCAAAATTTTATAATCACTACATTGACTATTTTGAAGAAATTTATTCCAAAGAATGGATATATTTATCAGATTTGAATTATCATATGCTCAAACTATTTCTAAAATTATTAAATATAAATGTTAAATTATTAAAACTATCTGATTTAGAAATTAAGGGTAAAAAATCTGAACTTGTTTTAAATTTATGTTTAAAGTTAAATGCCAAAAAATTTATTTTTGGGCAGCAAGGTTCTAATTACGCAGATATCATTAGCTTTAAAAAAAAACAAATAAAAACTATTTTTCAAAATTATAACCATCCTTCCTACCATCAATTGCATGGAAAATTTGTATCAAATTTATCTATAATAGATTTATTGTTTAATTGTGGTAATAAATCACTGGAAATAATTAATTACAAACAAAATATTTAAATGAAAAAAATTCAAGAAAAATTTTTTAATAAATCAAATTTTTCTACTGAGGATAAATTAAAAAATTTTACAAAATATGTATCTAGAAAATATATAGCAAGATTTTTAGTTCAAAATGAACTTTTTAAAAAGCAGATTGGAATTAAAGGATCTATAGTTGAGTGTGGGGTCCATCAGGGGGGAGGTTTATTAGCTTGGGGCAAATTATCTTCTATATATGAACCACATAATTACCATAGAGAAATTATTGGATTTGATACTTTTCATGGTTTTCCATCAGTATCTAAATCAAAAGATAAGAGTAAAGGAGCATATAAAAAAAATTTTGCTGAGAAAATAAATATTATTAAAGATATTAATTTAATTACAAAATTTTTTGATAATGAAAGATCAATAAAAAATAAAAAAAAAATTAAATTAGTAAAAGGAGATGCAAATCACACAATTCCTAAATTTATAAAAAACAATCCACACATTTTAATCTCATTACTTTATTTAGACTTTGATATTTATCAACCAACAAAAACAGCGTTAAAATATTTTTTTTCAAGAGTTCCAAAAGGTGGGATTATTGCATTTGATGAATTAAATAATTCAGACTGGCCCGGTGAGACTTTGGCGCTAATAGAAGAATTAAATTTAAAAAAACATAAGATTGAAAATTTTTACTTTGAACCAAATATATCATACATAATAAAGTAATTTATTTGTAAATGAATCTGGAAGATTTTAAAAAAATTAATAGTTATAAAAAAGTTTTTCTTTATGATAATTTATCATTTTTAAAAAAAAGAAACAATGAAGATGCCTACGTAATAAATATTGACAAGATTCGTGATCAGGATTCAATAAGAGATTTAAAAAATATAGATAATGTATTTTTATTTTCATGGGGTTTTTTTAGACGAAGTTATTTAACAACTTTAGCAGACTTAAAAGCATATAAAAATTTAGATAAATTTTATAGTACTTTTATAAGCAAAAATAAAAAAATTTTGGCTCTATTTAATTATATATATGGTTCAAGATTATTTGAGATAGCATTAAAAAAAAAATTAATTATTCAATTAAGGAATTACTATGAAATTAGAATTATAAAAAAAATTACTTGTTTTTTAAGTAAAAAAAAAATTTATGAAAAAATAAAAGATAAAGATTATATCTACATTAACAATTATTTAAAAGATAAAAATATAAAATTTTTTAAAAAAGATTTTTCTATAAATTTTAAAACTTTATTAAAATTTATTTTATTTCCTCTTGTTTTTTCACTTAAACAAAAAATTATTTTTAAGTCAAAAAAAAAATATTTTAAAAATTTTTTTAGGGTTTATGAAAATGGAATAGGTGTAGGAAAATTAGGTAATCTTGATTGGCTTTTAAAATATGAAGATTTAGAAAAAAAGGATAATGTTTTTGTTCTTGAAGATTTTTTAGAAAATGAGTCTAAACATAAAAAGTCTTTAATAGAAAATAATTATTCTTTTATTAGCTGTGGCAATAGGCAATTTAAAAATATTATATTTAAGGAATTTTTAAAAAATATTATTTTATTTTTTCCTATTGGATTATTTTTATCAATATATTTAGTAATATTTAGACCAAATTATCTATTATTTTTTTATGAAGCATGGAGTTCTTTTTTTAAATGGTCAAACTTTCTAAATTGTTATTCAGGAAAAAATTATATTGTTTATCACAATTATCAAATTAGTCATATTTTTAGAAACATTCTTCTTAAAAAAGCAAAATTTAATTTAATTCATTATAAACATACCAGTTCCGAGAATATTTTTTGTTATAATACAAAAGAAAAATATAAAAATGCTGATCAAGCATTTTTATTTTATGACATTGAATTTCATCAAACGAAACAAAGCATCGAAATGTCAAATCAAAATGAGTCTTTAACAAAAAAAAAATTAATTTACGGACCAACTTTATTGGTAAAAAAATTAAATTTATTAAATAAAAAAAAGCAAATTACATTTTTTAATTCAAGTTTCACAGATGGTCATGCTGCAAATCCTACTTTAGCACATGAAAATTTTTTAAAGTTTATTCAAGAAGTTTTAAATAAAACTGATTATGAAATTATTTTTAAATCAAAAAAAAAAATTAGTTTATATGAAAATTATAATGATAAATTTTATGAATTAATTTCTAATATTAAAAATAATAAAAAAATTAAAATTATTGATTATTCAATTGATCTTCAGGATATAATTTTTGAAAGTGATTTAACTATTCATATGCCATTTGCTTCTTCAAGTGTTGTATCTTTATTTAATAAAAAGAAGTTTTTTTTTTATGATAGTTTAAATTATTATAGAAATTCATATTATGCCAAATTTAAAAATATAAAGTTAGTCTCTAAGACGTTTAAAGAAAATTTTCAATTGATTGATTTTTACTCTAAAATGAATCAATTTGATTATGAAAAATATATTTATAATTGCTATTTTGAAACTTTTGAGTCAACTGATAATAAAAAAAAAATTTTAATTAGAAACTTTCTTTAATATGAAAAAAAGAGATTACTTATGTATAAACTCATTAGATTATCCAATTTATAAAAATAAAAAACACTCAAAATTACACATACATTTGCATAACATTGAAAATTTATTAAATGGAAAAAATGAAATTTTTAAAAAATTTGATAAAAAAAAACTATTATTAAGAAAAAAATATTTGAACAAATTGAGAAAAAAAGTTTTTGAAAGTTCTTTCAAAGAATTAAACAAAATTAACAAGGTAAATAAAAGTAAAAAATATTGGAACATGGTTTTTATGCCATGGCTCTTTCAGTTTTTAGACAGATCATTTCATAGTTATGAAATGATAAAATTATTATCTAAAAAAAAAAATTATACTACATATAATTTATCAAATGAAGAAATTATTTTACCTAGCTGTTATGAAAATTTACCAGATATTTATAATAGTAATGAGTGGAATTATCAAATTAGTTTAGAAATTATTGAATATTTTTTTAAAAACGAATTTAAAATTATTAAAAAAAATAACAATTTAATTTCAAACAAAATTAGAAAAATTAATAAAAAATTTAATAAAATATTTTTTTTTAAAAAAAAAATATATTCTAAATTATTTTTTAATCAAAAAATTGTTTTTTTAAGAGGATATTTTGGTAAGTTTGATTATAATAGATTAAATTTTAACTTTAATCAATTACCTAATAATTATCAAATATTATCTAAAAAGGTAATTTTTAAAAAAAATTCAGAATTAAGAAATAAAAACAAATTGAATTTTAAAATTGAAAATGATTTTGAAAAATATATTAGAGATAATATATTTAAGCATTTGCCACCCTTTTTTTTAGAACTTTTTAAACATTATAACAATGAAAGTATTGGTGTTTTGTCGAAAGAACCAAAAATTATATTCAATGTTAATAGACTATGGTGGTTTACATTATTGATGTTCTATACAGCTAATAAAATTTCACTAAATAAAACCAAGCTAATCGGATATCAACATGGATGTAATTATTATTTATATGAATCTTTTTTTCACGATCATGAAATAAATTCCTGTGATTTATATTTAACTTGGGGGTGGAAATTATATAATAATACAAAAAAATTGGGAGTTAGTAGGATCTTTAATCGAGATAAAGATGGCGAAAAAATTTTAATTGTAAATAGATCAACTAGTAAATATTTTTTTAATGATCCTTCTGTTTTTAATGAACTTGAATGGTCCAATTATTTAAAAGAGTTAATTAACTTACCAAAAAAAATAGCACCTCATTTAATAAAAAAATTAGTATACAGAATGCACCCATCAAATACTTGGAACGAAAAACAGTATTTGAAAAAAAAATTAAACAATATTTACTTCGATGAGGCTGATATAAAAAAATCTGTTAAAGAGAGCAAAATGGTGATTTGTACTTTTTTAGATACAACTTTTTTAAATTGTATTTCATCTAATATTCCAGTTTTGACTGTTTTTGATTTTAAAAGAGTAAATATATCTAGAATGAATTATTTATTACTTAAAAATTTACAAAAACAAAAAATTTTGTTTGAAAATTATGATGATCTTTGTGCACATATTAATAAAAATTATCACAATATTGAAGATTGGTGGAATTCAAGAAAAGTTCAAAATTCAATTAATAAGTTTGTAAATATTCATGCCTTTAATGAAAGTAATAAGATAAAAAAAATTACTGAGTACATTAAAGAATTATTATAAATTTGTTTTATTGATTTAAAAAAAATTACTAGTGTAATAAATTATAAATATGTTAAAAAATTTTATACATTCCAAATTATACAAAAATTGATGAAAGTGTAATTGAGCACTTAATTTATGAAGGAGGCAATAAATATTTAAATAATTTTTTTAATTATATATTTTTAAGAAATAATTAAAATTTTATTCAAATAGAAAATATGAAAAAAATCGATGAAACTATTGCGATATGTTCTAGAAGTGTTTCAAAAAATAATTTTGCAGTAAATATTCTCAAAAAAAAATTTAAGCTTGTTAAATTAAATAATACAAACAAAATTCTCAAGGGAGATGAATTGTATAAATTTTTAAAAGGTGCAGCTGGTACAATTATTGGGTTAGAAAAAATTGATAAAAATCTTTTAAATGCTTGTTCTGAATTAAAGGTCATAGGTAAGTTTGGAGTTGGTACAAATAATATAGACTTTAAAGAACTTAAAAAAAATAAAATAAAAATCTTATTACAACCAGGAATTAATAAAAGAGCAGTTTCAGAGCTGGTTTTAAATTTTATAATTTCGAGTCTTAGAGATACAAACAATTTAATTAATGAAGTTAAAAATTATAAATGGCCATTTAAATTTGGTAGATTATTAACAGGTAAAACTGTTGGCATAATAGGTTTTGGTAATATTGGCTCTGATCTTTATAAATTGCTTAAACCTTTCAATTGTAAAATTATTGTAAATGATATTAATAAAAAAAATAAATTTTTTAAAAAATTTAAAATTCATAACTCAAATTTAGATAACTTGTTAAAAAAAAGTGATATTATTTCATTACATATTCCATTAAACAAAAATAATAATTTATTTTTTTCAAAAAAATATTTTTATCTTTTAAAAAAAAATGTAACAATAATAAATACTTCCAGAGGAGGTATTGTAGATGAAAAAGCTTTATTCAATTTTTTAAAGTTAAATCAAAAAAGTAATGCATTTTTTGATGTTATGCTAAAAGAACCAATAAAAGACAAAAAATTACTTAACTTAAAAAATTTTTATCTAACACCTCATTTAGCAGGTTCAACAATCGAAATTGCTGAAGCAGCTAGTACTGATTGTGCTCAAAAAATTATTAATTTTTTTGAATGATTTTTTTAAAGAAATTTTCAGCTAAAGTACTCATTCCCTCTTTAGAAAAGTGAATAGTATCAACAAATAAGTTTTCATTTTTTTCAATTAAATTATCATTATCAACAAATTCAATATCGTTTTTTTTTGCTAAATATTTTAAGATTTCATTTTCCTTTTTAACTAATTCATTAAACTTTTTATGTAAATTATTGTTCTTAACGTCGGAATATAGGTAATGGCAAAATGAACTCATAATCAATCTAATTTTTTTATTTTTACATATTGAAATTAGGGACTCTATATTTTGATAAAACACTTCAAGTCCTTTATTAGGATTATTTTCCAAATGAAATTCACCATAGGAAATTTCTGCAGTTAGTGTTTCTTTTATATTATAAATTGCCAATTTAGATAAAATATAATTTAAAAAATTTAATTTAAAATCGTAAGCTATCAAATTTAAAAATTTTTGAAATTTACTTAAATTTAAATTTTTTCTAGAGTGAGAATGGTCTGTTTGAAAATTATTTGTCAAATATGATCTTATGTCATTATAACCAATATATAAAACAATAATATCAGGTTTAGTATAGATTGTACTTGTTAAGAATCTAATTAAAACATCAGTAGAATTGAAAAGGCCTTGACCAAAATTGTTTACCTCAAACTTATCTTTAATATAATTATCTAATTTTTTTTGGAGTTGTAGTGGGTAAGAAGTATTAGTTTGATCGTCTTTTAAATAATTCATAGTTGTTGAGCCACCTAAACAATTTATTCTAATTTTGTTTTTTTTTTCTTTTTCAATGTTTTTGTTACCATTTTCTCCATTATAAAAACCCAAGTTGTTAGAGATTAGTTTTGGAGAAATTAGTTTATATTTTTTTTTTAATGGATAATTTATTTCAACTTCACCAGAATTTTGAAAATTTTTTTTTAATATAAACGGTAAGTATGGATGTGGTTCATAATGAATTTTGGAAAATAAAATTTTTTTTTTTTTTTTATATCTTTTTTTATTTTTTAAA
>MDTG01250252.1_pt1 | contig 13016 bp, 17 predicted proteins | sample 811421 | NCBI WGS metagenome assembly MDTG01 (sample SAMN05326645, study PRJNA326480) | marine metagenome | isolation source: seawater | place: Pacific Ocean: South East | collected 2011
CTTCATCTCCTTCAAGGATATCTTCTTCGTTATTTTCTTCTTCCACAATTTCTTCGTTTTCTTCGTCGGTTTCATTTTCTTCTGTTATTTCATCTTCTTCAGAATTTTCCTCAGAATCTTCATTTTCCCCATCTGTTTCAGATTCTTCTTCTGAAGTTTGAGATTCTTCTTGAGGTGGTGGTGAGGGTTGAGGTTGCGGTGCAATCGCTGGAGTTGGAGGAAGTACATCTAATGCAGTTCCATAATTAGCTTGAATTTCAGCGGCAGATAAAATAATTGGTGGTGGAGGTTGTGCATTAAAACTTGAAACACTTGTGGTTGCACCAACTTGAGATAATGTTTGAGTTCCAGCGGAATTACTAACAAGAATTTCACCAACTTCACCACTTGTATCCTGTAATAAAGTAAAAGAATTTTCATTTCCTTCAACTGCAGCTTTTCCTGCAACTGTGGTCCCTCTGATTCCAATTGTTGCAACCGGCGTTGAAACTGTCATTGAATCCTCACCAGTTTCTGCAATTTCACCGCTGACAAAACTAAAAGCGCCTTCTAACATATCAACAGCAAAATCACCCGCCCCTGTTGCCGGATCATAAACGAGTTCATCAAGGACCATTTTTCCACCCTCTGATAATGAAAGGGTTGTTTTATCCAAGAAGGTAAGACCAATAGAGCCATTTGGACCTGTTTCAATCACATCGCCTTTAAAAACAGGATCGCCAACTGAAAGAGTGTAAAAATTACCGTCTAGTCTTAATGCTTTGACAATTTCTTTTAAGTTAGACACCTCGCCAATCGATAACACCTCATTGCCAGAGACTTGAGCAAATTGATTGGGTGCTATTGAACCAGCAAGTATATTTATTGTTGATCCTTTAAGTAATAATCCATTTTGAGTTGTTATTGCTGGTAAGTCATGATGAGTGAAATAGTTAGAAAAAACAATTTGTCCATAGTCATTTCCTGTAGCAATCAGATCAGTTTGGGTTCTTTCAAAATCTGCCATAATAACCCAATCTGGTACATTTTGAAATTTAGATTCCTCAAAAAAATAGTAGGTTTCTGATTCCTGAATTTCATTATCAAATAAAGGTTTTTTTCCTGTCTTATTGCAAGTAACATCTTGAGCTATATTTGGCTGAAAAAGCTTATTTTCGAAATTATCTGAAAAATTGGATAACTTTGTTCTAATTTTTCGTATATTTGAATTGGCATCTTCAAACATCACATTGTGCAACATCCTATCGATAGAATCAGACAAACCAACGTTAAACTCTGTTTCAGAACTAAAATTTATTTTTTTAGACCCATCTGAACTTTCGACAAAATTATTTTGATTATTATCATCTAGTACATTTTTTAAAAGTTCATCTATATTTGTTTTTTTTATATACACTTAGTTTTAAATAGTCTTCATGCCATTGAAATTATTACTTTATTTATAATTTTACATTTTTTTTAATTTTCAATTTTTATTATATCTTATTTCGACTTAAAAAATTTATTTTTTAGCTAATATAATTTTATCCATATTTAGTTCTCCCATTAAGCTTAACAAAGTAAAACTACTAATTTGAACCTCAATTGTTGCAGCAATTGCATCCGCCTGAGAATTGATCAATGATGTCTCTCCACCCAATACATCAAGTAAACTTCTATTACCAGCTTTTCTCTCGGTTCTGGCAAGTTCTAAAAATTCTAAAGAAATAAGAGCTTGATTAGTTAGAAATTGAGCATTTTTTTCAGCTGTATTTAAGTTATCCCAGGTTGTTCTCAGCATTTGCATTGTCATATCATATTGATCACTTATTCTAGTTTCTGTTGCCAAGTATGATTCGATCGCTGCGTCTTTTGCAGCATATTCAGATAAACTTAAATTTAATGGATAAGTAAAGTCAACTTTAGCTGAACTCTCTCTTTTAAAACCCACTATTCCACCAAAATCCTGCTTTTCTGAATGACTCAGGATTCCTTTTATAACAGGGTACAGAGAAGATTCAGCAGTGTTAATTGCTTCTTTACCGATTTTTTTTGAAATTTCAGCTGTTTTTAAGGATGGATTATTTTTTTTTGCTATGTCCTCAGCCTCATTTAATGTATTGGGTAATAAATCAGATACTTTTTCTGTTAGTCTTAGATTACTTAATTGGGCAGGAACAAAGCCAAAAATATATTCAAATTCATGTTTTGCCCCTGATAGCAAGCCTTCAAATTGTATTAATCTAGCTTGGGCCCCAGCTAGTTGAGTTTTTGCTTGCAAAACATCCGAGGTTAATCCGCCTCCAGCTTCAACAGCTGCATCTTCTAATTCAGTTTGCTTTTTTATATTTGCAACCGACTGAGAGGCATATTTTACACTTTCATGTGCTTGAATAATCCTTAGATAAGCTGTTAATGCTCTTAATAGTAAATCATTTTCAATTTGATTTTTTAAGGCGATTGACTGCATTAGTCCCAGATCTGCTGTTTTTACTATTGATTTTGTCAGGCCAAAATCTGTAATTGTTTGAGTTATTTTTGCAGTTGCGTCTCTAGCCATAAGTTGAGTGTTATTTCCTGAACCATACTTGTTGATGTTTTCATGACCATGTGTGGCAGTAAGATCCAATGATGGAAAATATCCTCCTTTTGATTGTTTTAGTCTAAATTGTGCTGCTTTAATATCTATACTTGAAGCTTTAACCAACTTATGATTGTCTAAAACATCTTGTAACGCTTTTAGTAAATCAAATTCCTCAAAAGTCTGGTTTTCATTGCATTCGATTTGAAAAGAACAAAAAAATATAAATATAAAAAGTAAAAACTTATTCACATTATTGCTTAAATTTAAAAGTTATCCACAATTAAAAGCAAACTGCATGCCATTTTTTTAAAATTAATTAGTCAATTTTTTTTTTACTCCAACTCATTAAAATAAATAAATTTTCTTTGTTTACAAAGTGTCACAAAATCTTCGTATAATTTTGAGCTATGCCCATTATAATTAATTTCGAGTTTTAGCTTACTAGCCATTAATAGACCATTTTTTTTTCCAAAGATTATTGAACTTGCAACATCAGCAGTCAAAATAATTTTTTCAACTCTATCTTTTGGATAATTAGGAAAATTTTTAAAAAATGTATTTAAAATTATTCTTTTTATTCTTCTCCATTTTTCGCCATTAAGAAGATATTTAAACAAAATTTTTTCTAAATCTATAATGGTTTTTTTTTCCTGAAAATAGGGTTTTTTTAAAATTCTTTTTCCTAAATGACCCATATCATGAGTAAGAGAAATGATCACAATTAAAAAAGCGTCATTTTTATCAATTTTTGATTTGACTGCTAAAATTGTAGAAATTAATAAAACTGCCTTAAAGTGATGAAAATTATGATATTTGTTATTATTAAAGTTGGTATTACATTTATCAGATAAATTCCTTAATAAGATCTTATGATTCCTTCTTGTTGGAAATTTTAAGGCTTTTAAACATAAAGTTGTTAACTTAAAAAAATCAGGTCTATTAAAGTTTTTGAAAAAATATTTTTCAAGATATATTTTACTATTTGGCCATCTTGAAGAAATAAAATTTATTGACGGTATGTTCTTTTCAAAAAGAGTATTTGACATAAAAATTATTTATTTTTGACAAAATATTAATTTTTCTTTAAAACTGTCAAATTTATTTAAATCTGCAAATTCCCATGATATTTCGTCTCCTAACTTAAAATTTAAATTTTTACAAGATTTCACTATTTCTAATACAGCTAATACTGGTACTCTTGATGAAATAATATTTTCTGAATATTTTTTTCCTTCTTTTATACTTATAATTTTTTTTAATTCATCAATAAAAATTACCTTAAGATCATGGTGAGTGTCTTTCATCCACATTTTCATCACTCTAGGTCTTTTATTTAGGAAAAGCATCCCGTTAATTTCATTTATGTTTTTTCTATTCATTAAACCTTTTTTCATTTTTTCTTTTGTATTAGCGAATTCAACAAAAAAAAAAATATCATTATCTTTTTTTATTAATATTTTTTCGTTCGCTGAAATCCTAAGGGCAAAAAAAAAGATCAGAAAAGTACTAATTATTTTCATCGAATTTAAATGGCAAGCCCTTGTTAATTCTATCTAAGGTATTTTTGACACTTTTACTAATTTCTAAATTAATGTCAGAGCTATTATTGCTATGATGGGTTTCAATTGAAATATCATATTTTTTTTGAAGTTGCCGAAAGAGACTTATTTCATATGGTGTAAGTTTTACGACCTCTTTATCAGGACTCAATAAATCTGGGTTATTTTTTTTAATCCTATTTAAAGATTTATTTAATTTTTTTTTCACGAATCTTCTATTATAATAAATTAAATTTAAATAATCAAAAATTTATGACAAAAAGTCAAATTAAATTAAACGCCATAAGAATAGAAATGGAAAATATTAGAGAACTTTATATAAAAGGGTACATTACAAAAGCTGTTTATCAAAAAGAGACACGCGACATTTTTGAATTAGCATCAAAATTAGGTGTGTAAAAATGCAGGAAAAAATATTTAAAGTCAAAAATTCAATAAATAATTTTATAGAAATTGCAGAAAAAGAGAAACAATCATTAAAAGATTCTATTGAAATGCTCTGGCTCAATGCAGATGTGCAAAGAAAAAAAATTGAAATTATTATACCTGAATCTGCTGACGAAAACATTCTGAGGATAAGACAACTTTTAGCTGCAGCATGGTCTGAAGATTATAAAAGTGATTAAAATTATAAACCAAAAATTTTAGCTTTTTCATATAATCGATCTGTTTCTGAAATATATATTCCTTTAGTAATATATCCTCCAACATAAAGCTCTCTAATCGCAGCCATTTCTTCTTCAATTGCTACTAAAACATCAATAAAATCGTTGTCGTTACCAGACATTTTTATATTTTCGGTTTTATTGATGATTCCATTTAAATTATTTGATGTTGTACTTATCTTTTGAATTTCTTCATTGTTTTTGTTCATTATTGTAAATAATACAAAAACAACAATTGTTCCAATAACCAACAACAAAAAAGATAAAAAGTATATATCATCTAATTCTGAGAGATTTAAAAACATCCTTAAATTCTCAATATATTTATTTGTGAGAAAATATTCCAAACTAACGCCCTTTAAAAATCAATATATTGTGTTTACATATAAAAATATTACATTATATTGATAAATATGTCTTTATTTAATTTTAAATCAAATAAACAAAAAAATAAATTACCTTTTTTTATAAAAAAAAACAAAATTTCATTTTTGGCTTACGAAATTCTTAAAAAATTTGTCATTTCGCGTCAAATACCACCCGAAAAATTAGATTTTGTTTTTCCTCAAAACTGGACACCAAAAATTTTAAAAGACCTTTCACCACAAGCAAGGAATTCTTTATATCGTCTATCAGATACTTTTAAAAAGAATAAAAAGGGATTGATTTGTCAAACCTGTAGTTATAATTTTCACCAAAAAAAATCACTAAAGAAATTATCTAAAAAAGCTAAAATACTTTTAAAAAAAATTAATAACGACGAATTTAGATATGAAAGAATAGATATGTTAATTAAAAAATACAAAATAAACAAAGCATTAGATTAAATTATTTTTTTTCATATATGCCCATTCGCACTTTTTCCGCAATATTTTCTAGAAATTTTGATATTTTTTCTGCTTCATTTTGCTTTGATAATTCTCTTATTACTTCATCTATAAAGGCACCAATTGCAATATAAGGGTCTATTTTTTCACTTTTACTTTTTCTCATTGCTTCTCTTACTATCATCGAAGCTTTTTTTTTTTGTTCTATTTCGTTCATTTTTATTTAATTTTTACTTTTGGTATATCACACCAACTACTAGTATAGCAAGGTGAACGGTAGTTAGATCGCATCAACCAATTATTTTTCTTCTTTGAAATGTCTAATTTATTTTTATATAAATAACTTTTTGCACCGGAGGCTATCCTCACTTTACCCTCTCCAAAACGTTCATTTAAAGAATCAATTGTTTTCATTAAAATCTTACTTTCCTGATCATCATGTGAATTCTCATTATTCGATACATAGCTTAATAGTGATATTTGTATTTTTTCGTCACGACATAATTTCGATAAAATAATACCAACTTTTGAATATTTGAAACCTTTAATATAAAGTTTTTTTAGTAAATAATTTGCTCTTATCCAAATTGATCTAGAATCTGATGTTTGCTCAATAAAAGTAAATGTTTTTGAATCAAAATAATATTTGTCATCATATCTAGATGTTTGTATAAAAACGGTTATCGCTCCACAAGATAATTTATATTTTCTTAATTTTTGTGAAGCTTTTTCAGAATAAATAATTAGTGCTGCTTGCAATTCTTCGTGCAAATATATTTTTTCGCCGAAAGATCTTGAAACGCATATACTTTTTCGATCTGCTTGTTCTAGTTCTATTGGATAGCACTTGACTCCTCTAAGCTCCAGCACGGTTTTTTGAGTAACAATACCTTTCTTTTGTCTTATAAATTTTAAATTAATATTTTTAAAACTAAAAGCATCATTAATATTTATTTTTCTAAAAAATATAGATAGTCTTCTGCCTATACCCCAAACATCTTCAATGTTGGTACTTCTCAATATATAATTTAGTTCATCTTCACAATTAATTTCATATATACCATTAAAGTTTAATCGAATTTTATATTTATTATTTTTTTTCACGACTCTATTTGCTATCTTTGAGAGAGTCTTTGTTTTTCCAATTCCAATACTAACGGGTATCCCCGTCCACTTGAGAATTTTATTTTTTAGATTAGAACAAAAAAGTTCTTTATTTTTAATGTTACTTAGATCAAAGAATGCTTCATCAATAGAATATTTTTCTAGAATATCACAATCTTTTCTTATAATTTCCATTACTCTATTTGAAATATTTCCATATAGAGAATAATTAGAAGAGCAAACATGTACTCCAGCGTCATTTAACTTTTTTTTAACCTTAAAAAATGGTTCTCCCATTTTAATACCCATACTCTTCACTTCCTCAGACCGAGAAATTATGCAACCATCATTGTTTGATAAAACAACGACTGGTTTGTCATTTAAACCAGTTTTAAATAGTCTTTCACAAGAAACATAAAAGTTATTGCAATCTAATAATGCGATCATACTTTTTGATTAAACTATGTGATGTATTGCATATGTAACAACACCCCAAATTTTAATATTAGACTCCAATCCTAATTCAATATTTGGATATTTAGAATTTTCTGATTGTAAATAACTTTTTTCACTCCCGAATTTGATTATTAATCTTTTTACAGTTAGTTCTCCATCAATAGAAGTGATAACGATAGAATTATGTTTTGGTTCAATACTTCTGTCAACAACCAAAATATCACCATCTAATATACCAGCGTTGTTCATCGACTCTCCTGTAGCTTTGACTAAAAACGTAGCTTGAGGGTTTTTAATTAAATATTCTCTAATATCTAATTCTTGTTCAATGTAGTTATCTGCTGGAGATGGAAAACCAGCTTCAACTTTAGAACTATAAAAGGATGTGTTATTTGAAGTATTTTTCATAGTAAGAATATAGAACAAAAGTAGAACATTTCCAACTTTTATTTTGATTATTTTTTAATTCCTATTATATTGCATAAAATGATATACTGTATTTAAAGATCAAAGAAATGATTCCAATAAAAGATGACAATCCTACCAGAAAAAAACCTATAATAAGATTACTGATCTTATGTATCTGCACAATAGTGTTCTTAATTCAAATAACTTCGTCTTTAAACAATGAATATATTTTTTTTTTTGGTTTTAAACCCGCAAGTTTGTTTAATCCAAACTTTAACATGCCAACATTCTTTCCTATTTTAACAATTTTTACATCAATGTTCATGCATGGTGGGTGGTTACATTTTTTAGGGAATATGCTTTATTTGTGGATATTTGCAGATAATATAGAAGATAGAATAGGTCATAAAAAATTTGTATTTTTTTATTTATTGTGCGGTATAGTTGCAGCTTTAACACAATATTTTGGTAACACAAAAACACCTATACCAATGATTGGAGCCTCCGGAGCTATAGCAGGAGTTCTTGGTGCCTATATTTATTTATTTCCTAAAATTAAGATTACCGTGATCGTGCCACTAATTATTTTTTTCTTTGCAGTTAAATTGCCAGCGTTAATAGTACTTGGTTTTTGGTTTTTAATTCAATTTATAAATTTTTCAATAATCATTGATCAATCGTCTGGTACTGCTTGGTTGGCGCATATAGGAGGCTTTTTGGCGGGACTGATTTATGCTGTACTTTTTATACAAAAAAAAGAATATATTAAAGGAAAATCTAAATTGGTTGTAAAAAGAACAAGAAATAGTCCATGGACATGACTTTCTTAGAAGCAAAAATTCTTTAAAAAATTTAAATTTTTATTATAAATTGCAAAAAAAAATCATGAATAAAACAATTAAATTAACTGAGTTTTCAAAAGGCGGTGGTTGTGGTTGCAAGATTCCACCAAATATACTTGAAAATCTAATTAAAGCATTACCTATAAAACTTTCTAATAAATTACTTATAAATAACTCAAAGTCTGATGATGCTGCAGTTTATAGAATTAGTAAAAAAAAAGCAATTGCAGCCACAACAGATTTTTTTATGCCTATTGTCGATGATCCATTTGATTTTGGAATGATAGCAGCAACAAACGCTTTGTCTGATATTTATGCAATGGGAGCAAAACCATTATTTGCTCTCGCAATTATGGCTATGCCAATTAATAAACTTCAAATTAAATTAATAAAAAAAATTATGGAAGGTGGATACGCGACATGTAAGAAAGCAAACATAATGGTTGCGGGTGGACATACAATAGAATCTAGTGAACCTATATATGGGCTGGCAGTAGTTGGTGAAGTAAAAATTAAAAATTTGAAAACTAACTCCAATGCACAAGGAAGAGAAGACATTATTTTAACAAAACCGCTTGGAACAGGCATTTTATCAGCTGCTTTAAAAAAAAATAAAATAGATAGAATTCTATACAAAGAATTAATTGAAAACTGTATTAAACTCAATGACATTGGAATCGAATTAGGAAAAAAAAAGTATATATCTTCAATTACAGACGTAACTGGGTTTGGACTTCTTGGTCATCTTAAGGAGGTCTGTATGGCAAGTAATGTATCCGCTACTATTATTCTTAAAAATTTACCCAAGTTGAAAGGTGTAACCAAATTAATAAATAATTCAATTTACACAGCTGCATCCACTAAAAACTGGAAGAGTTATAAAAATTTCGTAAAAAATAATAACCAATTAAAAAAAAATGAAAGAATCCTTCTTACTGATCCACAAACTTCTGGAGGACTTTTGATTTCTTGTAAGAATAATAAATCGAAAAAAGTCATTGAATTATTAAAAAAAAATGGATACAAATCTCCAAAAATTATTGGTTTTTTTTCTAAAAGTTCACCCATGATATGTTTAAAATAAATTTTGTATTTGTTCTATTATTTTCTTTTGTTAAAACACTGCAATCGAATGATTCACTAATTATTTCTTCTATTCCTGATGAATCAGTCACAGAACTTCATAAAAAGTTTTTACCTTTAACAGAATATTTGGAATCAGAAATAAAAAAAAAAATTGAATTTGTTCCTGTTACTAGTTACGCCTCTGTTGTCGAAGCATTATCTCAAAGAAAAGTGGATATGGCTTGGTTAGGAGGGCTAACATACATTCAAGCAAAAATTAGAAGCAATGGAAATGTTGAACCGATTATTCAAAGATCTAAGGACTCAAAGTTCACAAGTGTTTTTATTACACATGTTGATAATAAAATTTACCAATTCAAAGATTTAAAAAATAAGTCTTTTTCATTTGGATCTCCTTCATCAACATCTGGACATCTTATGCCTAGGCTTTATTTAGAAAAACAAAACATTGACCCTGAGGAATTTTTTGAAAAAATTGGTTACTCAGGAGCGCATGATGCGACTATTTTTTCGGTTTTGAGTAAAAAAGTTTCAGCGGGAGTTCTTAATTCATTAGTTTGGGAAAAGTTTGTAAGAGAAAATCCTAAAAAGGCCAAAGAACTTAATATTTTTTTCGTGACTCCCAAATATTTTGATTACAATTGGACAGTAAGAAAAGATCTAACCAATGAAATAAAAGAATCCATAACTAATGCATTTCTAAAACTTAATTACAATAATTCTACTCATAGAAAAATTTTAGATCTTCAAAGAGCAAAGAAATACATTAAGACTCACGATCAAAATTATTCAGATATTTTCATAGCAGGTAAAAAAACTGGTCTTATAAAATAGTTATCTGCCAGTGTATTTTGATCTTAAAAAGGAACTTAAAAAATCAACTAATATTACAATTGATATAGTAAAAATTAATATTGTTGATACCTCATTATAGTGAAATAAGCTAAGTCTGTAATATAAGAGTTGACCTAAACCACCAGCTCCAATTATTCCAAGTATAGCTGCAGCACGTATATTATTTTCCCATCTATATAATAAGTAGCTCAACATTTGAGGAAAGATTTCTGGAAATATATAATAAAGAAAATATCTTAAGAAAGTTCCATTATTTGTTTTGATGCTATTCTTCTCATTTTCTGTCTCTTGATTTTCTAATAATTCAACAAAAAGTCTTCCTAAAATTCCAGTTGTGTGAAGCATTAAAGCCAATGTCCCAGTAAAAGGTCCAAGGCCAAACAATATTACCAAAATTAAACCCCATAAAAGATCAGGAATTGATCTTAAAAAATTAAGAAAAAATTTTAAAAAACTATTTAAAAAAATAATTTTTATATTTGAAGAAATCATAATAAAAAAAGCAAAAACAAAAGATAAAACGGTGCTCACAAATGAAATCATTATTGTTTCAAAGGATGCATCTATAACTTCCGACAAAAATTTAGCACTAATATTTGGGTTGGTAAATTCTTTAAAAAAATCAAAAAAAGATAAAACAGTTTCATATTTTAAAGCTCCCGATAAATTTGTTTTTAGAAAAATAAAACATGCGACTAAGAAAAGAATAATTAATATAAAAGTCAAAAACTTTAATTTCTTGCAGTACATTTTATGTAAATACTTTCCTTATGAAATTTGAAACCTGGTCACAAATGTAAACAAGTACTATCAGCACTAGAACTATAGTTGAAACTTCATTTAATTTCATCATCTTAATTGCAAGTTCCATCTGCTGTCCAAGTCCACCTGCTCCTACAATCCCAAGAATTAATGAAGTTCGTATGGCACATTCCCATCTAAAAATAATGTATGAAATTATTTCTTTTGAACATATTGGCAATGTAGTATAAAAAAAAACTTTAAATTTCCCTACCCCTCTCCTTATTAAGTTTTCTGAAGGAATAGAATTACTAGAATCAATTATTTCAATAAAAACTTTAGTCATAAAACCTGTAAAAGTAATTACAATTGATAAGATTGCAGCATTAATGCCTAATCCAATTATTCTAACTAATAACAAAGCTACTATTATTTCCGGCAGACTTCTAAAAAATAACAAATTAGATCTTAAAAAATATCTACTCATATCTTTAATTTTCTTTTTATTTTTAAAAATTATTGACGAAGATAAAGAATTTGAACAGATAATGGATAATGGTATCGATATTAAGAGGCATATAAAAATACTTACTGTTGCAATTGATACTGTTATGAAAGTATTTTCAACTGTCATATACAAGAACTCTTTGGAGTACTCCAAAGGAACAAATAAATAAAGTAAGTCTTTAATCTTATTAAAATTTAGATTTAAAAGATTAGACTTTTCAAGAATATAACTTGAAAAAGTTATAGTTAAAAAAAATATAAGAAAAAATACTAAGTTTTTAATGATGTAATAATTTTTCATAAGGTTCTTAAACTAAAATTTTGGCTTTCCTTGATAAATTTCTTCTTGCTTTATTTTTGAAAACTTTTTTGGTGTTCCATCAAATACTATTTTTCCATTATTAATTCCAATAATTCTTGTAAAATATTTTTTCGCAATTTCAGGTTGATGTAGAGAACAAATTAATGTTGCAGTTGTTTTTTTTTGATATTCCAAAATTTTTTTTAATAAAAAATTTGATCGACCAGGATCCACAGCGCTGAGCGGTTCGTCTAATATCATCACGTTGGGTTGAGACAAAAAAATTCTAGCTATAGAAATTGCTTGTTTTTGTCCTCCAGAAAGAGTTTCAATATTTTCATCAATTTTTTGTAGTAAGTCTAATTCTTTAAGAACCAATTCAATTGATTTTTTTTTAAAAGGAAAAAAAAGAGAAGCAATTACCTTTATAATTGACCATTTATTAATATAACTTGCGTGTAAAGCAGAAATTACTTTTTGCCTATTTGGCATATCTGGTATTTGTGGAACTAGATAAAAATATTTTCTTATTTTATCTTGAAAAAAATTATTTTTTTTCCAGAAATCCTCAGAATTTATAAATATTTTACCTTCATTTGGTTTCCAACCAAAAGATATTATATTTAGGAATAAAGTTTTTCCTGAACCTGTTGGACCAATAACAGCAATCCTCTCTTTATGTAAAACTTCTACATTTAAATTATAAAGTAAAGTTTTTTTATTACTCTTTAAAGAAATATTTTCTAGTTTTAAATGATAAAACATAATTGTAAAAAAAATTTAAATTCTTTGAAAAATTATCACAAAATAATCTATATTCATTAATGATACAATATTTGTTAAAGATAGAATATTAAATTGGATAAAAATTTTTACATAAAAAAAATTGATTTTGAAGAAAATACTTTAAATTATTTTAATAAAATCATAGACGTTAGGTCAGAAAAAGAATTTATAGATGATTCGATCCCAACTTCAATAAATTTACCAGTTTTGAATAATAATGAAAGAGCTATCGTTGGCAATCTTTATTCAAAAAATATTTTTGAGTCTAGAAAGCTTGGAGCAGAGATTATTTCAAAAAATATTAGTAAGTTTTTAA
>MDTG01348363.1_pt1 | contig 13016 bp, 11 predicted proteins | sample 811421 | NCBI WGS metagenome assembly MDTG01 (sample SAMN05326645, study PRJNA326480) | marine metagenome | isolation source: seawater | place: Pacific Ocean: South East | collected 2011
GAAATATTCCTCCTTTTACAGAATCGCCCTTTAAAACATAAGGATTCTCAAATTGAACAATACCTTTGGATGCATTTACAGTCATCTTACTGTTATCCATTTTTGATGCCATTGAGCTAATAACGTCTGCCTCCGCATTTTTAACATACGATTGCCATAATGTTAAATTGGCTGCAACGGCTGCAAGTGGTATATGCTCTGATAATCTGGAAACCCATGTTACTTCTGGACCATCAACCTCTAGAGGATTCTGAGCTTTTTCAGTAAAAAATAACTTTTTATATCTCTCTACCAAGAAGTCATTTGACTTGTCTTTATCATTGTTAAGAACATCAATCACCAAATCTCTGAATTCATCCATAGACTTTTTTAAGGCAATAGCCTCTGGACTTTCAGCGCCACCAGGAACATAAAATTGACCTCCAAGATCCTGATTATCCTTGTTTAGAGGGATACCTCTTTCATCGAATAATTCTCTGTAGGCTTGACTACCTACCGTATCCTTTGTGGACTTAAATTCTTCGGACAAACTTGAATAGAGTCTTACCTTATGATCCGCCATCATATCAACTACCTCTTTAGCTTTAGCCCTTATTTCCTGAGCTTTTTTCTGAACGGGAACATATGCTGAACTAGATGCAGCAGCTTTATCAATGGTATTGTAGAATGTTGCGTTAGCTGTCTCGAAACTGTTAACGGTTTTTGTAATACCTTGATCTAAGGATACAAACGCGTTTAATAGGTCTTTAGAAGCGTTCATGGCAAGCATTGCAAGAAGTACAAGGTACATCATTCCAATCATAGCTTGCCTGGGGGTTTGTTTTCCTCCTGCCATAATTTAAAATTTAAAGATTTTTAAAAAAAATAACGTATGATTGATTATGCTTGTCCACCCGTCAAGGTCATAGCAGATAACATATTACCGTAAACCGTATTCAATTTAGATAAGTTCTCACCTAATGCCGCAACTTCTGTTTTATATTTCTTAGTGTCTTCAACTGAGTCGGATAAGCTTACCAGTAACTCATTTATGTTTTGCTGAATATCAGTATTCAACTTGATTGAACCATTACTCGCTTCGATTTGCTCTTCGTACACTGTGTTCAACTCTCCTAAGTTTTTAGTCATTGTAACCAACTGTTCTGCGTAAGAATCGCTTTCCCCTTTTAGGTTGGCCATTCCTGATAAGGATTCAGATGCTTGATCATATGCGACAGACATTTTATCTACACTTTGAGATGCATTTTCGATTGAATTGAATAAGTTTTTTGACGCTTCACTTGCAGTTCCTGCGGAGTTGAGACTTTGAGCAGTTTCTCCAAAATTTCTCAAACCCTCTCCTAACGACTCAATTAAATCGCCTCCGATATTAGCATCCATCAACATTTGATCTAGCTTCTGTGCAACAGCATCTCCGTCTTCCTCAGACAACACCATTTCTGTTGAACCGTCTATTTCAGGTTCAATATCATCAACTTCTTCGTCTCCATGTTCATCATCATGTGAAATTGCCAATTCTGGATATACCAACGCCCAATCTACTTCCATATGGGGAGGTTCGAAAGCACCCAAAATAAATAGAATGGCCTCTACAGATAAACCACCAATTAAGGCTATTGTAGCACCTGGCCAGTGCTGAATTTTAAACATTGCTCCAACGATTACAATGGCTGCACCAAAACCTGTAACCATGTTCATAAACTTCTTCTTCTTGTAACTACCTGACATAACTAAACTGATTTAAAATTAATAAATTAACAAAATGATTATATGTGTACTTAAAATTTAAGTCGTACTAAAATAATGGTTTTAACCTTTCGAGGCAAGACCAACTAAGTCAAACGAGTTAATAAACTTGAGAATCTCTAGTATCTCCCTCTTTACGTCCTAAGTAAGTTTCAACGCATCTGTACCCAACGTAACACTTAGAAGTATCTTGATATTCATAAGTTCTGGATCCTGTTTGCATGTAGTATCCTATATCTTTCCAAGAACCTCCACGAATTGTCTTTCGTTTTAATACCGGTGGATCAGCATCTGTAGCCTGATATCGATAATCCATGTTGTAGTCATGAGCGAAATTGTATGCAGCTTCCTCGAATGAGTTTGCTGTCCACTCTGAAACATTTCCAGCCATATCATACAAACCAAATCCGTTAGGCCAGTAGTGAGCAACAACAATGGTATGCATACCTCCATCATCTACGTAATTTCCTCTTAGCGGTTTGAAGTTTCCTAGGAAACACCCTCTTCGATTACGGATGTAAGGGCCACCCCAAGGGTATGGAGATTGGTCGAAATTACCTCTTGAGGCATATTCCCACTCAGCTTCTGTGGGCAAACGGAAATCATTAACAATGACCTTACCTCTATCTCTTCTGAAGTCGTTCATCAAATGAGTTCTCCAAATACAAAATGCAGTAGCTTGTTTCCAAGAAACTCCTACAACAGGATAATGATCGTAAACGGGGTGCCAAAAATACATTTGCGTCATCGGCTCATTGAATGAGTATGTAAAATCATGAACCCACGCTAAAGTATCAGGATAAATATTAACTACCTCTCGTTTTATAAACTCTGAACGATCTGAAATTCCATCACCATATTTCCATGATTCTGAGGATGCAGAGGCTTGTTTTATATCCGGGTGACTAAAACGCTTTGCTTTTTGAGAAGCAGTTTTGAAATCAATCCACCAGTACTCAAAATTGAATTTTCGTGCATCTAATTGCTTTCTTCTGTAAAAACGTTCATCGTTTTCTCCGTAGAATAAACTGCTAAGCACCTCTTCATAGTTTTCATCATACCAAGGAATTCTTCTCCAATCCAACCTCTGGTCGTATTCTCCTTCGTTTATCAGAAATTTATCTGGGTCTTCTTCTCCCAATAGAGACAAGGCTAGAGAGTCTCTAACGTAATATGTAAACTGACGATACTCATCGTTTGTGATTTCAGTTTCATCCATATAAAAAGATTGGACGGAAACAACCTTTTTTTGAGCTGCAAGAGCAAAAGTTATTTCTTGATCACTGGGGCCCATATGAAATGAACCAAGGGGAATAAACAACATTCCAAAAGGAGTCTCTTGGAAAAAAGGCTCTCTAAAGGTACCCACTAACTCACCGTTAGCTCCTGGAGTACAACTAGTTATAAACAAACTAGTTACTGCCACACAACTTAAAAGCAATTTTTTCATACTACACGAGTTTTGTCCGCAAGGCGGAAATTTAAAACATTTTTTCTAAAATATCAACTGCACCAATCTTAACTCACTCATTCACACATTTGAACGCCCAGAAAAATATTTAGTTACAACGCCAACTTTTACAAGAAAAGTGGATCTACATAAATATCAAAACCTGGAGGTGGGCTCGGTATAATACAATGACCTATATATAATTCCACCGAACCAATACTTCTATTGTTATCATTTGTACTGGCAACATTTCCATTCGAATCCCATGATGTAAATGTCCCTTTGTTTTTTAGTCCTTGAGTAGTATAGTCATATGCTATACCCAATTTAGTGTTCGGTCCTAAGTTAAAACCAACATTAGCCACAACAGCATCTTGTACTCTATATGACGCACCTAGCCAAAAATTATTGTTGAAGGCTGCGGTTAAATTTACATCTACTTGGGTTGAGGTTAAATCTGTTTTCACCAACATATTTGGCTTCAAAACAAAACTGTCATCTCCTTTTACATCATGATAGTAACCCGCTGTTATGTAGGCATGTTGACGGATGGTTGGCAGAGCACCCGTTCCAAAATCCAGTTGCTGGGGCAATAATTTTTGACCAGAAACGCCAAAATATAGAGTTTTAGGTTTGTAGTAAAAGATTCCAAGACCAACATCAAACCCCATATCGTTGGTTCCATTTATCGCTACAGTTGGATCCATTTGATCCACGGCTTTAACGTTACCTGAAAATCCTTTTTGTAAAATCCCAACATCAACACCGATTCCTAATTTCCCTTTTCCAACGTTTAAATGATAAGCACCGTTAACTTTAAAGTTGATATTGTTTTCAAAACCAATTTTATCGTATACCAAGACACCTCCCAATCCAAAATTACTATACAATCCAATCGGGGTATTGAAACTTAACATTCCTGTCTCTGGTCGCCCTTCGAATCCTAACCACTGCTCTCTTGCCACTAGGTCAAAACACCTCATCCCTTTTATTCCGACTGCACCAGGATTAATGGGAGCGCTAAGAAACATATTTTGTGAGAATTGAGCATCTTGTTGCGCACTAACTTGTAACGCCAAAAACAATATCGCTACTCCTATTAAAACTCTTTTCATTGTTAATGTTTTTCGTTTTTTCAGCGGATATATAACCTCAAACAACCTATAAACTTAGTCATAATTTTTATGCTAACAAAATCTGTGGCAGTTCAAGTGGCCGATTTAAACTTTGAATTAATATTGTTTTTTAACTTTAAACCTTTCTTGTTCCTGAGTTATAATGCAAAAATGCAATAAAGTCACACTTTTAGAATATATTTTCTTTCGAAGAAGAAGAAAATAATCGCTCTAAATCAACCGAAAAAGTCATATTTTTGCGCAATGGCAACACAAGAAGAGGTATTCAAAAAGGTAACTGCGCACGCTAAAGAATTTGGTTTTGTTTTCCAATCAAGTGAAATATACGACGGACTAAGTGCAGTATATGATTATGGACAAAATGGTTCTGCCCTCAAAAAAAACATAAAAGACTATTGGTGGAATTCAATGGTTCGTATGAATGAAAATATTTTAGGAATTGATGCCGCAATATTCATGCATCCAACCACATGGAAAGCTTCAGGACATGTTGACGCTTTTAACGACCCACTTATTGACAACAAAGATTCCAAAAAAAGATATCGAGCGGATGTACTCGTTGAAGAGTATATTGCTAACAAGCTGGAATCAAAAATCGAAAAAGAAGTAAAAAAAGCTAAGAAGCGTTTTGGCGAAACTTTTGACGAAACTCAATTTAAATCTACCAACCTGAGGGTTGTAGGGTACCAGGAAAAAATCCAAGAGGTAGAATCAAGACTGAAAAAAGTTCAAGAGGACGATGACATGGCTGGGTTCAAGCAATTGATCGAAGATTTAGAAATAGCTTGTCCAATATCGGGTTCAAAAAACTGGACTGACGTTCGTCAATTTAACCTTATGTTTTCAACTGAAATCGGTTCGGTTTCTGATGGTGCCAGCACGATTTTTCTCCGGCCAGAAACTGCTCAAGGTATTTTTGTGAATTATCTAAACGTTCAAAAAACAGGGGGAATGAAAATTCCATTTGGAATTGCTCAAATTGGAAAGGCCTTTAGAAACGAAATTGTTGCCAGACAATTTGTATTTCGTATGCGAGAGTTCGAACAAATGGAGATGCAATTTTTTGTCCGACCAGGTGAACAAGAGAAATGGTATGAATACTGGAAAGAAGCCAGGATGAAGTGGCACATGGCAATTGGTTTCCCAGAGGGATACCACAAATTCCACAATCATTTGAAGCTGGCACATTATGCAGATGCAGCTGCAGATATAGAATTTAAGTTTCCGTTTGGGTTTAAGGAATTAGAGGGTATTCATTCCAGAACTGATTTTGATTTGAAAAGTCATGAAGAATATTCAAAAAAGAAACTTAGATATTTTGACCCTGAAATAAACGAAAGCTACATTCCTTATGTTGTAGAAACATCAATTGGTGTAGACAGAATGTTTTTAGCTATTTTAAGTACAGCCTACACTGAGGAAAAATTAGAAGACGGTACTGAACGTGTTGTGTTAAAAATCCCGCCTTTTTTAGCACCATACAAAGTAGCTGTTCTTCCTTTAATAGGTAAGGATGGTCTTCCAGAGAAAGCAAATGAAATTTTAAAAGATTTGAAATTTGATTTTGAGTGCATTTATGATGAGAAAAACAAAATTGGTAAACGGTATCGAAAACAAGATGCAATTGGAACTCCATTTTGCATTACTGTTGACCATCAAACATTACAAGACAATACGGTCACTTTGAGAGAAAGAGATTCTATGAGTCAGGAAAGAATTGAAATTAAAGACCTCGCTCAAATCCTATCAGATAGTGTTTCGATGAAAAGCATCTTAAAAAAACTAAACTAAAAGAATTCCAAAGCCTCGTTTATTCGAGGCTTTTTTGTAACGTTTTGTACAATGAGTGTTAGTTAATAAAACACTTCACTATGAAACATACAGTATCCGTATTCATTTTTATCATCTGCAATAGCCTCGACTTAAAATCACAAGTGATTAATCAGTCCTTTAATCATTCAACTGAATTTTCAAACAATCAAAAGCAATCTCTATCTGTTTCTGGCAATCAACTTAAAATAAATACCAGAATAATATATAATGCACTACCTGATGGTTATCACATTACTTATACTCAAACTGAAATAAGTGAAACTATTGAAAACTTAGAAGAAATAACAATTAGGAAAAGGAATTTAATTATTAAGGATTTGAAAAAACTTCAAATGAAAGCAAACGATTTAGTTGTTGATGCTATAGGTCTTGACCCTATATTCAATATGAACCCTGACTCAAGTCACTATAAAAAACCTTCAGGATATAAATCAACACATAATTTTACGTTTAAAATAGCGGAAATTTCAATGGTAGACCAACTTACAAAAATTTGCTTTAGTCATAATATTTATGACTTAATCGATATTGTCCCATTTATTAAAAACAGTAAGCACATTGAAGATTCTTTAACTTTTAAGGCTATTGAAGTACTCAACTCAAAGAAGAAATTAGCTCAAAAGATAGGGTTTGAAATTCAAGATGGTAAGCCATTTTTTGAGAAGAAGAAAAACATTATCTATCCAAGTGAGCGGTATATAAAATCTTACATCAACAACGCAAGCTTGTTTAAGCATCATATTGCTCAAAATGCTACTGTAAATTATAACAGAAAAGTCGAGATAGATGCATATTACAATCTTGATTTAAGGGATGCCGATTATGTTTTTAATGCACAAGAGGTCAAGCCCGTGATTCAATTTATCTATGAGATAAACTATGGCTTTATCAAAAGGGATCGAGAGGAAGAAGCTCGAATAAAAGAAGCAAAAAAAATAGAAAAACAAGAGAAGAAAACCATTTTCATTTTAGATAAAAATGGAAAAATGAGAGAAGTCAAATTTTAAAATTGCCATATGCTTTGTTTTTCAAGTTTCAACTCGTCCCCGAAGAAAACTTTGGTGCTTTTTTCAAAAGAATCTGTGAAATCCGAAACATAAAAATGGTGTTCGTTGTTTGGTGATTTGCTGAGTAATTTTTCGGTTTTTAAAATACGCTGAACTTCACTAGCGACAACTTTTGCACTATTTACTACAAATACGTTTTGCATTGTAGTTTTATAAAATTGACGAATTTCAGCTTCGATTAAAGGATAATGGGTACAACCCAGGATTAAAGCTTGAATTTTTCTGAGTTCTTGGTGAGATAAGTATTCGTTGATGACGGTATGTGAAATGTTGTTGTCAAAAAATGCTTCTTCAATCATTGGGGCCAACAATGGAGTGGCTAATGAACTTACTTTTATTTTTGGGCTCAATTCATTGATGCGCTTAGGGTAAATCTCTGAACCAATAGTTCCTTTTGTTGCGATGACTCCAACATTTTCATAGGCGGATGACTGCAAAAATTTTGCAACTGGGGCTATTACGTCTATAAGTGGTAAACTACTTGGTAAAAAAGACCTTAAAAAGCTAGATGCTAATGAGGAAGCGGTATTGCAAGCAATAACTATTGTTTTACAATTTTGTTTAATTAAAAATTGAGAAATTCCCTTTGAGTATGTCTTAATGGAATCCTCAGACTTATCTCCGAATGGAAAATGAGCAGTATCTCCAAAATAAATAATTTGCTCATTGGGCAATAGTGTCGTAATTGCTTTGGCAACGGTTAAACCACCAATTCCACTATCAAAAATTCCTATTGGTTGATCTTGTTTCATATTATATTGCAGCGTCTGGGTGTTTGGTAAAAACATCTTCAATTTCAGCCATAAGAACATCAGGCAATTCAATGTATGCAGATTCAATATTTTCTTTTAACTGACTCATTTTTGTAGCTCCTATAATTGTTGTTTTAACAAAGGGTTTGCTCATGACAAAAGCCAGCGATAGTTCCGTTACGGACAATCCATTTTTTTCAGCCAGATGTTTAAATTCCTCAACAGCTTTTGTCGCTTGTGGATTTAAAAATCTAGAGAAGACTGGATAATCTGTTAATCTTGCTCCCTTTGGTCGAGCATTACTCAAATATTTCCCAGACAATAGACCAAATGCTAATGGACTGTAGGCCATCAATCCAATATTTTCAAACTGAGCCACTTCAGATGCTCCATATTCAAATAGACGGTTCATTAGGCTATAAGCATTTTGAACGGATACAGGTTTAGTGATACCATATTGATCACACAACTGCATAAACTTCATTATCCCCCAAGATGTTTCATTGGATAGCCCCCAATTCTTTATTTTTCCAGACTCCAACAGTTCAACCAAAGCCTCCAAAATGGCCATAAAATTATGTTTGTAGCCCTCGTTTATATGCCATGGATAAATTCGATGTCCAAATTTATTGTTGGCACGTTCTGGCCAGTGCAATTGATATAAATCAATGGAATCAACTTTCAACCTTTTTAGACTATCATCAATCGCTTTGTGTATTTGGTCCTTTGAAAATTTAGTCCCTTTTCGAATCCATTTTAATCCTGGCCCACTCACCTTTGTTGCTATGTATATCTCTTCTCTATTTCCAGATTCTTCTAACCACTCGCCTATTATTCTTTCGGTATTTCCTTGTGTATATTTGCGACCTGGTATAGGGTACATTTCAGCTGTGTCAAAGAAATTAACGCCATTTTCAAAAGCATACGTCATTTGATCGAAAGATTCATCTGGACTATTTTGTTCACCAAATGTCATAGTTCCTAAACAAATCTTACTAACTTCTAAAGAGGACGTGCCCAATTTATTTTTTTTCATGTAAATCTAGATTAAACGTTCAACAGGTGCTTTTCCTGAAACCGCATATAGCTGACCATTTATTAAATCAGAACATAAATAACGTGTCCTTCTTTTTTTGATCAATTTGAACTTTCTTCCGTTTTTCAACTCAAATTTGGTATGCATGTTTAATTCTGAAACCAAAACGTGCTCTTCACTACCTTTTGAAAATTCTCTAAAAGTGGCTCTTGGCTGTGAAACATTGTTCATTAAGACCTCCTTCCAATCTGAAGATAATGTTAATTCTTTTTTAGCTTCTATAAGCAATTTAACAAATAATGTTTTCCATTCTATTCCATGTGCGGATACTCTTCCCGCGTATATATCATAACATTTCTTATGAGCTAACTCATGAATGAAGGTAATTAGAAACTGAATCTCCGAAAGGTCTATATTAACAGAGATGGCGTGAATTTTTTTAGAATATCTGTATTTGTAATCTCCAAGTTTGGACTTTCTTGGTGAAGATATTCTGAAAGATATACCCTCAGATTGAATTTTCTTCAAAATGTATTTTTGAAAATCTTCCGGTAAAAAATCAATATTGTATTTGCTTCTGATCAATTTTATCTAATTCACTAAATGTAGGGCATGTTGAACACTTATCTCGGCCCTTACAAGAAATAAACGATAAAACAATTACTGCAACAGCTACAAATAAAATGCTTTTCATAGAAAGAAATTTTGTTCAAGTTAACCAATTTTATCAATAGGACTACACCAATCAAAATTAAATCTATGAATAAAGAATTAAATATTATTAATGTTTGTCGCCAATTAGTATTTTTGACTAACTATTATGGAAAATAATTACGCAATTATAATGGCAGGAGGTATTGGAAGCCGTTTTTGGCCCTTCAGTACTCATGAAAAACCCAAACAGTTTTTGGACATCTTAGGAACGGGAAGAAGTTTAATTCAGTTGACGTTTGATCGTTTGTTGAAAGTTTGTCCAAGCAATCAAATCTATATAGTTACGAATAATGAATATGAAAAACTGATTGCCGAACAACTTCCTGAAATTCCAAAAGACAATGTTCTTTTTGAACCAGTTAGAAGAAATACAGCTCCATGTGTTGCATACGGTTGTTATAAAATTCATGATAAAAACCCTAATGCAACTATCCTTGTTGCTCCCAGTGATCATTTAATCACAAAAGAAGAAGATTATTTAAATACCATTCGAAGTGCCTACAAAGCCGCTGCAGAAAATGATGTTTTGATTACTCTAGGAATTACTCCAACTCGTCCAGATACGGGATATGGATATATTCAGGCAACCGATCAAAAATTAGGTACAAACACTGATATTGTAAAAGTTAAAACCTTCACTGAAAAACCAAACCAAGAAATTGCTCAAGTGTTTTACGAAAGTGGTGATTTTTCATGGAATTCAGGTATGTTCATCTGGAGTTCAAAAAGCATTGTAAAGGCATTTGAGCAAAATATGATGAAAATTCACAAGCTATTCATAGACGGTTTTGGAATTTACAGTTCCGATCAAGAACAAGAATTCATCAACGAAATTTATGCTCAATGTGTCAATATTTCTGTGGATTATGCTATTCTTGAAAAAGCAAATAATGTTTACGTTCTTGCTTGTGATATAGGTTGGACAGACTTAGGGACTTGGGGTTCATTGTATACCCAAATTAATCAAGACGAAAAAGAGAATGCAATTGTTGGCGACAGTGTCAAAATTTACAACAGTTCAAATAATATCATATCCAACCCAACGGATAAACTTATGGTAATTGATGGGTTGGACAATTACATTGTTGTTAATACGGAAGATGCCCTGCTGATCTGTAAGAAGGAAGACGAACAAAAAATAAAACAATTTGTTACTGATTTAAATTCAACAAAAAAATATAAGAAATATATTTGATGCAACTTGCTATTGACGCTGGAAATTCAGGAATAAAATTTGGTTTATTTGAAAATAACAAACTGGTATCAAACGGAAAATTACCAAAAGGGGAATCGCTAAAATCAGTTGTTAACGAGAAAAATTACTACAGAATAACCACTACTATCTCTTGTAGTGTTTTAAATGAATTGAATATTCTTGATTTGCCGAAAGCAAATCATATTGTAATTAATCAAGATTCGAACTTTCCATTCCCAATTCGTTATGACAGTCCCGAAACACTTGGAATTGATAGAATTGTTGCCTGTGCAGGCGCTTTTTCAGGTGAAACAGACCTACTGGTCATTGACTCTGGAAGTTGTATTACATACGATTTTATCACTCAAGACAAAGGATATTTAGGTGGCGCAATTTCTCCTGGAATTGAGATGCGATTTCGTTCAATGAACAATTTCACGGATAAACTTCCGTTCATCTCTCAATTTGAACATAATCCAAAAGTTTTGGGAACCAACACTGCATCGTGCTTAACTTCAGGAACAATTCATGGAATTGTCCACGAAATAAAAGGATTTATTCAATATTTCACCTCGAAAAGTTCAAATCTTAAAGTTTTCTTAACAGGTGGTGACTCCATTTTTTTGGGTACTGAATTAAAAAGTGGCATCTTTGTGGACCAAAATTTAGTCCTTAAGGGATTGAATTCTTTAAAAGAGTTAAATGAAATATAGTATTCTAAGCATACTATTTGTTTTAATAAATGCTTTAGCATTTTCTCAAGGAAACTCACCATTTTCAAAATTTGGTCCAGGAGACTTTTACTCGAGCAACTTCCAATCTAATTTTTCTAGAGGCGGTATTGGTGTAAGTAGTTTCTCAGAAAACACATTAAACCCACTAAATCCCTCAACATATTCTCAACTTACTCTTACAACTGGAGAGTGCGGTCTCTACTCTACAACGAATTTCGTTAAATACGAAAATAAAAGTAGTTTTTTTAGTTATGCAAATCTTAGTTCATTTGGGTTAGGATTACCTCTAAAAAAAGGAATGGGATTTGCTTTTGGTTTAGCACCGTATTCCAAACAAAATTACGAGTACTCCTTTAACGATACACTATCTGATAATAACCCTGTAGAATATATATACGCTGGTGACGGGGGACTTTCAAAGGCGTTCGTAGGGTATGGGCTTGAAATAAAAAACTTTTCTTTTGGTTTTAACGGTCATTACATTTTTGGGCGATTAAATTCTATCAATAAAGTAAAGCACCCGACTGATAATCCCGCAAACTACAATAGCCTTAGAATAAGGAAATTCAGTAATGTCGGAGGCTTTGGTTTCAATACCGGAATTCAAATAAATATTGATATAGCTGACAACAGTTACCTAAAATTAGGTGGAGCTTTTGAATTTGGAAAAGAATACTCAACCTTAAATTACACTTTGGGAAACTACTTCAACGAGCAACCTCACCTAAACAAGCCTGAACAATTAGGTGATGTAGAAGTTCATTTAACAGAAAATATAATTGACACTCAAGATAGCCCTGAAGAGGGTGGAATCATTTTACCCTCTCAAATTCAATTAGGGGTATCAGCTGGAGAATATGAAAAATGGGAAGTATCCATAGAATTTAGGCACAATGACTTAAGCACCTTTAGTTTAAATAATGAAATTTCAAACTTAGGGGACAGAAATTCTGTTGTTTTTGGGAGTAGATTGGTTCCCAACTCTAAGGCATTGGGTAAATCAAATTACTGGAAAACAATTACCTATTCTTTTGGGGGATTTATGGGTAACTCAGGGTATTTTGTAAACAATAGTGAACTTAGAGAATTTGGCATTAATTTTGCCTTTGGTTTGCCAATGAAGAAGTTTAAATATCAAACGGAAACCTTTGGGTCCTCTGTTTTTCTGGGGTTCGGTTATCTCAATCGATCAAATTCTAATGAAGGGCTTTATGAAAATTACTTAAACATTAACGCAAGCATTGTTTTAAACGACAAATGGTTTATAAAACGAAAATTTCAATAACTCATGAAAACTATTATCAATAATACTCTACTCTTCATGACACTATGTTTTTCAAGCATAGCTCAAGA
>MDTG01042455.1_pt1 | contig 13015 bp, 15 predicted proteins | sample 811421 | NCBI WGS metagenome assembly MDTG01 (sample SAMN05326645, study PRJNA326480) | marine metagenome | isolation source: seawater | place: Pacific Ocean: South East | collected 2011
AATACCTAAAGTAATTACTACATCGTGGAATAAAGCAAAAATAGACCCAATACTAAATTGCCATTCGAATCTAATCCAAATGTAGAAAAGCATTGCAGCTAAGGAGAGAGAAATTGCAATTATTCCAGATTGTAATAACTCTGAACTCACTTTAGGGCCAACATTCTCTACTCTTCTAAAATTTATTTCAGAATTTAAACTATCTGATAAATTTTTTTTAATTTGAGGAATTAATTTATTTCCATCGTTTTCTTTTTGTTCAACTTTTATTAAATAATCTCCTTCTTTTCCAAATTTTTTGACATTCACATCACCTAGATCCATATTTTTTAATGAAGTTCTAATTTCTGATGCACCTGTGTTAGCAGATCTTAACTCGATTAAAGTTCCACCCTTAAAATCAATGCCGTAGTTTAAACCTTTAATAAATATAAATAATATACTAACTACAACAAGAATTAGTGAAAAAATATTTGCTGTTTTAAATTTTGATGAAAAATTGAATTTATTATCCATTATATTTTAATTTCTTTTTTTTTTGTATTTAAGATTACTAAAGATGTTAGATGACGTGCCAAGAAATAGGCGGTAAATAGCGTCGTTATAATTCCTATACCTAAAGTTATAGCAAAACCTTTTACTGGTCCTGATCCAAATGCAAACAATATTATTGCAGCAATTAGTGTCGTGATATTTGCATCAAGAACAGTAATTTTAGCTTTTGCATATCCAATATCAAAAGCATGAATTATAGATTTCTCTGTTTTAAGTTCCTCTCTAATTCTTTCAAATATCAAAACATTAGCATCAACCGCCATACCAACTGTTAAGATAATCCCTGCTATCCCGGGTAACGTCAATGTTGCCTCTAAAATTGTTAAAATTCCAATCAACATTAGTAAGTTTGCAATTAACGCTGTGTTTGCGATTAAGCCAAATATTTTATATTTATAAAGCATAAATATAATTACCAATATAAAACCAACTATTAATGATGTTGTTCCAGATTTAATCGAGTCTTCACCTAAATCTGGGCCAACAGTTCTCTCTTCAACAACAAATAAAGGCGTAGGTAAAGCACCTGATCTAAGAAGTAAAGCAAGGTCAGTAGCTTCTTGAAAAGAAAAATTACCAGAAATCATTCCGTTTCCTGAAGTAATAGCTTCATTAATGGATGGAGCACTTACAATTTCTCCATCTAAAATTATAGCCAGTCTTTTACCTACATTATCAGTTGTTGCTCTACCAAATTTTTGTGCGCCAAGTCTATCAAGTGTAAATGACACAGTCGGTTCATTATTTTGATTATTTATATTAGGTTGAGCATCTATTAGATTTTCACCACTCATTATAATCCTCTTACTTACATCTAATTTTTCACCACTCTCTGAAATTAGTTTATCAGTACCAAATTCATTGTTTTCACTGACTAATCTAAAATTTAATTGAGCAGTTTTTCCTAATAGAGATTTAATTCTTTCTGGATCCTTTAAGCCAGGAAGTTCAATCAAAATTCTTTTTTCTCCTCTTTGTAATATAGTGGGTTCTTTTGTGCCAACATCATCGATTCTTCTTCTTACTATTTCTATTGATTGTTTAAGCGCAGAATTATTAATAGTAAGTAAACCAAATTTAGAAAATGAAATTTCTATTTGATCGTTAGAAATTTTTTTATATGATAATTCAAAAGATCTATAATTATCAATATAAGGATTTACCAAATTTTCTTTACGTGAATTAAATAATAAATCAAATTTATCTAAATCATTTATATTAAGTGATAAAGATTGGTTATTAATTTTAAAATTAGAATAATTAATATCATTTTCCTTAAGTAATTTTTTTATAGGAATTACTTTATCCTGAATTTTTTCCTGAACTAAACTGTCTGAATTTATTTCTAATAAAAGATAAGATCCACCTTGAAGATCTAGGCCTAGATTAATTTTTTTATTAATAAATAAGTTGTCTTTATTTTGAAAATTTAAGAATGCAAATACTGTGATGAAGAGAAATATAAAATAAATTATAAGGGTATTTATTTTAGAAAAATTTAACACAAAAAAGAACTATTTTTTAATTTCTTCTTTTTTAAGTAAGCTTGTTATAGTTGACCTAATTATCTGAACTTTTGTATCATCACCAATTAATACTTCAATGCGATCGTCTTCCATAACACGTTCTACTGTACCAATTATTCCACCTGAAGTAATTACTTCATCACCTCTTTTTAAACCCTCAACCATAGTTTTATGATCCTTAACTCTTTTTTGTTGAGGTCTTATTAAGAAAAAGTAAAAAATAATAAAGATTAATATTAATGGTATAAATTGTGATATTCCTTGTCCGCTCATGAAAACACAATTATAGGAAAAGACTTATATAAACAAGTAAATTTTAATTAAATTTTATCTAAATTATTCATGTATTTTTTTAATACATTAGGAATATTTACAGATCCATCTTCATTTTGATTATTTTCAAGCAAGGCGATCATAAGTCGCCCAACTGCCAGTCCGGATCCATTTAAAGTACCAACAAATTCATTGTTTTTATCAGCTTTATATTTAGAAGACATTCTTCTGGCTTGAAATGTCCCACATGAAGAACAACTTGAAATTTCTCTATATTTTTTTTCAGAAGGTACCCATGCTTCAATATCGTAAGTTTTTTCTGCACTAAAACCCATATCACCAGTTGATAATAAAATTATTTGATATGGAATTTCAAGTTTTATTAAAATTGTTTCGGCGCATTTTAATAAACGATCTAGTTCACTTGAACAACTATTGGGTTCAACAATGCTAACAAGTTCTACTTTATAAAATTGATGTTGTCTGATCATTCCCTTTGTATCCTTGCCATAACTTCCTGCCTCTTTTCTAAAACAAGGTGTAGAGGCAACAAATCTTAAAGGTAATTTGTTTTTTTCAATAGTAGATTTTCTTACTAAATTGGTTAAAACAACTTCAGCCGTAGGTATTAAAAATTTTCTTTGATCCGAAGTATCAAATTTTATCTCAAATTGATCTTCTTCAAATTTAGGTAATTGACCTGTACCAAACATAACATCTTCATTAACAATTAAAGGTGGAGAAATTTCAGTATAATTAAATTCATTCACATGTGTATCCAGCATAAAATTTATTAAAGCTCTTTCTAAAAGAGCAAATTTGTCTTTTAAAACAACAAATCTTGAGCCTGATAGTTTAATTGAAGTATCAAAATCAATTTTTTTTTGTTTAGATCCAATTTCAATATGAGATTTTACATTAAAAGAGAATTCTTTAACTTTACCAGCTTTTTTAATTAATTTATTTGATTGTTCATCTTTTCCAATTGGAACATCGTCTTGAGCTATATTTGGTAATGAAAAAATAATTTCATTTAATTTATTTTGACTTTCATTTTGTTTTTTTAAGAGAACAGAAATTTCTTCTGAAATTTTTTTGGATTTAACAAAATTAGATCTATCTTTAGATTTAGATAAAGTTTTTTTTTCTTGTTCAAGTTTTTCTTTATCGTTAATTAACTTCCTGTTTAATTCATCTAACTCAGTAAACTTTTTAATATCAAAATCCAAGTTTCTGTCTTTAAATTTTTTTTTATAATTATCTAAATTTTTTCTTAAATCCTTAATATTATGCATCTTCAAAATTTTCTTTATTATTTTTCTTTTCAGTAAATCTTACAGTTATTATAGACAACTCGTAAAGGAATAACAAAGGTATTGCTAGACCAACTTGAGTAATAGGATCTGGTGGTGTTAAAATAGCTGCTACAGTAAAAATTATGACTATTACATATCTTCTTGTTTTTTTTAAATAATTTGAATTTACTATTCCAATTCTTGCTAAAAGATTAAGTAAAATTGGTAATTGAAAGCTAATTCCAAATGCAAAAATTAATCTCATTATTAATGAAAGGTATTCATTAACTTTAGCCTCAAGTTGTATTGGTAGGTTTGAATCTGAACCTATAGTTTCAAAAGATAAAAAAAAATTTATAGCTAATGGCATAACTAAATAATAAACTAATAATCCACCAAGTAAAAATAGAATGGGAGTTAATATTAAATATGGTAATAAAGCTTTCTTTTCATTCGTGTATAAACCTGGTGCTATAAATCTATATATTTGAATTAATAAAACAGGACTACCAAAAAAAATTGCAGCAAAAAAAGCTACTTTTAAATAAGTGATAAAAGTCTCGTGCAAAGCTGTAAAAATTAATCTTCTTGATATAGAATCTCCTTTTACAGCTTGAGCATAAGGTTCAACTAAAAAAGAATAAATTTGTTCAGCAAAAGTGTAAGAGATGATAAATATAATAAAAATAAATAGTATAGTTTTAATTAACCTTGAACGAAGCTCAATGAAATGACTCGTAAAAGAATTTTTCTCACTCATCTTCTTTGATAATTTTTTTTTTTGAAGTATTGGAATTAGTTATATCTTCGTCAATTTCAATTTCTTTTGTAGCTGATGAAATTTCTCTTTGAAAACTACTAATAGTATTTTTTAACTTACTAAAAAAAGAACCTATTTTTTTCAAAGCTATCGGAAATTCTTTAGGTCCTAAAACTAAAATAGCAATTACCACTATTGCTAATATCTCTAGCCAACCAATTTGAGGCATATAATCTTATTTATTTTCGGAATTCGAGTTATCTGAGTCTTTGTTGGAATTCTCATTTCCTGAACTCTCATCAGACAAACCTTTTTTAAAACTTTTTATTCCCTTGGCTAAGTCTCCCATAATACTAGAAATTTTTCCTTTACCAAAAAGAATAACAACCAAGATTGCTATAATAATAATACCTGTCCAACCAATATTTCCCATATATAAATTATATACAATAATTTAACCGAAATGAATATGTTTATTTCTCTTCTTCAGGAGCTTTTTTAATAGCCGCATCAATATCTTCATATATATTTTTTTGCTTTTCATTGATGGATTGCTCTTTAAAAAATTTACCAGTTCCAAATATTGATTTATCTATAATAGTGGTGTCTATCAAGCCGGCTGATCCAAGTTCATCTATGGTTGGTAAATCAGATAATTTTTGTACATTAAAATGACTTAAAAAATTCTCCGTAGTTGCATATTGAATAGGTTTACCTGGTACATCTTTCCTGCCTGCTGGTTTAACCCAGTTTAACTCAAACAAAATTTCTAGTGTATTTGATGCAAAAGCAACACCTCTTATTTCTTCAATTTCTGATCTAGTTACTGGTTGATGATAAACAATAATAGCCAAAGTTTCGACTGTAGCTTTTGATAATTTTTTCTGAGTAGATTTTTGTAGAGACATCAACTTAGCTAAATCTTCTGCTGTTCTAAAAGACCATTTATTGTTAATACAAACTAAATTGACACCTCTTGTTTTATAAGTTTTTTGAATTTTAATTAAAATTTTTTTTATATTTGCATTAACTTTAATCCTTTTTTCAATGGTTTCAATATCTAGTGGTTCCGAAGCCGAAAATAAAATAGCTTCTATTTGTCTTTCAAATTTTGAAGGCTCAGAAGGAAAATTTATAATATTATTTTTTTTTTTAACCATATTATAATTTTTTAATCATTAATTTATCAAATATTTTTTTTTGAGATATTTTAGTGATACCTTCTTTAGTCAATTCTAAACTGGCTGAAAAAATTCCTGCGATACCTGTTTTTTTCTTTTTATCTTTCAAATAAAATTTTGGTATTAATTGATTGATATTTTTCCAATCATGAATTTCATTTAAGCTATTTTTAATATGTTTTATTGCTTCTTCCGTTGTAAAAACTGGTAATTTTGGAATGGTAATATTTTGAAAAGTTTTTTGCATTTGAATACTAGAATAAGTTTTTAATAATTCATAAAGAGAAATATCATATATAGGCGTATTTATAGATCTTATTCCACCCTTCATACCCCTAGAAAAAATGTGCACACCAAGTCTTTTTCTTTTTAACATTTGATCAGATAAAATTCTTATTAATTCTAATTTTTTTAATTGTAATTTTAATTTTTCAGCGACTTCTAGAGCTTTAAAATCGTCATCTTCATCTTCAGGTAATAATAATTTTGATTTTAAATAAGCCAACCATGTTGCCATTAATAAATACTCAGATGCTGTTTCAAGATCTAAACGATCATTTTTTTTTATATAATTCAAAAATTGATCGGCTAATTGAGTTATCGAAATTTCTGCTAAATCAACTTTTTGATTTTTTGCTAAATCTAAAAGAACCTCTAAAGGTCCACTATAGTTTGGGATATCAATTGATATTTGATTTACTTTATTTGATTCCATGATTAATTTTACCTTAAAATTTTGTAAATTTCCGATGTTTTTTTTGATGTAAAACTATCAATATAAGGAACTGATTTTATTAGTCTTAAATTTTCTCTTATGTTACCAGCACAATATAAAACCAAATTACAACCTGCATCTAAAGATCTTTTTGCATTTGTAACAAGATCGAATTTTAAAGCTTTCATTGAAATATCATCTGACATTAAAATACCTTTAAACCCTATTTTTTTTCTAATTACTTCATTAATGATTTTTTTTGAAAAAGTTGCTACATTTTTTTTATCAATTTTTTTATAAAGTATGTGTGCTGTCATTGCTAATTTTGCTGAATTAATTTTAAAAGGATAAAAATCTTTTGTATTTAAATTTTTATAACTAGTATTTATTTTAGGCAATTTGTAATGGCTGTCTGACGTAGCACAACCATGACCTGGAATATGTTTAATAACACCTATAATTTTATTCATACTACATTGATTTATAGTAATTTTTCCAAATATCTTCACGGTTTTAGGATTATTTGAAAAACTTCTTATTCCTATGACTTTGCTTGTTTTTTTTTCTAAAACATCTAAGACTGGAATTGTATTGATGTTAATTCCAATAATTTTTAATTTTTTACAAAGTAAATTTAGGTAAGTTTTGTATAAATTTATACTTAATGATTTATTTATTCTATATAAATTTCCAAAAAAATTTGCAGAAAGATTGTGGTCAATCAAATTTCTTAACCTTGATACTGATGAGCCTTCCTCGTCAACTAAAATTGGAAATCTATTATCTTTAGTTAATATTCTAATTTTTTTAATTAACTCCTTAATTTGTTTTAAGGATTTTATATTTCTTTTAAATAAAATTAATCCCCAAGGATTTTCTTTTGATAATAAAATCTTTTCTTTCCTTGATAATTTTGATCCTTTTAAACTAATTATAATTGCTTTCTTTTTCATTTAGATTTTAATAAATCCCAAAAACTTCTATGTTTATTATTACCAGTATTATTTAGAATAGAGTTATTAAATTCAATTACGTTATTTGTATCATTATTCAAAATTGGAATATTAGTAATTTTTTCATTTATAATTTGATTTATATTATTAAGGTTAAATTCTTTATTTTTAATATTAATATTTGAGGAGTAATATTTATATGTATAAATAAAAAATATAAGTATTAATAATGCAAAAAAGAAATTAATAATTTTATACATTACATTTTATTTGGCAGAGAAACTCCAAGAATTTTCATCCCATTTTGTATAACTATTGATACAAGTTTAAAGATTGCCAAAATTTCATTTCTTTTAACTTTATCATTTTCGATAAATTTAAATTGTTTATCTTCATTTCCTTTGCTCCAATATGAATGAAATAAAGTTGAGAGTTCATATAAATAAAAAGGAATTTTATGTATATCAAATTTTCTCGAAGCAGATTCTATTATTTTAGGCCATTCAAGGACTTTTCTAAATATTTTTTCCTCGTTAGAACTAAGTTGGAAATCTTGTTTGTTGAGCAGAATTTCGTTATTTAATTTAATATTTAAAACTCTGTGCAGAGAGTTAATTCTAGCGTAGGCATACTGAACATAAAAAATTGGATTATCTTTAGTTTTTTCTTTTACTTTGTCAAAATCAAAATCTAATTCGACATCATTACTTCGATTAAGCATCATAAATCTTATAGAGTCTTTGTCTACTTCATTTAAAAGATCTTTTGCAGAGATAAATTCACCTGCTCTTTTTGACATTTTAAAAGGTTCGCCATTTTTATAAAGTTTAACTAGTTGACAAACTTTACAATTTAATTTTACTTTATTATTAGATAGAGCTGAAACAGCTGCTGTTATTCTTTTTATATAACCAGTATGATCTGCTCCCAAAATATTTACTAAATTATTGTAATTTCTATCAACTTTATTCATATGATATGCAACATCATTAGCAAAATATGTCCAAGTCCCATCATTTTTTTGTAATGCTCTATCTGTATCATCACCAAATAGACTAGATTTAAATATTAGTCTTTTTGTTTTTTTCCAATTTTTGTTAACTTCTCCTTTTGGTGGATCTAAAAAGCCTTCCTCTACATAATTTTTATTTTTAAGTTTTTCTACCGCTTTATTAACTAAATTATTATTTACAAGCATTGATTCAGAAAAAAAATTATCATGTGAAATACCTAATAAATTTAAATCATTTTTGATTAATTTCATGGACTCAGAAAGTGATTTTTCTCTAAGAAATTCAAATATTTTTTCAAAATTACTTAAATCTATTTTTTTATTTATATCTAAAATTTTTTGTGCAATATCTTTTATGTATTCACCTGGATAAATATTTTCTTTTGAAGGAAATTTTTCAGCAAACTTTATTTCTCTCATTCTTAAAAAAACTGACTGAACATAGTTCTTAATTTGATTTCCATAGTCATTAATATAATATTCCTTAGTAACATCATTTCCATTAAATTTAAGAAGATTTGCTAATACATCTCCATATATTGCTCCTCTACAATGACCTACATGCATTGGGCCAGTTGGGTTAGCAGAAACAAATTCAATATTGTATTTATTGTTTGACATAAAGGACCCATAATCTTTATCACTTTTTATAATTGATTTAATATTTTCAATAATTGCAAGATTTGATAATTTGATATTTAAAAATCCTGGTCCAGCAATTTCTATCACTTCAAAACTCTTAATATTATTTTTTAGTAAGTTTTTTAATTCAATAGATAGGTTTTTAGGATTTAATTTATTTGCCTTACTGAGCAGTAAAGAAATATTGCAAGATAAATCAAAATTAAATTTTTCAGGAGGAACTTCTAGCGTAACATTATTTAAATTATCTAAATTCGTTAAGTTTAAATCATCTTTATGATTTAAAATTATTCTATTTATTTCTGTTAAATAATGGTGAAATATATTCATTTAATTCTTTTATAGAGATTTATTGCATATCTATCAGTCATACCAGCAATATAATCACAAATTATTCTTTCTAAATTTGAATTTTTATATTTTTTAATATTTATATATTTATTTGGTTTTTTTTTTATTAATAAAAATAAATTCTTTATTATTTTTTTTCCATAATTAGTTTTTATACTTACACTTTTATGAAAATACATTTTTTTCTTTAAAAAACTTTTTATTTTTAAATCAAATTTTTGCATATTATTAGAAAAATTAACTATTTTTTTTTTTGAATTATATACATCTTTTAAATTTTTTATTTTGTTTAATTTTAAATTATTTTTTGTTGTATTTATTACGTCACTGACCATTTCATTGATAATATCTCTAATTATTTGTCTTACAACTAAGTCCACTGAATATTTTTTGATTTTTTTTTTATGTTTTAATATAATTTTATTAAGAACAGGAATCTTCATTAAATCATTTAATTTGAATAAATTTGACTTTAGACCGTCCTCTAAATCATGACTGTTATAAGCAATATCATCTGAAATTGATGCAATTTGTGCTTCTAAAGAAGTGTTGTTAGAAAAATTTATTTTATTTTTAAAAAAATTTTTTCCAAGAATAGTATTGAATTTAGTTAAATTCTTTATTGGGCCATTATGTTTTACTAACCCGTCAAGAGTCTCAAATGTAAGATTTAATCCATTAAAATTATAATATCTGTTCTCTAATATAGTTACAATTCTCAATGTTTGTACATTATGATCAAATCCACCAAAATTTTTCATACAACTATTTAGAGCTTCTTCTCCTGCATGACCAAATGGGGTATGACCTAAATCATGAGCAAGACTAAGAGTTTCTGATAAATCTTCATTTAAATTAAAAAATTTAGAAAGAGTTCTGGCAATTTGTGACACCTCCAAAGAGTGTGTGATTCTAGTTCTAAAATGATCTCCAGATGTATTTACAAAAACTTGGGTTTTGTGTTTTAATCTTCTAAAGGCTGTAGAATGAATAATTCTATCTCTATCTCTTTGAAAGTCATTTCTTAAAGTAGTTTGTTTTTCATTGTTATATCTACCAGTAGAAACAAATGGGACGGCTAATTTTGATAGATGGTTTATTGATTTTTTTTGCATGCTGACTAATATGATTATATACTAAGTGTATTCTAATTATGAAAAAAAAAATAGATTTTACTAAAGAAGCCCTTAGTCAAATTGGCAAAATTACTCAAGATGGAGAAAAAAAATTTTTCAGAATCACGGTACAGGGTGGTGGTTGTTCAGGTTTTAAGTACAGTTTTGGGTTTGATAAAAAAAAAAATGATGATGACGTTATTTTTGGTAGTACAATAATTGATAAAGCTTCTTTAGAAATTATTTCAGGGTCTATTATTGATTTTAAAAAAGAAATGATCGGAGAATCATTTGTGATAAACAATCCTAAAGCTACCACGTCTTGTGGTTGTGGTCTTTCATTTTCAATTTAATGAAAATTATATCGTGGAATGTTAATTCTGTAAGAGCGAGAATTGAAAACATACTCAGTTACATTAAGGACTCAAAACCCGATATTTTACTTTTACAGGAGATAAAAACGCAAGAAGAAACATTTCCCAGAGATTCATTTAAAGATTTAGGATATGACTCTCATATATTTGGCCAAAAAAGTTACAACGGAGTGGCTATAGTTTCTAAATTAAAATTAGATAATATTAATACTAATTTTATTAAAGATGATTTAAAACAATCACGAATAATTACTGGAGAAATATTTTTAGGAATGAAGAAAATAGATCTAATAAATATTTATGTACCAAATGGAAACCCAGTTGACTCTGAAAAATATGATTACAAAAAGAATTGGTTAAAAAAATTTATTAATAATACAAAAAAAAGATTAGCTAAAAATCCCAATTTATTAATAGCAGGAGACTTTAATATTATTCCAGAAGAAATTGATGTACATGATTTTAAAAGATACGAGAATGATGCTCTTGGAAGACTAGAGATTAGAAAGAAATATAGAGAATTAATTAATTTAGGTTTTAAAGATATCTACCGTCTAATAAATAAAAATAAACAAGAATATACTTTTTGGGATTATTTTGCTGGTTCTTGGCAAAAAAATTATGGTATGAGAATTGATCATTTTTTTTTATCAAATAACCTAATTGAAAATGTTAAATCAATTAATATTAATAAAAAACCAAGATCTACAACAAAGCCATCTGATCACACGCCAATAGAATTAATAATTACTTAACTCTTCCGTAAACATCCTGATACCTAACAATATCATTTTCTTTTAAAATTGATCCAAGTTGGGCTTCTATTATCTTTACTGATTTATTACTTGGATTTTCTATTCTATGAACAGCGCCTTTCTTAACAAAAACAGACTCGTTAACTTTTTTTGTAAATTGTTTCTTATTTAATGTTATTTTTGGTGAGCCTTGAGTTATAAACCAGTGTTCTGATCTATGAAAGTGTTTTTGTAGACTTAAAATTCCATTAGGTTTTACATATATTTCTTTGATTAAAAAGTTTTTACCAATAAATAAATTAGTATATCTTCCCCAAGGACGATAAAAAATATTCTTTTTTTTAATTAATTTTTTTTTATTGTTGTTGAACATCTTGCAGATTTCATGCCAACTACCTAAATCTGACCATGGTATATCTAATTTTATCGCATTTATATCTTTTGTTTTTTCTAAAACAGCATAATCAAATGACTTTGGTATACTTTTAATGAATGCATTTTTATTTAAATAATATATATTTTTTTTGTGTTTGGATTTTAAAACAGCTTTTTGACAATTTTTATATGTTATTAATTGATATTTTTTAAAATTATTAATAATAGAATCTTTTCTTAAAAAAAACATACCAGAATTCCAATATCCTTTTTTTGTAATAAGATTTTTTGCTTTTGATTTACTAGGTTTTTCAATAAATTTAATAACTTGATTAATTTTTTTTTTCTTTTTAGTTAGAAAATAACCAAATTCACTTGATGGTAAAGTTGGTTTAATACCAAAAATAAAAATATTTTTATCTGATAAATATTTTTGATATCGTTTAATTTCTTTATTAAAAATATTTTTTTTTTCTATTAAGTGATCGGCTGAAAGAAATAATAAGGGTTGTGAATTATGTATATCCTTAATTAAAGCTGCTGTAAGAATAGCTGGTCCAGTATTCATTTTTGCTGGTTCTAATACAATTTTATATTTTTTAATTTTATGTCTTTTAAGATGTTTTTTTATTTCTTTTAAATATTTAAAATTTGTACTAATTACAGGAATATCAAATATTGTGTTTTTAATTCTTTCTAATGTTTTTCCTAATAAAGTCCAGTCACCAAAATCAATAAATTGTTTTGCTTGATGATTTTTCTGATTTGGCCACAGCCTAGTTCCTGAACCACCGCAAAGAATAATAGGTCTTATTTTCATTAAATTTTCGAATATTCTTTAACTTCTTTTTTTTTACCTGGATGCGTTGGTGCGCCCAAGTAAGCTGGACCAACTGTTTGAGCGTACTTCCATAAAGTTCCTGATCCAAAACTGGATTTTTTTTCTTTCCATTTTTTTCTTCTAAATTTTAATTGTGTTTTAGTTAGACGAACATTTATTGTTCCCTTTTTTGCATCAATATCAATTATATCTCCATTCTGTAATAGTGCTATGGGACCTCCTAATGCAGCTTCAGGACCTACATGTCCAACACAAAAACCTCTTGTTGCACCAGAAAATCTTCCATCTGTTA
>MDTG01084042.1_pt1 | contig 13015 bp, 13 predicted proteins | sample 811421 | NCBI WGS metagenome assembly MDTG01 (sample SAMN05326645, study PRJNA326480) | marine metagenome | isolation source: seawater | place: Pacific Ocean: South East | collected 2011
CCTTCTATACCCTTTTGGAATTCAGCCAATAAAGAAGCGACATCTGCCATAAATTATCTCCATTTTTAATTAAGAATGGAAATAAAACATTTTATGGACTATATGACAATAAAAAAACTAATAGTTATATGAAAAAACCAGTATTTTGGGAAAAAGCAAAAAAAGAACTAATAAAAAAAGATAAACAATTAGGTAAAATTATTAAAAATTATCCTAAAGACTTCCTTTTTTCTAAATCTGACCCCTTTTATACACTCTCTAGATCGATTGTTGGACAACAGATTTCTGTAAAAGCGGCTCAAGCAGTATGGAACAGGCTTGAAAAGAAAATAAAGATAGTAAATCCAAAAATCATTAGGGATACTCATTACATGACAATGAAGTCTTGTGGTCTATCTAAACAAAAAATAAAATATTTGAATTCTCTAGCAATTGCTTTTCTCAAAAATGACGTAAACCCTTATGCTTGGAAAAAAATGTCAGATGATTTAATTATTCAGGAGCTTATAAAAATCAAAGGTATAGGAAGATGGACAGCTGAAATGTATCTTATTTTTAACCTATGTAGACCAGATGTTTTTCCTCTTGATGACGTAGGTTTGATCAAAGGTATTTGTAATTGTTACAATCTGCAATATCCAATTTCAAGAGAGCATGCTATAAAACTGTCGAAAAATTGGAAACCATGGAGATCAGTTGCGACATGGTATTTTTGGAGGAGCCTCGATCCTATACCTGTTGAGTATTAAATGAGTAAATTAAATTTTTCATACGCATCAAATATAGAACATAATCTTGCTCAAAGATTAGTAATAAAGACAATTGAAAGAGTCACTGGCAAAAAAAAACTTGAAGCCCTGTATAAAGAATATTCAGAAAAAGAAAATGATCCTCAGAATTTCTGGACAGACATTTTAGATGTAATGAATATTAGTGTATTAAATAAATCCTCTAAGAAAATTGATATCCCTGAAAAAGGAAGATTGATAGTCATTGCAAATCATCCATTTGGAATTATTGATGGATTAATATTGTGTTCACTTGTATCTAAGGTAAGAGGTGATTTTAAGATTATGACACATGAAACTTTGAAATTTCTACCTCAACTAGAGGAATATATATTGCCAGTTGATTTTAGTGGAAATGAAAAGACAACTCTCAAATTCAATTTAAGAACAGCAGTAAAAGCGAAGAAACACTTAGAAAATGAAGGTGTTTTAATAATTTTTCCCTCAGGAAGTGTCTCAGTAGCAAAAAGTTTAAAATCAGAAGCTAAAGATGACAATTGGAAAACTTTTCCAGCAAAGCTTATTCATCAAACTAAGACTGATATATTGCCAATTTATTTTGATGGGAAGAACGGCTTACTTTTTCATTTATTTGCTTCAAAAATAAAGAGTAGTACTCTTAAGTATTCAACCTATATACATGAAACAAGAAAAAAAATAGGTAAACAAATTATAATTTATTCGGGTAATCTTATTAAATACATCGATGTTAAAAAAATCAAAGAAAGAAAAGAACTAATAAAACATTTGAAAGACATTACATACAACTTAAAAAATGAAAAAAAGTAAATTTTTTGTATATTCATTCTACCGCTTTAAAAAAATCCACCAAAAAAAATATGTAAAGCAATTACTTGACGAATACTTATCCAATAAACTAGTTCGTGGTACAATACTTTTAGCCGATGAAGGAATAAATGGGTCCATCTCTGCTAGTGAGATTGATCTAGAGGCTATAATTAAATTCATTAAAAGCACTATTAAAATAAGAAAACTTGAAGTTAAAATTAATACAACTGACTTTCTACCATTCAACAGAATGAAAGTAAGATTAAAAAAAGAGATTGTGTCACTAGGAAAGGGTAAAATAGATGTTTCTAATCAAACAGGTAAATTTATTCCACCCTCAGAATGGGACAAAATTATACAAGACAAGTTTACTAAAACTATTGATGTAAGGAACAATTTTGAAATTGAAATTGGAACTTTTAAAAAATCTTTAAATCCTAAAACACAGAGTTTTAGAGATTTCCCTAAAAATTTAAAAAAACTAAAAATAAATAAAAATATGAGGATTGCGATGTTTTGTACTGGTGGCATCAGATGTGAAAAAGCATCAGCATTTTTGAAAAAATATGGCTATAGAGATGTTGTTCAACTTGATGGGGGAATTATAAATTATCTTAATTATAAAAAAAAACATAAAGAACAATCTATGTGGTCTGGAGAATGTTTTGTTTTTGATAATCGAGTTACAATAAATAAAAATTTATTAAAAGGAAGTTATTTGCAATGCCATGGCTGTCGAAGACCAATTACTTATAAAGACGCAAAATCAAAATATTACAAAAAAGGCGTTTCATGTCCTTACTGTTTCAATGAAAGATCATTAATTCAGAAAAAAAAATCTCATACAAGGCATGAACAAATTAAACGAGCAAATATAGAAAATTTGAGTCATTCATATAAAAAAATTTATAGTTAATTTTTTTTATTTTGTATAATTTTTTTTATATGATTTAAATACTTAGCCCACTCATCTGATGATATAATAAAACCTATGCAATTTTTTGAACCACATTTACAAATGTGGTCTTTATAATCATCTTTATCAAAACTATAACCATAGTCATAAGACAATTCCTCACCTTTTTTGATCTTTTTGATAGATTGAATCCAAATTTCATTATCAATAATGTCTACTTCGCAATTAGGTTTACATGAATGATTAATATAACGGGCTTTGTTTCGTGTTACATATCCATCTATGTCATATTTCTTGTTTAGTTCGAATATGTATACGGACCCAGTTTTTTTAGAGTTTAAGTATTTCTTTATTCGCTTAGCCGATCTTTTATCTCCCTCGGATTTAGTAACTTTATCGCCAATGTATTGAATGATTTGTATATTTTTTTTTATATCCCTTGTAGCGAAGATACCAGCACCATGTATTTTTGATTTTTTTACTTTCCACATAACTTAATTAAATAAATTATTTTCGATAATTTCACAGATTATTTGACCTATTGCAATATGCATTTCTTGAATTCTATCCGGTCTGTTAGCTGGAACTTTTATTACGATGTCACAGATATTAATAAGATCGCCTCCCCCAGCTCCCGTAACTCCAATTGTTTTGATATTCATAGATCTAGCTTTATTGACGGCATTTATAATATTGTTACTTTTACCGCTCGTAGAAATAGCATAAAGAATATCTCCAGGTTTACCAATCGCTTCAACTTGCCTTGTAAAAATATCATCAAATGAAAAATCATTTCCTATAGCAGTAATTGCTGAGGTATCAGTCGAAAGGGCCAATGCTGGTAAAGGTGACCTATTTTTTCTATATCTTCCTGTTAGTTCTGCTGCAAGATGTTGAGAGTCAGCTGCTGAACCACCATTTCCACAAAACATTATTTTATTTTTATTTTTAATAGTGTTAATAATTAAGTTTGCAGACTTTTCTATCACCTCTACTGAGCTTTCTGACAACTTTATAAAATTATTTGAGATTTCTATTAATGTGTCGCTAATCATTTTCTTTTAAATATATTGAATGCAGGTAAAATCCCACTGGTAAATAGTATACTATATTAATCCAATTATTGAAAAAATTATTTGTTGGCGCAATAGGCCAAAGTGTAATTAGAACACACGCTAAAAGACATATTTGATAATCTGAAAGTGACAATTTTTTATGAAAAAAATAGTTATGAATGTGCTTTATCATTTTAAATATTAAATAAAGGAAAAATATTAGAGGAAAAATTGTTCCCACTATGCCTGTTTCAGCGAGCAATTGTATATATGTATTATGAGGATGGGTTGAACAGCTGTAAATATCAAAATTAAATTCTTCTTTTGAACACAATATTCTAAAAGTTTTTGGTCCTTGTCCAAAAATTGGATTGTCAAGAAACATCTTAAATGCTGTTGTATAATGACTTTGATGTGCGGGACTAAGAATATACATTTGATTAGAATTTTCACTAATACCAACCTGATTTAGTGTGGTGTCAACATTTCTACGCCTTACATCTTCATTAAATATTGTGATAATTATCATTACAGAAATTGACAAAATAATTGTGATAAGTCTTAATAATTTATATTTTGATATAAAAATTAAGATAAATAATGACGAAATTAATAATAAGATAACAGCTGTTCTTTCACCAGTAATAAATACTAATACGTCAGTCAAAATTAATAGCGAGCAAAATAAAATGATGTTTATATAATTATTGTTTAAGTTAATTAATATTAATCCTATTAACAGAGGAAATAATCTTGAAAGATATCCTCCAAGAATAAGCTTCTCACTAGTTAATAAATTCATTCTTTCTGGTTGAGAAACAATTCCAAATATATTGACACCGTTAAAATATTGGAAGTATCCATCAATTAAAGCAATCGTAAATGTAAGAAGAAAAAAAATTGTAAAATTTTTCAAAAGATTTTTGTTATGATCTAATAAGTACCAAACAGATATTGAAAATAAGAAAAATCTAAAATAAAAAAAACTACTTTCAAGAGAGAAAAAAGGATAATCCGAAAATATAGATCTAAATAAAATATAAAAATAAAATAAAGCTAGTAGATAAAAATAAATATTTTTCAAATAAAGAAATTTTTTTTTTATTAATATTTCATAAAAAATAAATACTACAATTAATGATAGGAAAAGATCGGGTAAAAACGGTCCGGTAAGTAATGCTAGAGGGATTAAGCATACTAACAAAGATGACAAATTAACCGATAGTGATAAATTTTTGTTAATGAAAATCAAATTTTATTCTTTTTAATTATCTTTTTCTGTTCTGAATTATTAAATTCGCTAGAAATGCTATACTGATGCTTGCTATCGTTGAAAACAGAAATATGTAAAAAAGACTTGTCCTATTTGATTTGACTATGAATTCATTTTGATCATAAATAGCAAATTTAAATCCAGTCTGACGGAGTAATTCTAGTTTTTTTATATCACGTTTTATTTCTGAAATTTGGCCTAGCAATTCAATATATTGCTTCGTATCTTTAAACAAAATTTTCTGGTTATAATCATTTTCTATAACACTAATTTTAATTGAAAAATTATCTTGCAATGACAGTTTTTTTTGTTTTAGCAATGCAATTTCTTTTTCAAGAATTTCTGAACCATAGTTGTAAAGTGGTTGATCATTCATTACTACAAGAGTTAAAAGTGATTTCTTCATCTCATTAGTAAGCTCGTTGACAGCATCGAATTGATACGAAAGCTCATTTTGTAATATAAATTTTAATGGTTTTTCAATTTCAAGTGCTTTTGCTATTTCTAAGTTATGTTTTAACTTCTCAACTAAATCAAAATATACTACGTTCAACTTATCTAATTTTTTAGAAATTTCTCTCTCGTGCTTGATTTTTTCAGCTTCTTTATCTTTATTAAAAATATTTTCCTGATCTTCCATTTTATTTTCCAAGCTTATCAACAAATCAAGGTATCTTTTCTCTAGCTTCTGAAAAGATTTTTCTTCTTGATGATTTATTAGAGATAAAATCAAATTTTTAGTATCATTAAAATATAATTCAGTTTTTGAATTTTTTAAATCAGGAGTAGAAAGTTGAATGTATGAGGTATTTTCATCAAAATAAATCTCAATCCTGTCAAAGTAATTTGTATCAGTCTCATCTAAATGTTCAAAAAGCGATTGGGATTTTATAATTTCTTCTAATATGTCTTTTGTTTTTAAATTAGTATGAAAATATTTAAATAAATCTAGATTGTCTAAATCAATTGGAAGTGTAGATCTTTGAACATCATCGATTTTTGATAAATTAAGTTTAATTACATAAGTGTCTTTTTGATTTGTGTAGGATACGTAAGAAAATGCTAAAGACACAATAATAGCAAGCAAAAATAAATACCATCCCTTGGCAATATCTTCAAAAACATCAAATAATGTTATTTCCTTTTCAGCTTTATCTTGCACTTAAAAATTGATTTAAAATCTTAATATATTGAATTTTCTGAGTTTATATGTAAATGTTCAAAAAACAAGTTCAATTTGATGAAGAATAAAAAAATAGCTTTAATAACTGGTATTACAGGACAAGATGGTTCTTACTTAGCGGAGTTCTTGCTAAAAAAAAATTACATAGTACATGGAATTAAAAGAAGAACCTCACTTATTAATACGGCTCGAATAGATCATTTATACAAAGATATAATTGAGAATAATGATAGTAACTTTGTCCTTCATTATGGAGATTTAACTGACTCTTCATCTATATTTTATATTATTAATAAGATAAAACCGGATGAAATTTATAATCTTGGAGCACAGTCCCATGTAGCTGTTTCTTTTGAAGAACCTGAATATACTGCTAATTCAGATGCTTTGGGAACTCTTAGAATTCTCGAAGCAATAAGAATACTAAAGCTTGAAAAAAAATGTAAATTTTATCAAGCCTCAACGTCAGAATTGTATGGAAATACTAAAAATAAAAAACAAAACGAAAAGACACCATTTAGACCAAATAGTCCATACGCTACTTCAAAACTTTATGCTCATTGGATAACTGTAAATTATAGAGAGTCATATGGAATATTTGCTTGTTGTGGAATCTTGTTTAATCATGAAAGTCCTCGTAGGGGTGAAACTTTTGTAACCAGGAAAATTACTCAAGGGTTATCTAAAATAAAGCTTGGAAAACAAAAGTGCTTATATCTCGGTAACTTAGATTCAAAAAGAGATTGGTCGCATGCAAAAGACGTGGTCAGAATGCAATGGTTAATTCTACAGCAGCGTAAACCAGATGATTTTGTAATTTCATCTGATAAGGAGTATTCAGTTAGAGACTTTGTAGATGTCGCGGGAAAATTTCTGGGCTTTAATATCAAATGGCAAGGCAAAGGATTAAAAGAAAAAGGCATAGACGCAAAAAGTGGAAGGTGCATAATTCGGGTAAACAAAAAATATTTCAGGCCAAATGATGTAAAATATTTAAAGGGAGACTCATCCAAAGCAAGAAAGTTGCTCGGTTGGAAACCTTCAATAAGCTTTAAAAAGCTGGTTAAGGAAATGATTGAATATGACTATAATGCTCTTAAGGACAATTAAATAGATATTTCATTCGCTTCTTTAGTGAAAAATTTCCAAGCTGACTCGCACATAGAGTCTAAGTCTTCCTTTGCCATCCAATTTAGTTCTTTAAATGCATGATTAGTGCAAGCATAAATTTTTTCTATATCTCCATCTCTGCGAGACTTAATCCGATATGGTATTTTTATATTGTTGACTCTTTCAAACGTAGTAATAACTTCCTTTACGCTGTATCCTCTTCCAGTTCCTACATTAATTATTAGATTTTCTTTTATATTATATATTTTATCTAAAGAACTTACATGAGCATTTGCCAAATCATTTATATGAATGTAATCACGAATACATGTACCATCATCTGTATTATAATCATCTCCATAAACATTGAGAGTACTATTCTTTTTGGAACCTACTTTACAAATTTCTGATATTAAACTTCCATTTTCTAGGTTTGGATTATCTCCAATTAAGCCACTGCTGTGAGAACCAATAGGATTAAAGTATCTTAGAGAAATATAATTAAAAGATTTTTTATTTTTTCCGTACGAATCTAAGATTTTTTCTCCGATAACTTTACTTATTGAATATGGGTTTGTTCCCTTAAGTTCGGCAGTTTCTTTTATGGGCATTTCCGATTTTTCATTATATATCGAACAACTACTACTATAAATAAATTTATTACAATTATGCTCTGACATTGTTTTTAAAATTTGAGTAATACCTCCAATATTATTTTGAAAATACATTAATGGATTTCGAATTGACTCTGGTATCGATTTTAATGCCGCTAAGTGAATAACACACTCAATATCGAACGTACTAAATATTTTATTAAGAGACTCTTTATTATTAATATCACAATTAAAATAAATTATTTTTTCATTACAAATAAATTCCAACTTTTTAATTGTACTTACCTGACTATTTGAGAAATTATCAACTATGATAGGAACATAACCGTTATTTATTAATTCAACAGCAATGTGGCTGCCTATGTACCCAGAACCACCTGTTAACATAATATGTCTTTTCATGTACATAACTACAATTTAGTAATAAATTAACATATTATAATATAATTAAATGGTCATTAATATTATAGATATTCATAAAAATAGATTTTAATGACAGAATTAAAAAATATACTTATATCTGGTGGCACTGGATTCATTGGTGAGCACTTATCAAAATTACTTCGAGATAGAAATATCAATATAAAAATAACTTCTAGAAAAAATCATAATGGAATTATTTTTGATAGTGAAAAAAATAGTTTCCCGAAAGAAGAACTTGAAGGGGTCGATACTGTTTTTCATTTAATAGGCTATACGCATGACTTATCAAATGATAAAAAAAATAAGGACAAATATTTAGATATTAATCTAAAATTAACTATTGAAATTGTAAATCTTGCACATGAATGTGAAGTTAAAAATTTTATTTTCTTAAGTAGCACAAAAGCTATAGGAATAAACAACAAAAAATTAGAAATTAACGAATATGAGCAATCTGTACCTAATGATATGTACGGCAAATCCAAAAGAGAGGCAGAACTTTACCTTTTAAAATTTAAAAAACGGACAAATATGAATATTTCAATAGTGAGATCCCCCCTAGTTTATGGTGAAAATCTTAAAGGCAACTTATATAACTTAATAAGATGGGTAAAAAACAAAAAATTTCCACCGCTTAATATTAAAAATAAAAGATCTATGATTCATGTGTCAGATTTATGTAAAGCTATGGTATTAATATCTGAACAAAAAAATTTAAACAGTAATTTATTTCTTGTAACTGACAATCATGAATACTCAACAACAGATATCATTAACTCAATAAAATTTGCACTTAACTATAAAAAAAGTTTTTTTTATTTTCCAACTTTTCTTCTTTTAATTTTAGCTTTTTGTGGAGAAATTATAAATTTAGTTACAAAATTTCCATTTGATAAAAATAGATACAATAAATTAGTAAACAACGAGTATTATTCATCAAATGAAATAAAAAAATTAGGGTTCAAACCTGAATTCAGCTTTTATTCTTCGATAAATGATATGTTAAAGTATATAAAGTGATGCTAAAAAGAATTTTTGATATTTTTTTTTCCTTATGTCTAATAATATTATTATTTTTCCCAATGATAATTATTGCAATCCTAATTATCTATACGTCAAGTGGTCCAGCGATACATTGGTCGAATAGGATTGGTAGAAATAATACAATCTTTCAAATGCCAAAGTTTAGAACGATGAAGCTAGAGACACCCGATGTTGCAACACATTTACTATCTAATGCAAATTTGTATATTACTAGATTGGGGAACTTTCTCAGAAAGACTAGTTTAGATGAATTACCACAACTATGGTCAATTCTGATTGGTCATATGAGTTTTATAGGATATCGCCCAGCATTACATAATCAATATGATCTAATTAAATTACGCTCAGATGCAAAGATTGATAAGTATAAACCAGGGGTAACAGGTTGGGCTCAGATTAAGGGAAGAGACATGCTAACTATAGTCGAGAAAGTAGAATTAGAAAAAATTTACTATAAAAATAGAAGTATTCAAATCGATATATATATATTATTTTCGACCATTTTAAAAATATTTAAAATTGAAAATATTAAACATTAATGCTGAACCGAATAATTGATAAGTTAAATAGAAGAGCAAAGAAAAGTATAGTCTTTATTATAGACTTGCTTATCATTGTTTTTTCTTTATGGCTCTCATATTTTTTAAAATTTGACAATTTCTTTATTATTGCGGAAAAGGATATAAAAATATTTGTAGTTTCTATTTGTCTCTTTAGTTCAGTATTTATATATCAAGGAAACTATAATAACATATTTAGATATTCAATAAATTCATCAATTAAACAGATAGGAATGTCCTCGGCTATTTACGGCCTACTTTTTTTTACAATTATTTCAATAATTCAAAATTACACTGTTTCTGATATTCTGCCTAGAAGTATAGCTTTTATTCATACTGCTATTATTTTTTTGTTAATTAATTTCTCGAGATTGATAATTTACGAAATTCTAAAATCTCGCAACAAAACAAAATTTAAAGTAAAAAATATCGCAATTTACGGATCTGGCTCAACAGCAGTCCAAATATCTAATCTTATTGCAGCAGATCCTGGCTACAGATTATTTTATTTTATAGACGAGGATCCTGATAAAAAAAATACAAAAATTAACGATACAAAAATAATTACAATAAATGATATCAATGATCTATACGTTAGAAAAAATATAAAAGAAATCATAATCGCAAAAGCAAATTTATCAATTGAAGAGAAGAAAAAAATTATTGAAAAATTTAGTAATATGAATCTTCATATAAGATTTATAGAAAATTTAAAAAGTCATATTGAACAGTTTTCATTAGAGCATTTTCAAAATCTTATGCTTGATCGATTTATTCATGGAAAAAAATACGAAAAACTGTCAGATTTTTCAGAACTTACAAACAAAACTATTCTTATTACTGGAGCTGGAGGCTCAATTGGAAGTGAATTAACTTTGCAAATTATGAAATATGATCCTTCGAAAATAATTTTATTTGATCATTCTGAATATAATTTATATCAAATATCAGAAAAAATTAAAACTGAGCTAATATTAACAAAAAAAAATATACAAATTATAAATAATCTTGGCACAATCAAAGATACAATTAGGTTAGAAAATGTATTCAATGAATACAAGCCTGAATTCGTGTTTCATGCAGCGGCATACAAACACGTTCCCTTGGTAGAAGAGAATGTTATTGAGTCAATTTCAAACAATATCTTAGGTACTAAAAATGTTTTAGATTGCTCATTAAAACATAATGTTAAAAGATTTATTCTTGTTTCAACAGATAAAGCCGTAAGACCTACAAACGTAATGGGAGCAACAAAAAGAGTTGCTGAATTGTATGTTCAGAATTCAAATAATGATAATACAATAACTTCAATTGTAAGATTTGGAAATGTCTTTGGATCATCTGGCTCGGTAATTCCACTTTTCTATAAACAGATAACAAATGGAGGACCTGTAACTATAACACATAAAGAAGTTACTCGTTTTCTAATGAGTATACCTGAAGCAGTTAACTTAATTTTAGAAGCAAGCCTGTATGCAACTGGAAAAAAAGTTTTTGTATTAGATATGGGTGAACCAGTATCTATTTTTAAACTAGCAGAAAAGATGATTAATCAGTTAGGATTAAGTATTAAAAATGATAATAATCCAGATGGAGATATTGAAATAAAAATAACAGGCTTAAGGCCTGGTGAGAAATTACATGAGGAATTATTAATTGGAGAAAATTATAAAGTTATTAAAAATTCTAGACTAATAATTGCAGAAGAAGAAGAAATAAGTAAAGATCAATTAGAAATTGCACTAAGTAATATTGAAAAAGCAATCCACAATGATGATCAAAAACTGGCTAAACAAGTATTATCAAGGTATGTAGTTGGTTTCTCTTAAAATTTATTTTTATCTTATGAATTCAAATAATTTAAGTGGTATTTTAAATAATAGAAAAAAAAAATTAGTATAAAATTTGTTTTTCTTTGCTGAGTGTAAAATCTCTAAATTAAGTTTTAGTTTTGAAAAAATTCCACGATTACTCTTGCCACCAGATCTCATAATAACAGAATTTATATTTAAATATTTATGTTTTAAATTTCCTGACATCATGAGTCTTAATAACATGTCATAATCTCCAGCAATACTAAATGTATTATCATAATAACCAAAATCTATATGCATGTTTCTTCTATAATAAATGGTAGGATGTGGAGGTATTAATCCAACTCGCAATTTAAATAAATTAAAATTGGGAAGTTTCATATGTCTTATTGTTTTTGTAATATCTTTTTCATCAACTATCTTCAGATTTGAATGAACAAAATCATATTCATTATTCTTAAGCTCATTTGCGACATCAGCTATTACTTCAGAACTGGTGAAAAGATCATCTGAATGCAGAAATCCTATAAATTCTCCTGTTGCAGATTTTACTCCTTTATTTAAAGCATCATATAAACCATTGTCATCTTCGCTTATCCAATATGAAATATATTTCTTATACTTTTTAATTATATCAATAGTTCTATCTTTTGAATTACCGTCAATTATTATATATTCATAATTTTTGTAAGTCTGGGTGATAACACTTCTTATGCAATCCTCAAGATATTTCTCTGAATTTTTAGTAATAGTAATTATTGATATTTTAGGTTTGACTTTATTAATGTTTATCATTTTTAAAACTGAAAATATATAAACTGATTTACAGGCCTGATAAATATTAATACTAAAGGTACCAATAGTAAATAAATGGTAAAACTCATAAAAAATCTAACTTTACTTTTATTTGGAAGACTGAAGTAGTACTTATAAATAAAGCTAGTTAAAGTGGTTACAACTAATAATATTGCAGCTACAAGGTATAGATTTTCTCTTAAGTTCATTTCAAAATATTCAAATGGATTAATTACTTTTGAATACATTGTAAGTGTTTCTGAAATGGTACTAGATCTGAAAGGTATCCAAACAATCATTACTGAAAAAATAGTCAATATCCAGCCAAAAATATTTTTAAATAAAATATTAAATTTTGTGTTTAATTTAAACATCATTCTATAGATAAGAATTATTATTGCATGCAGTATTCCCCAGAGTAAAAATGTCCAATTTGCTCCATGCCACAAACCCATTAAAGCCCAAGTACTTATCAAGGGACTGACCTTTCCTTCTCCTACAGGTCCTGAGATTCCCGAGGAAAAATTGTTAATCCGATATTTTTTTGAATAATTAGTTATTGGCAGATAAAGGTAATCTTTTATCCAACTTGATAATGAAATGTGCCATTTTTTCCAAAATTCTCTTGGTGTTGTTGCTGAATATGGAAAA